>Ga0255776_10002927_pt1 | contig 18749 bp, 20 predicted proteins | sample 071ome_19_FD_179974 | JGI IMG/M metagenome (GOLD analysis project Ga0255776, IMG submission 179974) | Coastal salt marsh microbial communities from the Groves Creek Marsh, Skidaway Island, Georgia - 071413AT metaG (version 2) | ecosystem: Environmental > Aquatic > Marine > Intertidal zone >... | reverse complement strand
TATTTTTTTGTTATAAACGACAGATACAAAAAATCCGGGCGTGCCCGGATTTATCCATCATTCCTGCAACAGTACTTTTTCTGCAACAGCACTTTGCCTGCATCAGAACTTTATTGGCAGCTTCTGCAGCCGGTAGAGGGTTACCACCCTTTACAGATCGCTTATTGCCGTTTCAGCGATACCAGTAGCTCAGCTTCACCACGGGCCATACCACAACTATCAACCAATTCAGCCGCACTGGCTCCCAGGCCCACCAGCCTTGATGCTTGTTCAAAGGTTGAATCATCGGTAGTCGGCAACAGGGCTTTTTTCTCTACTTTTTGAAAGCGCGCCTCAAGTTGCTTGATGCGTCGGCCCATGCCAATAGCACTTCGGCTAAGGCCTTGATTAGCCTCATCTAATGCCATCAGAGTGTCATTCACTCGAGTGTGTTCCTGGATTTGCTGACGCCTGAGCGACCATAAAAACGATCCCACCAGCAGCAACATGGCAAGATTGCCGATTAATAACCAATGCACCAGAGTCAACGACGCCATACCAGACCTCTATAAACCTTGAAGTTCGTTCCACTCCTCGTCGGTCATCAGTTTTTCCAGGTCCACCAGAATCAACAGTTCGTCGTTTTTGTGGCATACACCCTGGATAAACTTGGCACTTTCTTCATTGCCGACGTTCGGGGTGGTTTCTATTTCCGACTGCCGCAGATATACCACTTCAGCCACCGCATCAACGAGAATGCCAACCACCTGATTCTCCGCCTCGATAATTACGATGCGGGTCTGATCGGTGGTGTCAGCCGTGGGCAAGCCAAAGCGCTGGCGGGTGTCAATAACAGTCACCACATTCCCACGCAGGTTAATAATGCCTAAAACGTATGGGGGCGCACCCGGCACCGGAGCAATTTCGCTATAGCGCAAGACTTCCTGCACCTGCATTACATTAATGCCATAGCTTTCATTCTCTAATCGGAATGTGACCCACTGCAGAACCGGATCGTCTGCACTTTTGTTTCCGGCTATCGCTGACATAAAACATCCTCGCTAAGAAAGGGTCGGTGCGTCAAAAACACGTTGAAACCTCTCTTAACTATAGATGAGAGCACAAAGTGTACCAGCCGAAATAAAGGATTTTTTTCAATCAGTGATGGGACTGCTGATCCAGCATGTCCATCAGGTTGGGAACGTCGATCAACGCACACATTTCAGAAATCACAGTACCAGCCAGCCATGGGCGCTTGCTGCAGTCACCGCGCCATTTAATCGAGTCGTACACCAGGGTAACGGTCTCGCAGATTTCCTGACATGCCAACGCCCAGGGCGAGCGATCCAGCTGAATGACATAGTCGTAGCCCTGCTCGGCCAGCGATATCCTCCGCTCAGGCATGATCAATGCGGCACTATCGATGATGGTGAGCTTTTGCTCATCGCTTTGCCAAACACCCAACGACCAGCTGGCCTGTCCGAATAACGGCGTCACTTTATCACTACGATTGTGAACACCACCGAGCACCGATAACGGGATGGCGAGTTTCAGGCCTGCCACTTTAAAGATCAGACACTCCACACCCTGGACTGAACGCCAGTCTGGCGCACTGGCTGCCTCTGTCTGAGCAGTCGGCGCATCAACAGTGTCTGTCACCGTGGTATCGGTGGAGACGTCGTGTTTGACGTCAGGCCAGGCGGGGGTCAGTGGTGGCTGAGGTACCGTAAACGACGGCGTTAATGCCGGGGCCTCGACAAAGTTATCGTGACGCTCTGGCAAACGTTCCAGTTTTACTTCCTGGACAACAGTCGACTCGCGACGCAATTCAGCACTGGCAACACGCTCTGCTGTTGCTATGCGTTCGCTCCTTTGATCATCCGCTTGCGTGGGGTTGCTCGGCTCCACAGAGTCAGTGGTGGTTGTCATCGCAGGCTCGTCTGCCGCAGTGCTGGCATCCACAATCATCAGTGGCTCAGTCGCCGTTACCAGCAATTGATCCAGATAACCTTGTAACACGTGATCAACCTGATTGGTCGTTTTCTGCTCGGCAGGCTTAGTCATATCAGGGGACTCGCTGCAGAGGCGCCATGGTTGAATCAGACCAGCGTAGTGGCTGGTCATTCAACATCAGCAGCGTTCCTTCGCAGCGATTCAGCATATACTGCCGTAAACGGCTGTCAGGCAGCGTACGAGCCAGACTCAGAGTGTCCAGCACATGAGTTAAGCGCCCGGCACACGGCAAGCTCTCCAGAGCGTTGCAGATTACCGGTTCACGGCCTTTCAATATGCTCGGCGCCGCAAAAACGAACGATGATGACGAGTCATGAGAGGATTGCTGATGGGGCTCAACCGCTTCGCGCAGCAGGTTATCCCAATCGGCAGCGGCATTAGCCGGCTGAGTCAGTAAGGCATCAAGATAATCGCCCAGCGGGTTAGGACTCGTCTGTATCATGGTTTATCCCTCCGCCGGTGATGCTACCGATTCCAGCTTCGCGAGTAAGTGGCGATAAGCCCGGACTCCGCGACCATCGGGCTCCAGCTGGTGTGGAAACAGTCCTTCATGACTGGCATCGCGCAGCCGTGTGTCGACCGGAATCGCCTCTTGCCATAAGGATTCGGCGTAACTGCGGCGCATTTCTTTCAATGTGGTCTGAGAAGCGCCCGTACGACGATCGAATAACGTAGGTACAATAGTATAGGGCAGGTTACGATTCTGTGAGCGCATCACCATTTTCAGGGTGTGAATCATACGCTCAAGCCCTTTTAACGCCAGATGTTCGGTTTGTGTTGGAATCACCAAACGCTGACAGGCCGCTAAGGCATTGACCAGCAATACCCCGAGAATCGGTGGGGTATCAAGTAATACATGGTCATAATCGTCCCATAGCTGTGCAAGACTGCGAGCGAGCACTAAGCCCATGCCGTCCTGACCACTGACCTGACGTTCCAGTGTGGCTAACGACGTTGTCGCTGGCAGCAAGGACACATTTTCCAGGCTGGTGGGCTTCAGCACACTCTGAATAAAAGCTTTATCTTTATGGCGCTGTTCAAAAAATAAATGGTAAAGGCTGCGATCCAGGCTGTCCGGATCCTGCTTAAAGTAGCTGGTCAGAGATCCATGCGGATCCAGGTCTACCAATAATACGCGCTTTCCCTGCTCGGCCAGCAGACCACCCAGTGACACCACACTGGTGGTTTTTCCAACGCCACCTTTCTGATTAGCTATGGACCAGATTCGCACGGTTGCCACCTATTGTTATGTTGATCAATCATTGTAACGATACATTATGGATACACAGTCGCCAGCGAAGGCGGACTGCTTCACAAGGTAAGAAGCAAGAAACGTGTCAATTTGGTTCAGACGGTCGGGACCAGGGCTGATTCAGCTCACCTTGTGTCATATAAATCACCACCCGCCGGTTTCGGGCCTTAGCGGCCTCACTGTTGTCGTCATCCACAGGGTGGTAATGCGACATTCCCATCGCCGCCATACGCTGTGGCGCCACACCGTACAACGCCAGGTTCTGTACAACGGATGAAGCTCGTAGTGCCGAGATTTCCCAGTTGCTGATGCCCCTGGCCGGCGTATCATCGCTGTGCCCCTGCACATTGATCGGAAACGGCCAGTCGCGCAGATGACCGGCGATATTTTCAAGCAATGGAAGCGCCTGATCGCGAATTCGCGTTTGCCCGGAGTCAAACAACAGATCGGCATTCAATGACACACTGATCCAGTCTTTCTCACCTTTTACCTCTATATCGTCCGACTCCGGAATTATTTGAGCGACCTGGCGAATATCGGCCAGCAGCGGCAACAAACCATTGCCTTTTTCCAACGGTGTCGATAGTTGCGGCAGCGGCAGATCCGTGGGCGGGGTATCATTGGAAAACAGTGCTTTGATCTCTGTGCGGATCGCAGCACCTTCTTCTTCATCGATCAATTGTAAAGCGTATAACATGATGAAAAAGGCGCAGAGCAGCGTCATGTAATCGGCATACGACACCAGCCAGCGATGCGGGTCCGGGCCTTTACTGTGGCTCACAGCACCATCCCCTGCAGGCGAAAACGCAATGCCATCGGATTAACACCTCCTTTAACTGACAATAACCCCAGTAGCATGGTGTCGTAATATCGACGCCGAATGGCAATATGTTGCCGCAGGGTATTCGCCGCTGGTATCACCACCAGATTAGCGGCAGCGACGCCATAGAAAGTAGCCACAAAAGCCGTAGCAATCCCCTGGGCCAGCGCTTCGGGTTGCTGAATATTGGATAACACCTGCATCAGGCCCAATACCGCGCCAACAATACCGAGCGTCGGTAAGTAACCGGCGAGGTTATCGAGCACGGTTACCAAATCCGTATCGCGTTCCTGCAGAGATTTAAGCTCCAGCGCCATGGTTGCACGCATGGTGTCATCGTCGTAGCCGTCCACCAGCAAGGTCAGTGCTTTTTTAAATACCGGATCGGCTTCGGAGACCGCTAAACGCTCCAGCGCCAGAATGCCATCACGCCGTAGCGCATTGCCACAGGTCACCAGTTTATTCACCAGTCCATCAAACGAATACACCGGTGGTGCAACCAGCCAGGACAGTAAACCAGCCAGTGGTCTCAGGTATTTCAGGGGAATTTGTGCCAGCGCTGCCAGAATAGCACCGCCAAAAACAATCAATGCCGCCGCCGGGTTCCAGAGTAATCCCAGACTGCCGCCCTCCAGCGTATGCCCAGCGACGACCGTGGCCACCGCCAGAAAGACAATCACTAAACTCCAACGGTCCATGTCGCCTCTCCGCTATCCGACGTCTTTGCTAAGCCGCGGTCCTACATCCGCCAAAGGCAGAATCTCGTCACTGAGGCCATCTTTGATAACCGCCAGTGGCATACCGAAAATGACACTGGATTCTTCGTCCTGAGCCCAGACCGTGGCCCCCGCCTGTTTCAGCAAGCGTGCACCTTCTTTACCATCCGAGCCCATTCCCGTCAGTACGACTGCCAGCGTGTTCTTGCCAAAGTGTTTCGCTGCAGAAGCAAAGGCAATATCAACACTGGGCCGATAGTTTACCCGGGCGTCACTTTCATGGATATGAATCGAACCGCCGCTGCGCTTATCAACCATCAGTTGCATACCGCCGGGGGCAACATACACATGCCCTGGTTGTAACACATCGCCTTCTTCCGCTTCTTTTACAACCAACGGACTCATGCCGTTGAGGCGCTCGGCAAACGCTTTGGTAAAAGAGCCCGGCATGTGCTGGACAATAATAATCGGGGTTTTAAAACTACCGGGAATCGCTTTGAACAAGGTCTGTAACGCAGCAGGACCACCGGTTGATGTGCCAATAAGCACCAGATCTTTTTTTCCCAGAGATTTGGGGGCCGCTGACCGGGCGACAGGCGCGACCACCTTGGTTTGGTTTTTAGCGACACCGGCAATTTTATCCGTCAGTGCCTTGCGTACTTCCGCCGTACCTTTAGCGATGGCGTCAAAGTTTTTTGACAGAAAGTCCAGCGCACCGGCATCGAGTGCATCCAGAGTCACCCGGGCGCCTTCAAATGTCAGTGATGAAAACATCAGAATCGGAACCGGACGTTGTTGCATAATGGTACGAACCGCCGTGATACCATCCATGACCGGCATCTCGTAGTCCATGGTAATAACATCCGGTTTCAACGACTCGTTGAGATCAACCGCTTCACGACCATTCGACGCAGTTCCCACCACCTCCATACGACCGTCGGCATTAATAATTTCCGATACGCGTCGGCGAAAAAAACCAGAATCGTCAACCACCAGGACACGAATACTCACACAACTCCCCTTGCTGTCAGGCTGCGCTTGGCCGTGACGAATAATGATTCAACATACTCGGAATATCGATAATCAAAGCAATACGACCGTCACCGGTAATGGTGGCACCTGCCATACCGGCAGTACCATGCAACATTTTTCCGAGCGGCTTAATGACCACTTCTTCCTGACCTATTAACTGGTCAACAACAAAACCAACCCGTTTAGTACCAACCGATACCACCACAACATGTGCCGTTTCGTCCGCTTTAGCATTAGCCTCACCTTTGACCAGCCAACGCTTGAGATGGAATAGCGGGATTGGTTTTTCACGAACCACCACCACTTCCTGGCCATCAACAATATTGGTTTGCGTCAGATCCAGGTGGAATATTTCATTAACGCTCACCAGTGGAAAGGCAAATGCCTGATCTTTCAGCATCACCATCAAGGTTGGCATAATCGCCAAAGTCAGAGGCACTTTAATACGAATACTGGTGCCTTTGCCCATTTCGGAGTCAATGTTGATGGTGCCGTTAAGTTGGGTGATTTTGGTTTTTACCACGTCCATGCCAACACCACGGCCGGACACATCCGATATTTGTTCTTTGGTTGAGAAACCAGGCGCAAAAATCAGATTAAAACATTCATTTTCGGTCAAGCGATCGGCGGCATCCTGATCCATAACGCCTTTTTCAACGGCCTTGCGACGTAATACATCGGCATCCATACCACCGCCATCATCTTCAATGATGAGCAGGATGTGATCCCCCTCCTGCTCGGCCGACAGCACAACGGTACCTACTCGTGGTTTACCATTCTGTTCGCGCGTATCTGGCATCTCAACACCATGATCAACCGCATTACGCACCAGGTGAACGAGTGGGTCTGCCAGTGCTTCGACCAGGTTTTTATCCAGGTCGGTTTCCTCACCACGCAATTCCAGATTAATTTCTTTCTTCAGCTGACGCGCCAGATCTCGTACAACCCGCGGGAAACGACCGAATACTTTTTTGATTGGCTGCATCCGGGTTTTCATCACCGACGCCTGCAAGTCCCCGGTGACCACATCCAGATTAGCGACCGCCTTAGACATCGATTCATCACTACTGCTGAGTCCAAGACGTACCAGCCGGTTACGAACCAACACCAGCTCACCGACCATATTCATAATGTCATCAAGCCGTTTGGTATCCACACGTACGGTAGCTTCTGCGGCCGGTGCGCTGTCCTTTTCCGGACGTTTCGCGGCGGCTGGCGCAGCAGGAGCAGCAGGCTTGGCTGCAGCCGCTTCTGGCTTTTTCGCTGCGGCTGGTGATGGTTGCGCAGGTGCAGGAGCCGGAGTCGATGACGGAGGCGCAGACACATTGGGTGTTGAAGCCGCAGGCGTCTCCACTGGAGCATCTTCAGCCGCGGCAGAGTGTTTACCTTTGCCATGAAGTCGATCAAGCAACTCTTCAAATTCAGAGTCAGTGATTAAGTCATCTCCAGCCGCCGCCGGCGAGGCCGGTTCAACCACCGGCTCAGAAGTCGCTGCGGCATCCGCTTGCTTCGCATCCTCAGCACTGATGTGCTTGCCCTTACCGTGAATCTGATCCAGCAGTGCTTCAAATTCGTCTTCGGTAATTTCATCGTCGTCACTGGCATTTGTTTCTGCGCTGACATCGACAAACCCGTCATCATCACCAAACAGATCAGCTCCACCATCAGCCGCCGGAGATGGCGCCGCTGACTCTGAGGTGGATGATTCTGCGGTGGATGCAGACGGTTGCTCATCCAGCGCGTCCAGCAGCTGTTCAAATTCGTCGTCGGTGATATCGCCGGAGTCCTGCGAAGCGGCTTCCGCGACAGGCTCAGCTGCTGCCTCAGTTTCGGCTTGTGGTGCCGGCTCTGCTGCCGCTTGTGGCACTTCAGCAGCACTGGCTTCGTCTTCGCTTTCAGGAAGTGCCAGATGATGCAAACGATCAATCAAACCGGGATCAGCAGGCTCGGGCTCGACCCCCGAGCGTACGTTGTCGAACATTTCATTGACGGAGTCCAGTGCCTGCAGCACAACGTCCATCAAATCGGAATTTACTCCACGGTGACCGTTACGCAATGTATCGAAAACATTTTCGGCTGCATGGCAACAATCCACCAAGGCGTTCAGCTGTAAAAAACCTGCACCGCCTTTTACGGTGTGGAAGCCACGGAAAATGGCATTCAACAGATCTTTATCATCTGGGCGTTGCTCAAGATCGACGAGCTGCTCGGAGAGTAATTCAAGAATTTCTCCGGCTTCAATCAGAAAATCCTGGAGGATTTCTTCATCTGCATCGAAACTCATCCGTTAGCTCCTTTAAAAGCCAAGACTGGATAACAAATCATCAACATCATCCTGACTACTCACGACATCTTCACTGTCTTTGTTAATCTGCGGCCCCTCCGGAGCAATATTTGCTCCCTCTTGTGGTGCTGATTGTTCGGTTACAGTGTCCAGATCCGAATGAGTGATCCCGGTGATGGAATCTACGTGCCCTGCCATCGCCACCAGGTTCACCAAGCGGGTTTCTACTTCCCTGACCAGATCGGCTACCTTATGAATCACCTGACCTGTTAAATCCTGAAAATCCTGCGCCAGCATAATGTCGGATAATTGTCCCTGTAGCTTTTGGGACTGATTGGCGCTGTCCTGCAAAAATGTATTGATCGATTTACTCAGGACCCGGAACTCATCCGGCTTTAAATCTTTGTTCAAAAACCGTTGCCACTGTTTTGCCAAATCGGCAGAACGAGTGTGAATATCAGCGGCCAGTGGCAAACTGGCATCAACCAGATCCATGGTACGATTCGCTGATTTATCGGTCATCTCGACAACATAGGCTAATTTATCGGTCGCGTGCTCAATTTCTGACCCGGCACCGATCGAGTCAACCCGAAGGTTTTTAATAGACTCATGCAAAGCACGGGTGAGACGACCGATTTCATTGTAGAGCGTCTTATCCCGCACTTCGTTCAGATCGTTGACCATGGAGACGGCTTTTCCAAGATTGCCCTCTTCCAGCTGCTTCAACATATTCTCAGCCAGCGATCTGATCTCCGAGCCAACCTCATGGTTGTCATCGGTTTCTTTGATATCCGCCATGAAAATGCCTTCCGCTTAGCCTTCGACGCGTTCGAATATTTTGTCGATTTTTTCCTTCAGCACAGCAGCAGTAAATGGTTTAACTACATAACCATTCACACCAGCCTGAGCGGCCGCCACAATCTGATCCCGCTTCGCTTCCGCGGTTACCATCAGAACCGGCAACGTTTTCAGGCGCTCATCAGCACGCACCTTTTTCAGCAGATCGAGGCCCGTCATGCCGGGCATATTCCAGTCAGTGACCAGAAAATCAAAGTCACCGTTTTCCAGCATCGGCAACGCGGTCGTGCCGTCGTCTGCTTCTGCTGTATTGGTGAAACCAAGATCACGCAGCAAATTTTTGACAATACGTCTCATCGTAGAAAAATCATCGACGATAAGAATCTTCATATTTTTGTCCAAAACGACCTCCACTAGTCGACTTTGTATATTCCAAGTCGTTACTAAGTTTTAGTGTAGACCGTGTCGGAGCTTTATCCAGAAAGGAAACCGGCAGATAGAACAATCTTTTGAGAATTCACATCAAGCCTGAGGGTATTACGAACTTTCCTTGAGAATCAGGAAGTTACAGGGGCTAATAAGATAAGGCTGACCTTGTATCAGGTAAGCAGGGCTGTCAGCTGATCCAGTCGGTCAGGCGGGAACGCAATCGTGCAGCCGCCTGACTGTGCAGCTGGCTGACACGACTTTCACTGACGCCCAGTACAGCACCGATCTCTTTCAGATTAAGTTCTTCGTCGTAATACAATGCCAAGACCAACTGCTCTCTTTCAGGCAGCCCTTTGATGGCCTCGGCCAATTGCTGCTGAAACGCACCGCGCTCGATGCCATCCATTGGGTTGGGGGTTTCGGCCTCGAAGACATCACCACCGCTTTCGCTTTTTTCAATGACTTCCTCGTAGCTGAACAACCGACAGCCGGCACTGTCCTGAAGAATGGCGTGATACTCGTCCTGAGAAATACCAAGAAATTCTGCCACCTCAGCATCTTCGGCATCGCGGCCTTTGACGCTTTCGATTTGCTTGATCGCATCCGATATCCGGCGGCTATTGCGATGCACCGAGCGCGGCGCCCAATCACCACGACGAATTTCATCCAGCATGGCACCACGAATGCGGATACCAGCATAGGTTTCGAAGCTGGCACCTTTGCCGCCATCGTACTTGCGTGCGGCTTCCAGCAAGCCAATCATGCCCGCCTGAATCAGATCATCGACCTGCACACTGTCTGGCAAGCGCCCGAGCATATGGTGGGCAATCCGTTTCACCAGCGGTGCATGCTGACGAATCAGGTCGTCAGCATTGTGATTCTGAACTTCGCTATACACCAGACAACTTCCAGCTACCACGTATCAAGCTCCGGTTTCCTGCACCAGACGATCAACAAAGAACTCCAGATGACCGCGAGGTGTTGACGGCAACGGCCAGGAGTCCACTTTCTTGGCCAAAGCACGGAACGCTGTGGCTGCTTTTGCCCGCGGGTAAGCCTCGACCACGGCTTTCTGACGCTGCACAGCACGTTTTACCGCGTCATCCTGGGGAATCGCTCCCACATACTGCATCGCCACATCGAGAAAACGATCCGTTACTTTGGTCAGCTTACCAAACAGCGCATTGCCTTCCTGTGGCGTTTTCACCATGTTGGCAATGATACGGAAACGAAAGACACCATAGTCACGATTGAGTAATTTTATCTGGGCATAGGCATCGGTGATGGACGTCGGTTCATCCGTCACCACCATCAATACTTCCTGAGCCGCCCGAACAAAACTCATCACGGTGTCGGAAATACCGGCTGCAGTATCAACAATCAGGACGTCAATATCGTCACCAATATCACTGAACGCCTGAATCAGCCCGGCATGCTCCATCGCATTCAGTTGCGACAGCTTCTGGGTACCCGAAGACGCTGGCACAATACGAATGCCTCCCGGGCCACGCACCATCACATCACGCAGATCACACTCGCCCTGCAACACATTTTCAATGGTTTTACTGGAGCTGATGCCTAACAGAATATCGATGTTAGCCAGACCCAGATCCGCATCCAGAACAACAACACGACGGCCCATCTCAGCCAGCGCGATTGCCAGGTTCACCGATACATTACTTTTGCCAACGCCACCTTTACCGCCGGTGACGGCGATCACTTGTACGGGATGCCTCGACATGCTCGATTATGCTCCTTGTTGAAACCGGGATTGCGTACCCATATGCATCGCTTCGGCCGCTTGCCAGCGGGTGCGTGCCATACGGGCCATTTGTTCAGCCAGGCTAACCAGTTTGGTCGCATCCGGATAATGGACATCGTCCGGAATGTGGGGCCCGTCGGTGACTATGGTCACGGGCAACTTGGTCAGCGCCGCGACACTCATGGCCGGGCCAAGGCTGAAACACTCATCCAGTTTGGTAAAAACACAGCCGGTCAGACCCGCTGCTTTAAAATGTTCATAATTTTCCTGCAGGCAGCGCCCCTGGCTGGTCAGGGGAAGTACCAGCAATTTCTTCAGGCCAGAACCCGCTTTTTTAAGCATAGACAATTGTGTCTGGAAATGTGGATCCTGACTGGCTAAACCCGCACTGTCGACCAACACCAGTTTTTTGTTCTGTGTTTTTAACAGTGCCGCTTTAAATTCTTTCTCGTTCTGCACTTTGTGCAACTCAACACCGAGAATGCGTGAGAAAGTACCGATCTGGTCGTGAGCCGCGACGCGGTAATTATCGAGTGTAATCAGTGCGACAGACGAGGCACCGTGATGAATAACAAACTGCGCGGCTAACTTACCAATCGTGGTGGTTTTACCAGCGCCGGTGGGGCCGACCAGCGCATAACGCCCGCCTTCCTGGAGTAACTGCGGCGCAGCCACCGGTAAATCCTGAGCAATCAGTTTGAGTGCTTGTTGCCAGGCGTCGTCAATCGAACTTCCATCCTGAATCTGGCTGGCAATACGATCGGCCCAGGCGGGCTCCAGCCCAACATCCTGACAACGTTGCCACAACTGCGATTGCTGCCAGGTCAGTGGTCGGCCGGTATCCCAGGCACTGCCCTGATGACTGACCATCCAGTTTTTCAACTCGCGCAACTCACCACTCATCGCCGCCATAGCATTGCCGTAACGCGCTTCGGATTGCTTGACCCGCTCATCCAGCGATTGCACGGCGCTGATATCGGCTGCCGATGCAGCTTCAGCCGCACGGCTGGATGTATTTGCCGCAGCCTCCGCTTGCGAAGCTGACTCGCCATAACTCTTTTGCTTAAGCCCCTGCAATACATCTTTCAGACCATCGGCAGAGGTCACATCCGACTGGCGGGCATAATTCAGACGCTGCTCCTGCTCCGGTGATGCGATCTCACGGCTGGCTTTGGCCGCTTCCAACTCACGCTGCAGCTCCAGCTGACGCGCCACATCACCAGTGTCTTCCGAGGCACCGGGCTGATAATCCAGCGCCGCAACCACTTCAAAACCTTCGGCTACTTTTTTACTCGACATAATGACCGCATCCGCGCCCAGTTCCTGAGAAACTTTGCGCAGGGCGAGTTGCATATTGGCAGCAACAAAGCGTTTCACTTTCATAGTCCAACCCCGGTCATTGTCGTGGGACAGCGTGCGCGCTATCCATTATTTTGAGCACCTACATTAGCCACGATGGTAATGCTCTTGTTATCTGGAATTTCCTGGTAAGCCAGAACTGTCAGCGCCTCAATACCATTGCGAATAAAGTCGGCCATCGCCGCACGCAACTGCGAGGTCACCAGTAATACCGCTGGCCTTCCGGCCGCTTCCTGTTCCTGAGTGGCATCTGCCAGAGAACGCTGTAATGTTTCTGCCATGCCCGGCTCCAGGATCAGACCATACTGTGCACCTTGCTGAGCACTCTGCTGGAGAGTCTTAAGCAACAACTGTTCCAGCTGTGGATCCAAGGTAATAACCGGCAGCTCATCGGTATTACCAAAGACGTTCTGTACGATCATGCGGGATAACGCCAGGCGGGCAGCACTGACCATGGCGGCGGTATCTTGACTCTGACCCGACAGGTTCGCCAAAGACTCGGCGATAGAGCGTAAGTCACGCACCGGCACGCCCTCCTTCAACAGAGTCTGAATAACATTGAGTAATTGGCTGATACTGACGGTATTAGGCACCAGTTCTTCAGCCAGTTTTGGCGAAGATTTAGCCAGCACATCCACCAGTTTCTGTACGTCTTCATGACCGATCAGCTCGTGTGCGTGTTTTTGCAGCTTCTGATTTATGTGGGTCGCCACCACCGTACTGGCGTCGACCACGGTATAACCGAGCGTCTGGGCCCGATCTTTTTGCTCGGCATCAATCCAGAAGGCATCCAGGCCAAAAGCCGGATCTTTGGTCGCCAAGCCATCAATTTTGCCAAACACCTGGCCCGGGTTAATCGCCAGTTCGCGCTCAGGGTAGATCTCAGCCTCAGCCAGAGTGACCCCCATCAGCGTAATGCGGTATTGGTTTGGCATCAGGTCCAGATTGTCGCGGATGTGCACCGATGGCATCAGGAACCCCAGGTCCTGGGATAGCTTGCGACGTACCCCCTTAATACGATTCAACAGCTGCCCGCCCTGGTTTTTGTCGACCAGCGGAATCAGACGATAACCCACCTCCAGGCCAACACGGTCAACCGGTTCAACGTCATCCCAGCCCAGCTCTTTCACTTCCATCTGCTTGATTGCCGCTTCCGCCTGCTGCTGCGGTGCGGCCAGCGCATTACCCGACTCCTGGCCAGCCGTTGCGGCCGCCACTTTTGGCTGAGCGCCAAATTTCTGCGCAATGGTATCGCCCAGCTTGCCCCCTTCTTTTTTCCAGTGGGAAAAATAAGCGGCGATACCCGCGGCGGCGGCGGCGCTCAAAAATACAAAGTGCGGCATGCCCGGCACTACCCCCATCAGGAACAACAGTCCGGCGGTGACCCCAAGTGTGCGCGCAGAGCCAAACATCTGACCCATCACCTGATCACCCATACCCTCGTCACTGCCATTGCGGGTTACCATGATCGCCGTCGCGGTTGACAGCAACAGCGATGGAATCTGGGCCACCAGGCCATCACCAATCGCCAGCAAGCTGTACGCCGCAATGGCATCGCCAAAGCCCAGCGCATGCTGCCCCATACCAATCGCCAGACCACCAACAACGTTGATAATCAGAATCAGAATACCGGCCACCGCATCGCCTTTAACGAACTTACTGGCACCGTCCATCGAGCCATAAAAATCTGCTTCTGCGGCAATTTCAGCGCGCCGGGTTTTGGCTTCATCGGCTTCGATCAGGCCGGCATTCAGGTCAGCGTCAATGGCCATTTGTTTGCCGGGCATAGCGTCCAGGGTAAAGCGAGCGCTTACTTCTGAAACCCGGCCAGCACCTTTAGTCACCACCACAAAGTTGATGATCACAAGAATGGTGAACACCACCAGACCCACGGCGTAGTTACCACCAATCAGTACTTCACCAAAAGCTTCAATCACCTTACCGGCGGCATCTCCGCCTTCATGGCCATACAGCAACACCACCCGGGTTGAGGCCACGTTTAACGCCAGCCGCAACAGCGTTGCCACCAGCAGAATGGTCGGGAAAATGGCGAAATCCAGCGGACGCTGGGCATACACGCTGACCAGCAACACAACAATCGACAGGGTGATATTAAAGGTAAAGAAGATGTCCAGCATGAAGGGTGGTAACGGCAGGGTCATCATCCCCAGCAGTACCAGCACCAGGATAGGAATGCCAAGATTGCCCTGAGCGAGCAGGTTGGCAGCCTGTTTTAATTGCCCGGCAACCTGTTGTCTGGTAGCTACAGCCATTGTCACTTTACCCGAAAAACGTGTCAGAAAAACATCAGTTCAGGGGTTAGTGCAAAAACCTTTCCCAAAAGTGGGATTCGGAAAAATTTATTGTGGATCGGGGTCAACGCGTAAATCACGCGGGATTGGCATATCCGGCTTGCGCTCCGGTTTCGGCCCCTGACCTTTAACAAACTGGTCCATCTGGAAGATATAAGCCAGTACCTGTGCCACCGCAACGTACAGACCTTCAGGAATTTCCTCACCAACTTTGGCGTGCGTAAATAATGCCCGCGCCAGTGGTGGTGCCTGCATCTGAGCGACGTTGTGTTCTTTGGCAATTTCACGAATTTTTAACGCCACACGATCGCTACCTTTCGCCACCAGAATTGGTGCCTGCATCGACTCAGCCGAATACTTTAATGCAACCGAATAATGGGTCGGGTTGGTGATGACCACATCGGCATCGGGCACATCCGCCATCATGCGACGTTGCGCGACTTCGCGCTGCAGCTGACGAATTTTACTTTTCACCTCGGGTTTACCTTCGGTCTCTTTGTATTCGTCTTTTATTTCCTGCATCGACATGCGCAGTTTTTTGGTGTGGCTGTATATCTGCCAGGGCACATCAGCAATGGCAATCACCACCGTCGATAAACACAAGAAAATCACCGACCAGATAATAATATCGATGGTGTGCATAATCGCCAGTTCGGTTGGTTCGTATTTAATACCAAGCACATAATCGAAAGAGAACCACAGCACCAGAACAGCGACAGCACCAACCACCAGCACCTTGGCCCACGCCTTGAACAGCTCCACCAGCGAGTTCATCGAGAACATACGCTTCAAACCACTGAGTGGATTCAGACGATCCAGCTTTGGCGTAATGGCCTTGGCTGAGAACAACCAGCCACCGACGCCTAGTGGGCCAGCAAAGGCAGCAATCAACACCAGTATTAGCCACGGCATTAATGCCAGTGTCGCTTCCCACATGGCTGCACCTAGATGATTCGACATAACCCGGGTATCAAACAGCGCCTCGCGCTCCAGATTAAAACTGAATAGCGCAATGTTATTGATATGGTCCGCCATCCACGGACCAAAGGCGAGCAAGCCTAACGCACCAATCACCAGTACCATGGTGGTTGCCAGTTCTTTCGAGCGCGGAACCTGCCCTTCCTCGCGGGATTTTTCGAGCCTTCGGGGGGTGGGTTCTTCGGTTTTTTCCTGACTGGAATCTTCTTCTGCCATGCTTCAGCCTGTGATCGACAAACAAACGTTATTGCAACGTCAGCTTTTTCATAAATTCAAACAAGGTGTCCATCTGGTTCTGAAAGCTGACCGCCATCTCGCCAACGCTTAACCACATAATGAATAATCCAACAATCATGGTCACCGGAAAGCCCAACGCAAAAATATTTAACTGTGGTGCTGCCCGGGTCATCACACCAAACGCAAGGTTAACCACCAGTAGTGCGGCAATGGCGGGCAAGGAAATCACCAAAGCAGCCGCGAACATCCAGCCACTCCAGCGAACAATCAGACCAAAATCCTCAGCACTAAAGCCCTGCATCGATACCGGAAACGTGGAAAAACTATCAATCAGGATTTCAATCAATACCAGATGACCGTTTAGCGAGATAAACACCAGGCTGACCAAAAACAAAAACCACTGGGAAATAACAACCACCGATGCCCCCTGACTGGGGTCGACCGTGGTTGCAATACCAAGGCCCGTTTGCATGGCAATTAACTGGCCTGCGATCACATAAACCTGGGTTAACATCTCGACAATAAATCCGAGAGCAATACCTATCAGAAGCTGCTGCAGAATGATAATAAACGACGCCAGAGAAATGGCGTCCACCGCAGGCATCGGCGGCAGAATAGGAACCACGGCCAATGTGATCGCAACCGCCAGAAGAATACGCACCCGCTGAGTGACCATGCGACTGCCAATCAATGGCATCACCATCAATAACCCGCTGATCCGGGCAAAGGGATAGACATAGCGGCTGATCCAGTGACTGACATCAATCGGGTCAATCTCAAACATGCCGTGATTCACCTAGCCGATAATAAACGGAATGTTCATATAAATCTGCCGGGTAAAATCCAGCACCATGGCGACCGCCCAGGGACCAAAGCCAATAATCGCCAGCAAAGTGACCACCAGACGTGGTAAGAAGCTCAATGTTTGTTCATTAATCTGTGTCGCCGCCTGAAAGGTACTCACAACCAAACCAATAATCAGACTGGGAACAATCATCACCACTACGATGATCAGCACGATATACAGTGCATGGGTAAATAAATCACCAATTTCGGTTGGCGTCATTGCACTACTCCGCTCATGCTCATCATACACTTCACCATAGCTACACCCCGCTACCGCTAAACTGTGCCAAAGCTATTGGCCAGTGTTCCCATAATCAGCGCCCAACCATCAATCAGTACAAACAGCATAATTTTGAAGGGCAACGAAATAATAATGGGCGACAGCATCATCATACCCATGGCCATCAGGATACTGGCCACCACCAGATCAATAATCAGAAAGGGAATAAAAATCAGAAAACCGATCTGAAAAGCGGTTTTCAGCTCACTGGTAATAAACGCCGGAATCAGGATATGAACCGGTGTCTCCTCCGGGCTGGCAATATTCTGTTCGCCACTGATACGCACAAACAGATTCAGATCATTTTCACGGGTTTGCGACAACATAAACTCGTGTACTGGCTTAATGGCGCGCTCTGCAGCTTCCAGCGGTGTGATCTGTTCTTCCAGGTAAGGCTGTATCGCTTCCACATTAATAACGCGAAAGACCGGCATCATGATGAACAGCGTTAGAAACAGCGACAGACCTAACAGGATCTGATTCGAAGGAGTCTGCTGTAAGCCCAGTGCCTGGCGCAGAATCGCCATCACCACAATAATCCGGGTAAATGACGTCATCATAATCAGTAATGACGGCAATACCGACAATAAGGTAACAATCGCAAGAATCTGAATGGTGATACTGTACTCACCACCGGCATCATTAGCCTGGTAGACCACCGCCGGAATACCCAGATAGTTTTTCTGAACTTCTGCATCGGCGGCAACGGCTGGTAACGAGAACAAAGCAACCAGCAGTACCAATACCCGGACGATGGCCACCCTGTTCATGAGCGAATCGCTTTTTTCAGTAGATCAGAAAACGCCAATGACTCTCCCTGAGATACCGACAACGGTTGCTCCAGAGTCATCAGACAATTAATTTGCTGGGCGGTTACACCCACCACCATTTGCTGATCGCCCACCTGAATCAGTGCGATTTTTTCTTTCACCCCCAATGGTAATACTGCAACGGTTTTAAGTTGTGGATTTGCCGACGGTACTGAAAAACCGCGGGTTTTACTGATCAGCCATGACACCAGTACGATCAGCGCCACCACCACCACCAGAAAGAATGCTACTTTGCCGGCGGACGCGAGCGGATCAACCACCAGCGGGTTGCTTGTTCTTTCCGCCGCGTCATTGGTTGCCGTATTATTGGTTGCCGTGTCAGCCGCCGCACCCGCCATCAAAGGCAAAAGCAGTATCCCACAGACTATTATGATGCGCTGAAGCTGCTTAGCGCAGCCGTTGAATACGTTCACTCTGGCTCACCACGTCCGTTAATCGAATACCGAATTTATCGTTTACCATCACCACCTCGCCGTGGGCGATCAGGGTACCGTTAACCATCACGTCTAATGGCTCACCCGCCAACCGATCAAGCTCCACGACCGAACCCTGGTTCAGTTGCAGCAGATTGCGAATCGGGATTTGGGTAGCGCCGACTTCCATCGAAATGCGCACCGGAATATCGAGAATGACGTCCAGCTCCGGGCCGTCTTCCGGCACCGCCTTAGGCTGACTGTCATCTTCCAGGTTATCCAGCGGCATCGCTTGTACGTCATCGTCATCACCACCGCCTTCTCCGGCTTCTGCCATCGCGGCCGCCCAGTCGTCCTCGGCGTTACCCTCGCCTTCACCAGACTCCTCCATAGCGGCAGCCCATTCATC
>Ga0255776_10002926_pt1 | contig 18754 bp, 18 predicted proteins | sample 071ome_19_FD_179974 | JGI IMG/M metagenome (GOLD analysis project Ga0255776, IMG submission 179974) | Coastal salt marsh microbial communities from the Groves Creek Marsh, Skidaway Island, Georgia - 071413AT metaG (version 2) | ecosystem: Environmental > Aquatic > Marine > Intertidal zone >... | reverse complement strand
TGTTGGAGTTACCCCGAGACGGACAGCAAAAGGTGCTGGCCCGTTACGCAGCCGGTTCACGCTGGAAACAGTTTGGCGAACACCTGTTTCACGAGCTGAAACATAGCCCCATTGCTTCCTTTCTGCTCGTAGATATATTGGGGCTGTTTTTCAGCCTTGCCTTGCTGGGTAAAACGATGCTCAGGCGGCCTTACCATGGGCTTCTTGGAGCGGCACAACGCTGGTTCATCGAGCCGGTGTCGACCGAGATTGACGCGGGTGCTGAAAACAGCGAGCTTCCGCAGGTCAATGGCGAACCTGTGGCACTGACCCGAGGCTTTACTATCGAGCAACAGGCCAACTTCATCGAAGGAGGTCTTCGCATGATAGGCCTCACGAGAAATTTTGGTCGCTTCGTAGTGCTGTGTGGCCACGGCAGTACGACTGACAATAATCCGTATTTCGCCGCCCTCGATTGCGGAGCTTGTGGCGGGCGCCATGGCGACCCCAATGCCCGAACATTTGCTGCAATGGGCAATAATCCCGAAGTTCGGGCCGAACTCGCAAGTCGGGGGCTGACCGTTCCGGACGATACCTGGTTCCTGCCCGCCAAACATAATACTACTGCTGATAGAGTTGACTTCTACGACACTGTGGACATTCCCGCCAGCCATCGAGACGCTTTTCAGCAGTTGCAACAGGCGTTCCTGGAAGGCGGCGAGCAGCAGGCTCTTGATCGCTGCAACAGAATTCCTGGTACTCCCCGCAACATGACAGCTAAGCAAGCCTATGCACATGTGGAGTCCCGTAGCTTCGACTGGGCCAATACCCGCCCGGAATGGGGTCTTTCGGGTAACGCTGGATTCATTATTGGAAGACGGGCTCTAACACGGGGGCTTGATCTTGGCGGACGCTGTTTTCTGCACTCGTACGACGCCAAATCCGATCCCGAGGGTGCATTTCTGGAAAAGATAATGACGGCACCACTGGTCGTGGGTGAGTGGATTAACATGCAGTACTACACGTCAGCGACTGACCCGTGGAAATACGGGAGTGGCAGCAAGGTGATTCACAATGTTGTCGGCGGGCTTGGTGTAATGTACGGCTCTCAGAGCGACCTTGCCACAGGACTACCATTGCAGACGGTGAATGATGGTGCTACCCATTTTCATGAGCCAATGCGCTTGCTCACCATCATAGAAGCGGACCCTGCAATTATTGGTGGGATCATCGCCAGGCACGATATATTGCAGCAATTTTTCCACAACGGCTGGTTAAACCTGGTTGCGATCGATCCCGCCAGCTCCGAGTTTCACCGCTACAATCAGGATGCTACCTGGCAACTGATCAAGCTATGAAAATAATTGCTGCCATCGCCCTGTTCTTCTTCTGGTTCGTCCTTTCCGGATCGACCAATCCTCTGCACATTACAGCAGGTGTCATTGTTGCATCTGCAATTGCCTGGCTGAATCCGGCTGGAACACGGCGTATTCGGCGCGTGTCAGTACTGTCTGCTGTGCTTTACGTACCGTGGTTGTTTGGCCGGATTATGAAGAGCGGGTTTCATGTGAGTCGTCTGATCCTCAGTCCTACTCTGCCCATAGCTCCCGAACTGATTACGCATAAAACCAGACTGACCAGTGACGGAGAACTGGTTGCACTGGGTAACTCGATCACGTTAACGCCCGGCACAATTACCGTAGAAGTCGCACCAGGCGAATTGCTGGTGCACTCGATCGACGAAGAATCGCGGAAGGATCTGTTGCAGGGCGTATTTGACGCCAAGTTGGGTGAGATTTTTCTGTCGCGAGAGGACAAACTGTGAACGCGTTCCTTCCTTTCGTGATTGTCACAGTAACCGCGTTGATGCTCGTGTATCTGTATCGTGTGGTCCGTGGGCCCAGTGTTTTTGATCGTGTATTGGGGCTGAATGGAATATCCACCAAGGCTATCGTGTTGCTTGTGCTGATTGGCACCATCTTTGAACGCGTGGACATGTTTGTTGATATCTCGACAGGGTATGCATTGCTAAACCTGGTTGGCGCGCTGGCTATCGCCAAATTTCTGGAAGAACGGGGAGCGCGAGAAAAATGACCTGGATGGCAATTGCATTAATTAGCATCGGGCTTTATTTCCTCGTAGTGGGTGCGCTCGGCATGCTGCGATTACCGGACGTTTTTTCTCGCGCTCATGCCTTGTCCCTGACCGATTCGATCGGTGCAGTTTTCGTGCTGGCCGGACTTGCTGTTCACGAGGGATTCACCCTTAACTTCTTAAAAATTCTGGTGGTGCTGGTGCTCGTTTACCTGATGAACCCGGTAATTTCACATGCGACCCTGCGGGCAGCATATCGATACGGCTTGAGGCCGGAAAACAGGGATTAGAATGGCAATAGAAATTCCACTTTTGATATTACTCGTGCTGACGGCAGCCGGAGCAATACTGGTCAAGGACCTGATCGCGGCCGTGCTGATCCTCGGCTCGTACAGTTTTGCTCTCGCACTGGTTTGGGCGTTGGTAGGCGCCGTGGACGTGGCATTTGTCGAGGCAGTGGTCGGCGCAGGGCTGGCGACGGTATTTTTTCTACTCACACTTTTTCGCACTAACGAAAAGGATCGACAGATTCGCAGACCACCGGTTCCCTGGACGGCAATTGTGGGCCTGCCCTTGCTTGGCTTGCTGTTACTGTTCGGTGCCGGGGATTTGCCGACATTCGGCGATGTCAATTCGCCGGCAAGTACCCATATCTCGCCGGTGTATCTGGAAAGCAGTCTTGAGGACACACGCACACCTAATGTCGTCACAGCTGTCCTTATGGATTATCGTTCCTTCGATACTCTGGTCGAGACGATCGTAATCTTTACCGCCGGGATTGCCTGTGCTTTGCTACTCCGGAAGGGGGGATCATGATTCAGCCCCATGACAGCGCAATCGTGCGTACCCTGGGACGAATAATTATCCCTGTCTCGCAACTCTTCGGGATCTACGTTCTGATGTTTGGTCAATACGGACCCGGAGGTGGATTCGTCGGCGGAGTGGTGTTTGCTGCCAGCATGATCATGGCAATTCTTATCTTCGGTGTTGATTCAACGGACAGCAATCTGGCCCGGAAGATACTGCATGGCGATGGGGTAGGCTTACTTATCTTTGCCGGTGTCGGTGGTCTTTGCCTGATCGGAGGCGGGCAGTTTCTTAACTACAGCTATCTTCAAATACCGAATCTTGACGAGCCGTCGCAACATTTTGTCGGAATATTGTTAACGCAAATCGGGGTGGCAGTCGACGTTGCGGTCACCGGTGTTTCAATTGCGATCAGCCTTTCTTTCGAGGAAGACGTGACTCGAAGTGAGGAGGCCTCAAATGGTTGAACTGCTACAAACGTTGCTGCAAAGGCCAAACTTTATCGTCTTTGTGATTTTGTTCCTCTGGGGCATTTATATCATGGCGGCACATCCTAATTTCGTAAAAAAACTTATAGGTCTTTACATAGTGCAGACCAGCGCGATTTTCTTTCTGGTCGCTTTCAGCGCCAAGGAAGGAGCGACAGTGCCTATCATTCCGGACGGTGAAACGGTGGTAAATGCGTTGAACTATGCCAATCCTCTACCGCATGTTCTGACCGTGACCGCTATTGTCGTGCAGGTAGCTACCCTCGGGGTTTCGCTTGCACTGGTTACTGCAATCTATCGGCATTTCGGAAGCCTCGAAGAAGATGAAATATTGGAGCAGCTTGATGAGCAGTAATCTGCCCATGCTTCTTTTTCTAATACCGTTTGTAGTGGGCGTTGCCATTCCCACTGTGACGGTAAAGAGACGTGCCTTGTGTCCCATTATTGCTCTGGGCACAGTGTCTGTTATGGTGTTGCTTGCCATTGCCAATTTGCATGTCGTTCAGACGAAAGGTCCTATCGAGTACGCACTGGGTGGATGGGGCGCTCCGATAGGTATTGCCTGGCTAGATGATTCTCTGGCAGCAGTGGTAATCCTGGCAATCTGCATGGCTGCGCTGCTGTCACTGATTTACGGCCAGGTCACGGTCTCATCCGAACACAAAAAGAGCATGCAGTACTACACTCTGATCCTGATTCTTCTGTCGGGGCTGGTCGGAATTGTCTTTGCCGCAGACCTGTTCAATGTTTTTGTGTTTCTTGAGGTTGCGGCATTGACAGGGTACGCCCTGGTGGGGGCGGGTGGAGGAAAGGCGAGCCTCTATGCTTTTCGGTACCTGTTACTGGGGTCGTTTGGAGCAACGCTCTATCTGCTTGGTCTGGGACACCTGTATGTAGCTACCGGCACGCTCAACATGGCGGATCTGGCTGTACGCATTCCTGAGATCCTGACCTCTACAGCGGTGGTCAGTGGGTTGATCTATATTTTTCTTGGTCTGTCAATCAAGATGGCCTTGATACCGCTGCACAGCTGGTTGCCTGACGCCTACGTGAATGCACCCTCGGCTGTGTCGCCGCTGTTGGCTTCTACGGTAACCAAGGTCGCACTGGTGGCGTGGGTGCGCATCGAGTACTCGCTCATTGCTCCCAATGTCGAGGTGGGCCACGTGCCGGTTCTGGTGGTGCTGGAAGAACTTGGTGTCCTTGCGGCGCTGATTGGCGGTGCGCTGGCACTGATCCAGACTGATCTCAAACGCATGTTCGCCTATGGCGGCGTAAGTCACATCGGTTTGATACTGATTGGTGTCAGCCTCGGGAACACTACCGGGTTTACCGGAGGCATGTTCTATCTGATCAATGACATGTTCATGCAGGCCGCGCTCTTTATGATTGCAGGTATCTTGCTTCACTATCATGGCGCCAGAACGCTGGATGACATCCGTGATACCGCGCGATTCTCACCCTGGTTGACAGGGTCACTGGTCGTGGCAGCCATTGCGATGGTTGGGCTCCCACCCACCGGAGGATTCTTCGGTAAATGGAACATCATTCTCGGCGCTCTCGAGGCGCAACATTACGTCGCTGCGTTTGCTGTACTGGGCTCGACACTGCTGACACTCGCATACTTTCTGAAGATTTTTGCCAGCTGGTTTTTCCAACCGCAGGCGGGCGATACAGCAGCAGTCGAACTCTCCGGTGCCTCGCGCATCAGCCTGGGAATAATTTCTATTACCATGATTGCACTGGGGCTTTCGAGCGATTCTGTGTTTCAGTTATTGCTCGCAACTGTGAACAGCGGGGGCGTTTGAGGAAACTATGTCGATTTATTCACTGATACCCCTTCTTCCCCTTGCCGCCGCGCTGATGCTGGCATTGTCTGGAGAAAGATTGGAAGGTAGAGGACACCGGCTGGTGATACCTGCAGTTACCCTCTCTTTTCTGGTGTCGGTCTATGCTTTCATCAAGGTGGCTGCTGACGGCGCGGTTAGCATTGAGCTGTACCAGTTGCTGGATTCGGGAAGCTTGACGGTAAATCTCGGATTTTATATTGATCAGCTGACGGTTCTGCTGTTGCTGCTGGTGACCGGTGTTAGCATGGTTGTTCAGGTCTATGCTTCCCGATATATGGTCGGGGACGCCAGGCACAGTCGCTTTTTTGCCCTTACCGCCCTGTTCACGGCTGCCATGACGATACTTGTAATGAGCAGCAACCTGCTTCTGACCTTCATATTCTGGGAGGTTATGGGCATCTGCTCCTACCTGCTGATCTCACACTACTCCCAGCGACCGCAGGCTGCGCGTGCTGCCACAAAAGTCTTTCTGGTGAACTCGATCGCTGATGTCGGGTTGGGCATCGGCGTAATTCTTACCTTCCGGACTTTTGGCACGCTGGATATTCCGACAATACTGGCAATGGCACAGGCGGGCACTGAGGCGTCAACGGGGTCTATTACATTGCTGACGTTGTGTCTTTTCTGCGGGGCGATCGGTAAATCAGCACAAATGCCTGCGCACGTCTGGTTGCCGTTTGCCATGGAGGCACCGACTCCGGTTTCAGCCCTGATCCATGCAGCGACAATGGTCAACGCCGGTCCGTTTTTGTTAGTGCGATTGAGCCCGATCATAGTGCTATCACCTACCACCATGACCGTCATTGCGATTATCGGAGGTGTTACTGCGCTGTTTGCGGCAGTGGTGTCGCTTACCCAGACGGACATTAAACGAACACTTGCGTACTCAACCATCAGTCAACTGGGGTTTATGACCTTTCTCTGTGGCGTTGGCGCGTTTGTGGCCGCCATATTCCATCTGCTTGCGCATGGCTTTTTCAAGGCCTATCTGTTCCTTTCAACCGGTAATGCGCTCGCAGGCACCCATCGCCACCTGGAAACCCATGACGATGTCCGGTCGAGCTCCGGTGGCGGGGGATTGTTTGCCGGGGGATTCGTTCTTTCGCTGATTCCGGTGCTGATAATTTTCTCCGGGCCCTATCGCTACCTGTGGTTGTCCCAGGGTTTTACGGCGGCGAACACGGCGCTGTGGATAGTGAGTCTTGGCACTATTTTCATTACGGCCATGTATCTTGTCAGGGGGCTGACAGTCGTCTTTCACCGGGGACCGCCAGGGGCAAGAGATGGTGACGCTGTAGTGGCTCCGATGCTTTTTTCCGGCAAACACATGGGCGGAATTGCGTTCGTATTGATTATCATGATCACCATCCTCGTAATTGTCTGGCAATGGTTAGCAAACTTCTTGTCGCCTGCGGTTGCCGGCCTATCCACGCAATCAGACATGGGATACTCATTGTGGGCGTTGATACCATTGGCGGTCGCTATTGCTGGCTGGGTAATCGCATATCGCCAGTCATTGAATGCCCGACTGCCGTCTATGCCGCAGTGGCGGAAGCGATTGTATGTGGTTTTCCTTAATAAAGGATATTTTGACGAGCTATACGAGGTATATCTGGTGCGTCCCACACTTGGAATCGCCGATTGGATGTGGAAAAGGGTGGATCAAGGCATCATCGATCGTCTGGTCATCCTTTTGGGCACAGCCAGCACTGGGCTCGCTCGCCGACTGCGAATTCTTGATTCTGCAGTTGATAATCGGGTGGTTTCGATCGGCGGAGGCAGCGTGAAAGCCGCCCGCTGGGTAGGGCAGTTTGTCGATTCGAAGGGCATATCAAAAACAGTTGAAGGAATTGGACGTGGCGTTGATTTATCAGGCCAGACTGCGCGGCGCTACGAACCTCACACACTTCAGCATAATCTCCTGGTTATAGTCATCTGGCTCGTTGCAGCCTTGGGCTTTTTCTACTGGATCGCGGGGTAGCCAACGCTATGAGTTACTTACTAACGAACCATTTACTTAGCTTGATGATAGCAGTGCCGTTTATTGGCATGGCCGCCATCGCATTTGTCCGCGAGCGCAAATGGATACTTTCCATGACGCTGGTGACGACCCTGGTCAACACAGCTCTGGCCGTATTCCTCTGGAGTAACTTTGATCTTGAAGATCCCAGCCTGCAATTCGTTGAGCGCTTTGAGTGGATGCCAACCTTTGGTATCGAGTATGCGGTCGGAGTAGATGGCATCAGCCTGTTACTGGTGCTTTTAACGACCCTGCTTCCGCCGCTCTGTGTTTTAGGATCTTGGGAATCGATAACCACTCGTCTCAAAGCCTTCATGATGCTGATACTGCTCGTGGAAGGCGCGATGATGGTAGTCTTCACGGCGCTGGATGCCTTTTTGTTTTTTATGCTGTGGGAAGTCACCATGATTCCCATGTATTTTATGATCGTTTTGTGGGGTGGACCGCAGCGCATTGCTGCCGGGCTCAAATTCGTCCTATACAGTCTGACAGGAAGTCTGCTGCTGCTTGTGGGAATTCTGGGCATGTCCCTGCAGGCCGGCACTTTCGACATAATTTCACTCGCTGATGCCAGCTATTCGCCAGATTCGCAAACGTGGATTTTTCTGGCTTTGTTTCTCGGGTTTGCGATCAAGCTGCCGATGCTGCCGTTCCATACGTGGCTGCCAGATGCCCACTCAGAGGCACCTACCGCTGGCAGCGTATTGCTAGCCGGTGTGCTATTAAAGATGGGTGGTTATGGCTTTATTCGTTTTTGTCTGCCGATTTTTCCTGAAGTTGCACATAATGTTGCGCCTGCCATACTCTGGTTGTCAGTCGTCGGAATTCTCTACGGCGGGTACATGGCGCTGGCGCAGACTGATTTAAAACGATTGGTTGCGTATTCGTCTGTATCTCACATGGGTTTTGTAACCCTGGGTATTTTTTCGTTTAACAATGAGGGTATCGAGGGCGCGCTGCTGCAGATGATGACTCACGGTCTTACTACCGGTGCCATGTTCCTGATCGTGGGGCAGCTCTACGATCGAACCCACAGTCGCGCTATCGCGGACTATGGAGGTCTTCAACAGCGAATGCCGCGCTTTGTGGCCATCCTGAGCTTATTTGCGGTTGCTTCATTCGGACTGCCAACGACATCGAACTTCATCGGCGAATTTCTGATTCTGGTCGGAGTATCGGGCGAAAATTTCTTATTCGTAGTTATGGCAATGGGTGGCATCGTGCTGGGTGCAGCCTATATGTTATGGATGCTACAGCGCGTCGCCTTTGGCCAGCCGCGAACCGAGGCCGCCTCCAAATTGACAGATCTCGATTTCAGGGAATTGCTTACTGTAACCCCACTGGCGATCGCTATTATCGCCATTGGCGTATACCCGGGGCCGCTGTTGGAGGCGATGGATTCGAGTGTCACGTACGTGGTTGAGCGGCTCGCGCGGTACTGATTTTTTTTATTCAATCTGACCGCGCGGCTCTCCGGACTGCGTATGCTGGAATCGTCAGCCTGAAAGCTCGTGGACGCAGAATGTCGCTATTGTATTTTGGAGTAAAGGGTTTCCCCTTCTCACTCGTATTTCAGATCCATGACCTCGTTAGGATCTCCGCGGAAGATGAGGTAACCGATACTGTCGGTGACGATCTCGTGCCAGCCGTGGGGCATGCCTTTCGGGATAATCGCGATATCGCCCGGTTTGACCTTCTGTAATACGCCGCCCCTGATAGTGCCTCGCAGCATGCCGCCAAGCAGGTCACTGTGACTTGTTTGCGGGTCGATAAATTCTCCGCCCGTCACCATAGTGCCCTCTCCCGTGACAATGTAGTAAATCTCGTCAAGATCGGTATGCGCGATCCCGGTTTCCTGCTCGGTAATTTCTGTTTTGCTTCGTTGCACAACCGAGACGCCCATGTACTCGTCGCCAACGTCGACATGCCTTGCCACTATGTCGCTGACAGTTCGTCCGGTAGCGAGATTGGCCAGTCCCTGGTCGAATACTGATTCTACTTCCTTTTTGTTGATAATGAATGAGCCGCCGTCCTGGGCCAGCAATGTTTCGCCGGCAAAAAAAGCGAGGACAAAGGTTGCCAGTGCCGTGCGTGATGCAGTCATTTTTTCAACCTCTTTGATTTGAATTAACTATCGTTATTCCCCCGGTGCGGGACTGCACCCGTTTGCCTCATTAACACAACTGACGTCAGATACGGATCTGCCATTGATCAGCGCATCTACCCAATCCACGAAACGAATTCCCTCTACCGTGTAATCGTAAAATATCGGACTTCTGAGAATGGTATGCACCGTGCCCCCGGCGGTGTAACTGTAAAACTCGTCCACACCGCTTTCGATTTCAATGTAGTGATTGAAAATGCGCTGGGCCAGGCTGAAACTGCCGGGCGAGTCGCCTATGAGGTAGGAAAAGTTGTACTGCACGTCATCTTCAGCGGTGTTGTACTGCGCTATGGTCAGGTTGGGACTGTGGTTGGCGCTGGCGACATAGAAATCCTCGAAGGTGAGCGTGTCATTTGTTTCGCCAGCGTATTCCGGCCAGTCCGGCAGGATGGCTGCAGTATTCCATGCACTCAAGGTTACCGACAGGCTGGGGCTGTTATAGCCGCCGGCCGCATCCGCCAGCAGCACTACCGGCACATCGCTGAAATGCTCGGCTACCATGCCAGCGTAAAAGGACGAACCGATTGCCCCGGCGCTGCTGCCGCCGATTACTACCCGGTCGGCGGATTCGAAGTTCTCGTAAACCCAGTTCAGTACCCTGCTGCTGTTTTCGTAGCCGTTGTGGTAGGTATTGATTGTAACCTCGCCGCCCTCGGCATTGATGTAGCTGTAAAACTGCTCGCCTGCTCCGATGTGGACATCGCCGGTACAGTAGGGAATAAACACCATATCGTAATTCTGAAACGGGTTTTCGGTCCGGTCGCTGGCGAAAATCCCGCCACCCATAGCGGGATTATTTGAGTCCATGTCGGCAAAAGGAGAATGCACATTGGGTTGACTGTTCAGATCGCAGGCCTGGCCGAACCAGCAGGCACCGCCGCCGTTGAAATAAATTAACAGGTTGTCACTGCCCGTCGATGTTTTGGCGAAGAATTGAAAAGGGGTTCCGCTGGAACACAGTCCATCGGTTGCGATCGCATTCCAGCCCGGGTCAAGCTGAGCCAGCGTCGGCAGGCTGGTTTGCGCCAGGATTCCCGAGGAGATTGACAGGCTAACAACAAGCAACATAATTCTGGCCATATTCGCAATTACCTCATTAAGTTCAGTCTGATACGGGCAGAAAAGTTAGTAGGCTTACTGCGCTCCCGACTGCAGGCTTTGCCGTTCCCGGTCTACCAGCACCCGTCGCAGAATCTTGCCGGAACTGGACTTCGGGATTTCGTCAACGATTTCCAGGAGCCGAATCTTTTTGTGGAAAGCCACCTGCCCGGCGACCCAGTCCATGATTTCCTGCGGCGTGATTTCTCCTTTGAGCACCACGAACGCCTTGGGCACTTCGCCAGCCTCTTCATCCGGGCTAGGTATCACGGCCGCGTCGGCAATAGCAGGGTGGGTTAGCAACAGGGCTTCAAGCTCGGCGGGCGCTACCTGGTAAGCTTTGTACTTGATCAGTTCCTTGAGCCTATCGACTATGTAGAAGTAGCCCTCGTCGTCTGCGTAGCCAATATCCCCTGAATGAAACCAGCCCTCGGCATCGATGCTGTCCGCGGTGGCTTCTGCATTGTTGAGATAACCCTTCATGAGGAAAGGTCCCTTGATCCAGATTTCTCCCTGTTCATTGGGCCCCAGATCTTCGCCGCTTTCCACATCCACCACGCGGGACAGGCAATTGGCTATTCCCGGTCCTACCGAACCCGACTTCATGCTATTGGGATCTGGTGGATTGACGTGGCTTGCACCACTGACTTCGGTCAGTCCGTAGCCCTGGTATATCTCGCAGCCCAGCCGCCTGGCAACCGCCTCCTCCAGCTCCTTTCCAAGAGGAGCTGCCCCGCTACCGATCATACGGACATTGGAAAGATCGTATTCATCGACCAGTGGACTCTTGGCCAGTGCCAGTACCAAAGGGGGTACCAGACTCAGGTAGGTCAATTTGTACTGCTGGGCGATCTGCAGAAACTGTTCCAGTTCAAAGCGCGGCATGGTCACCATGGTGCCACCATGATACAAGCCCATGTTGAGGATCAGTACCATGCCGTAAATATGGAAGAACGGCAGCAGGCCGAGGAACACATCATTTTCGCCGGCGTGGCCTTGAGAGGCGGTCAGCACCATATTGGCAATAAGATTCTCATGGGTGAGCATGACGCCCTTTGACAGCCCTGTCGTACCGCTCGAGTAGGGCAGGGCCACGAGATCTTCCGCCGGATCAATGGCGACGGCCGGAAAGCTGCCATCGTTGTCTAGCAGCGCACTGAAAGGCGTAGCGCCGTCGGCTTCCCCCAATACGAACATCTCCTCCACGCCGGATTCCGCGGCTGCCGTGCTTGCACCTTCCATGAACTGGGGGATGGTGAGCAGGAATTTTGCACCGGAATCGTTCAGCTGAAAGGCCACCTCCTTGGGTGAGTACAGAGAGTTGATCGTGGTGTTGATGCCCCCGATCGCCGCAGTTCCCAGGAATGCGATGGCGTATTCCGGGACATTGGGCATGTAGATGCCGAGCACATCGCCTTTTTTAAACCCGCGAGCCACGAGACCGGCAGCAAATTTATCGATCAGTGCCTGCAATTGTCCATAGGTGTAGGTGCGCCCAGTCGGCCCATCGATGATGGCGGGCTTGTCTGCCAGTTCAGTGGCGCGGTGCATCACTATCTCTGCAAGATTACGTTGCGGGATTTCCAGATCGGGGTGAGGGCTTCTGAATATCATCATACTTTTCAGTGGCTTGTTGTTTATCGGACTCTCATCCTAACTGCTGGGCCGCGTCTTGTCGATATGCCCGCAAGCACATGGGGTAAACATCGAAAAACCGGCAGGGGTGGACTTGTCGGGTCCTAATCGAGTGTAATCATCGGTCTGATTGATTGCACAGTTGACCGACAGGCCGAACAGAAAGTCACCAGGGCAGCAGGGGGAAATAATGCCCGGAATTACCGCGTACGGCGCATACATACCCAGGGCGCGTCTGAAAAAGCAGGTTATTGCCGAAGCCAACAGCTGGTTTGATGCCAGTCTCAAGTCACTTGCCCGGGGTGAGCGCAGCATGTGCCATTGGGATGAGGACGCTATTACCATGGCAGTCGAGGCGGCCCGAGACTGTCTGTCGAGCATCGATAGCCCGCAGGTCGAGTCCCTTTATCTGGCCTCGACCACGCTGCCTTTCCTGGACCGGCAGAATTCGGTGGTAGTGGGTGAAGCCCTCAATCTACCTCGCAACCTGCATTCTATGGACATCACCGGTTCGCAACGTGCTGCCACCTCCGCCCTTATCAGCCTCCTTAAATCAGGTGTCTCAGACGATAGTCAGAAACTGCTGGTAGCCTCTGAGCGCCGACGCGCCAAGGCTGGCTCGCGCCAGGAAATGTTGTGGGGAGATGCTGCGGCAGCGCTCTGTGTAGGCAGCGACGAATTGATTGCCGAGTACCTGGACCATGAAACGGTAGCCAACGACTTTGTCGATCATTACCGGGGCGATGAGGCGGAATTTGACTATGACTGGGAGGAGCGCTGGATTCGTGACGAGGGCTTCATGAAAGATGTACCGGCGGCAGTTGCGGCGTTGCTGGAGCGTACCGCTCTGAATGCGGGTGAGATCAATTACTTCATTCTGCCCAGTGACCAGGCCAGGACTCCGGTTACCGTGGCGCGGAAGCTGGGAATCGGGGACAGCGCTGTTGTAGATAACCAGCTGGAACATTGCGGCGTGGCGGGCGTGGCACAACCCCTGTTGCTGCTGGCCAGGGTGTTGGAGCAGGCACAGGCTGGTGAATTGATCTTGCTGGTCGGATTTGGTCAGGGCTGCGATGCCCTTTTATTTCGGGCTACTGGCCAGGGTCGGCTGAGGCGACCGCTCAGCGGTGTTAGTGGCTGTCTGGCGCGTGGCAGGCCCGAAGAAAATTACCACCGCTTTCTCAGTTTCAATAATTTGGTGGAGCGGGATATCGGCAAGCGCGGCGAAACTGACAAGCAAACCTATCTGTCGGGCTTCAATCGGCGCAAAGACCTGCTGACCGGCTTCGTGGGGGGAAAATGTCGAAATTGTGGAACCGTGCAGATTCCTCGCGAGCGTTACTGTGTTAATCCCCAATGTAACGCGCTGGATAGTCAGGACACCTATCATTTCGCCAGCAGCTCCGGTGTTGTCAAGACCTGGACAGCAGACCGCTTGACGTTCGACTGGGATCCGCCGGCCTATTTCGGCATGATCGAATTTAATGACGGCGGTCGCCTGATGATGGACTTCACCGAGGTTGATGCAGGAAATGTCGACTCTGGCACTCCGGTTTCAGTGCATTTTCGCATCAAGCAGATTGATCACCAGCGAGGCTTCAGGAAATATTTCTGGAAAGCGGTTCCGACGCATTAACGGAGCGCCTCTGGTGATGCGTGTAAAATAAACCCTATTAACACTCAGGAGACTCGTGATGGCGAGTGGAATCAAAGACAAAGTGGTGATTCTGGGCATGGGCTGCAGCAAGTTCGGTGAGCGCTGGGACTCCAGTCCATCTGACCTGATGGTTGAGGCATTCGAGGAGTGCCTGGCGGATTCCGGTGTCGAACGCGAGCAGATAGAGGCCGCCTGGTTTGGTGCCGGTATAGATGCCTTCAACGTTGGTTCCAGCGCCATGCCGCTGGCAATCGCTCTGCGGCTTGATTACATACCTGTCACCAAGGTGGAAAACATGTGCGCCACGGGTACGGAAGCTTTTCGAGGGGCAGTCTACGCCGTTGCCTCAGGCGCCTGTGACATTGCACTGGCTCTGGGAGTGGAAAAACTCAAGGACACCGGTTATGGCGGATTGCCCCAGCGCAGCCGCGGCGTCGAAAACGACATGTACTGGCCCAACCTGTCGGCTCCCGGCGCCTTTGCCCAGCTGGCTACCGGTTACCGCGCCAAGCACGGCATCAATAAAGATGATCTCAAGCGCGCCATGGCCCACGTTTCGGTGAAGAGCCATGCCAACGGCGCCAAGAATCCAAAGGCGCACCTGCGTCGACCCATTACCGAAGAGCAGGCGTTAAATGCACCTTTTATTGCCGAACCTATAGGGTTGTTCGATTGTTGCGGTGTCAGTGATGGTGCCGCGTGCGCAATTGTCACCACGCCGGAGATTGCAAAGACTCTTGGCAAGGACAATCGGGTTGCGGTCAAAGCGCTGCAGCTGGCTGTTTCCAACGGCACAGAGTCCGGCCATTCTGGCGCTGACAGCTGGGATGGGTCATATCTGAAGACTACCCGCATCGCGGCGCAACGAGCCTATGACGAAGCCGGTATTCGCTTTCCGCGGGAAGAGATCAGTATGACCGAGGTGCACGACTGCTTCTCGATTACCGAGCTTGTCACGATGGAAGATTTGCAGCTGGCAGATGAGGGCAAGGCGGTGAAAGCGGTGCTGGATGGAACCTATGATGCGGACGGAAGAACCCCGTGCCAGATTGACGGCGGACTGAAATGTTTCGGTCATCCAATCGGCGCCTCGGGCTTGCGCATGATCTACGAAAATTATCTGCAATTTCAGGGACGGGCGGGCGACCGTCAGCTGAATGACCCGAGGCTGGGGCTGAACCATAATCTAGGCGGCTTTCCTCATCAGAACATTTGCAGTATTTCTATTCTCGGTCGTCTTGACTGACTGGCATTACTAGCGGAGCAAATATGAGCAATCATCCACTACTGCAGGACAAAGTCGTTGTTGTCACCGGTGCCGGAAGGGGAATCGGCAGAGCCATTTCGTTGCTGGCTGCAGAGCACGGCGCAAAAGTAGTCGTTAATGATCTGGGCGGCGCGGAAGATGGCTCGGGAGCCAGTCAAAGTCCGGCTGACGAGGTGGTTGAGGCAATCAGGGCTGCCGGCGGTGAGGCCGTGAGCTCGTACGCCAGTGTTACGGAGTGGGATGCTGCCCACGAGATTATTGATCTGGCGGTTAATTATTTTGGGCGCATTGATGCGGTGATCAATAACGCCGGTAATTTGCGAGATGCCATATTCCACAAGATGACTGAGGAGGATTTCGACGCGGTGCTCAATGTGCATCTTAAGGGCACATTTAATGTCAGTCGCGCTGCGGCAACGCATTTTCGGGCCCAGACCAGTGGAGCGTTCGTCAACATGACGTCCACTTCCGGACTGATCGGCAATTTTGGACAGGCGAACTACGCTGCGGCCAAGATGGGTATAGTCGGACTGTCGAAATCCATGGCGCTGGATATGGGTCGCTTCCGGGTGCGATCCAATTGCATCGCGCCATTTGCCTGGAGCCGGCTGATCGGAACCATCCCGACTAACTCCGAAGAAGAGCAGGCCAGAGTGGCGAAAATTCAGCAGATGACCCCGGACAAAATTGCGCCACTGGCGGTCGCCCTGTGCAGCGATGCGGCGCGGGATGTGACCGGGCAAATATTCGGGGTACGCAATAATGAAATTTTCCTGTTCAACCAGCCGCGGCCAATTCGCTTTGCCCACAGGGCAGAGGGCTGGACGCCGAATGCCGTTCTGGAGCGGGTGCTGCCGGCGTTTCAAAGCAATTTTACGCCACTGGACAGGTCCGGAGACGTGTTCAGCTGGGATCCCTTCTAGCCTGGAAACTGCGCACACACAAGCGAGCCGTGAGTGAGGAAAACCCTTGGCAATAATCTATGACAAGCTGCTGAATCGGGATTTCGGTACTCTTGAGCAGACCTATACCGAGAAAGACACCATGCTCTACGCACTGGGAATCGGTATGGGGCAGGACCCCCTCGACGAGGCATGCCTGCGCTTTGTCTATGAGGATGGTCTCAAAGCCATGCCTAGTCAGTCGGTGGTACTGGCGTATCCGGGTTTCTGGGCCAGGGATCCGGATACCGGCATCGACTGGGTGCAGGTACTGCATGCCGGACAGGAAGTGATCATCCATAAACCCTTGCCGGTTGCTGCCACGGTAGTGGCGACAACACGGGTGACGGATATCGCTGACAAAGGGCCAAGGGTAGGCGCGCTGGTGGTATCGGAACGCACAGTCAGCGATAAGGAAACCGGCGAAGAATACTGCACACTGGTGACTACCATCCTGTGTCGGGGAGACGGCGGTTGCGGCGCGCCAAAAAAGACTTCACCGCGGCCCGACCAGATTCCTGACCGCCGTGCAGATAGTGTCTGCGACCTGCCTACCTTGCCGCAACAGGCATTGCTGTATCGTCTGAGTGGCGATTTCAACCCGCTGCATGCGTCTCCGACAGTGGCAAGCGCGGCCGGGTTCAAGGCTCCGATCCTGCACGGGCTATGCACCTTTGGTGTGGCCACCCATGCCATACTAAAGTCCTGCTGTGGCTATGATCCCGGACAGCTGAGGCGCATCCGGCTGCGGTTTTCCGCACCTGTATATCCCGGCGACACCATCAGCACCGAGATCTGGCATCTGGGCAATGATGAAATCGCGTTCCGCTGTCGTTCCCTGCAGCAAGAGAAGGTGGTAATAAATAACGGTTTCGCCCGGGTGGGTTGACCGAGCCCTCAGCGGGCGGACGTCAGTCTTTCAGCCCGGGGCACTGGTAACAGATTGGCGGGAAGGTTCCCCTGCAAACTAGCAGTCACTGTATGCGCGGGCGCGACAGGCTATCGCCAGCTCCCGGGCTTCTTCCGCCTGGGCCTGGGACATTTCCTCTTCCATGCTGCGCTGCAGCAATCGTGCGCTCGAATCGCCGTTGGCAGCAGCCACATTCATCCACATCGCCGCTTTTACCAGGTCTTGCATTACCCACTGACCCTGGTGGTACATCGCACCCAGTTGATACTGTGATTGCGCATACCCGCGCTCCGCAGCCATACGGAACATTCGCTCGGCTTCGATCAGGTTGATATCGCCACCTTGCCCGAAGTAGTGCATCATGCCCAGGCTGTGGATGGCAGGCAGGTAGCCCTGGTCCACCGCTGCCTGCAACCAGCGCAGACCCTCAGCATAGTTGGGCTCAATCATGGTGCCGGATTGGTACATGATGCCAAGTTCCTGCTGGGCTTCGGGAAGACCCTGTTCAGCGGCCGCAGTCATCAGCCTAATCGCTTCAACCGGATTGCTGGGCACCCCGATGCCGATGACGTACATGTTAGCCAGTTCGCGCTGAGCTGGCGCATGACCCTGCTGTGCAGCCAGATTCAGCATCTGTGCGCCGGCAGCCATGTCGAGGTCGACATACTGCCCGCTACGATACATACGTGACAGGATATACTGGGCCTCCACGCTGCCTTCGCTGACAAGGGGAGCCAGTTCGTTGTAGGCAGTTTCGTAGTCACGCATCTCATAGGCTCGCAGCCCGTCTTCGAGATCGGCATTGGCTGACAGAGGAATTGACGCCAGCAACAAAACTGCCGTGCTGGCGAGTATGCTTGTGTGAGTCATGGTTTTCGATACCAGAAGTCATTGAAAACTGAAGTATACTCGCTGCACCCGGCAATTGTGAAACCTGCACTTCGTTTAATGCTCTCGTGATTTCCCAGCTCGCGAAATTCTTAGATGCCAATCCCCGCCTGCTGGTACTTACTGGCGCCGGTTGCAGTGCCGCGTCAGGAATCCCTACCTATCGCGACAAAGAGGGCGCATGGCAGCGCAGCAATCCCATTACCCACCAGGACTTTATCAGCCAACCTGCCAGCCGCCAGCGCTACTGGGCACGCAGCTATGTCGGCTGGCCACCGGTTCGCGATGCAGGGCCCAATGCTGCTCACCGCGCGCTGGCTGTCATGGAGGATGCCGGTCGTGTCCGCATGCTGGTGACGCAAAACGTCGACCGTCTTCATCAAAAGGCGGGCCATGCCCACGTGATCGACTTGCACGGACGACTGGACCAGGTGCTTTGCCTGGCGTGTGGCCATGTCAGTGACCGCCAGGAGATGCAGCAGCAGCTGAGGGAAATGAATCCGCAGCTCGCAGACACCGGGGCCTCCTGGACTCTTGCTCCCGACGGGGATGCGGATGTCGCCGCCAGTCTGGTGGAAAGCCTGAAGGTTCCGACATGCCGATATTGCCACGGCGTGCTCAAACCTAACGTCGTGTTTTTTGGTGACTCGGTCCAGCGGGAGCAGGTCGATTTTATCTTTGCGGAGCTGGAAGCCAGTGACGGTCTTCTGGTGGTGGGCAGCTCGCTAATGGTGTTTTCCGGATTTCGCTTCTGTCGCCATGCCGCCCAAATCAAGAAACCGATAGCCTGTATAAACGCCGGTAAGACCCGCGCGGATGCGCTGTTCCAGGTTAAACTCGAAATGGATTGTGGTGAGGCTCTTTCGAGACTCGCGCGCTTATCTGCTGTGGAAACGGACTGAACTAACTTCCAGCGCTTGGCTTCCGCAATTCCTTATTAACCGCTTCAATCGTGA
>Ga0255776_10002925_pt1 | contig 18761 bp, 19 predicted proteins | sample 071ome_19_FD_179974 | JGI IMG/M metagenome (GOLD analysis project Ga0255776, IMG submission 179974) | Coastal salt marsh microbial communities from the Groves Creek Marsh, Skidaway Island, Georgia - 071413AT metaG (version 2) | ecosystem: Environmental > Aquatic > Marine > Intertidal zone >... | reverse complement strand
GCTTTACCGCGTACAGCAATAACATAATCGGACAAACCCGGTTGGTATGCACCGCCGGCCGTGGCGTTACCATGCACCACGGTAATCTGGGGAATGCCTGCTGCGCTTAATCGTGCCTGATTGGCAAACGCCTGAGCACCGGGGACAAATACATCGGTGGCATAATTCAGGTTGGCACCACCACTTTCTGCCAGCGTTACCAATGGTAATTTGTTCGCCCGGGAAATTTCCTGAATTCGCAGAGTTTTGTCCAAACCGGCAGGAGAAATGGTGCCGCCTTTAATAGCGCTGTTATTCACCTGAATGACGCAGCGAATCCCAGCGATATGACCAATACCGGCAATAATACCGCCGCCGGCGGTACTGCCGTCTTTATCGTCGTGCATACGGTAGCCTGCCAGGGAGCACAGTTCGATAAACTCAGAGCCGGGGTCGAGCAATAAATTGAGTCGCTCGCGGGGTAATAGCTTGCCGCGTTTGACAAACTTTTCTTTGGCTTGCTGCGCTTTTTCCAGCACTTTCTGTTCGATGTCACGGAATTCCTCCAGCGCCGCCAGCATGGCATCGCGGTTCGCCTGAAATTCAGTGCTGTTACTATCAATATCAGAAGATAAATGCGTCATAATTAATTACTGATTCATAGTGTTATCGATGCTGGATGGGAGAAGCGTTTTCCGGAGTTAGCAACAGGATGTTGCTGGTGTACAAAGATCACAGGGATGTGGTTTTTTGTACACCGACGGCAAATGCTTCTCTTATTCAGCATGTTTTTATTTTTCAGCCGATGGAACCGGCGTGCCGGATTAATTTTTCATAAGCCTGATACGCTTGTTCGGCGATATCCGCCGTTACCTTAACCGGCATATCCAACAGCTGCTGAGCCGCGGCTTTGCCCTGAGGGTCAATACGCAAACTGGCGATACCACCACCAGCTAACGCGTTTTCCAGTAACAGGTTGTAGGCCTGTATTCCCGGCAATGTATACAAGCTGACCTTGCTTTTCGGGTCATCGAGTAAGTGGTTTAAATACTCAGCAATGGCGGCAGGACGTAACGCCTGTTGAATATAAGGGAGATATTCCGCCTGTCGCGCCATCACACCGATGTTGCAATGGTTGCCTTTATCGCCACTGCGGGCCACGGCCAGATAAATCAGCGGCACAGTATCCGCTAAAGCGGCAATTTCAGAATTATCAGCAGGGTCAATCCGGGTGCTGGTGTTTTCAGATGGCATACCAGCACAGCGAATTCCAACAGCCTGTTGTTGATTGGTCTGGTGTTGATCTGTGTTTGGCTGGTCGCGGTTGAGCAAGCGGAAGCTGACAGGCACTTGCGCTTTAGGCCACAAGAAAGACGAAAGCTGAATGCTTGGGCTGGGTTTCGGCCGGCCTCCCACCAAACCGGTAATGCCTGGTGCCATCGCAGTCGCGGCCTGGGCAATTTCGCGGGCAAATATACCCAGCGCGCGTTTGTCATTATGGCGAACGGAAATCTTAACAATAACTTCGCGGTTATGTACTGCCTGAGCATGAGTGCCGTAGGTTGTTTCGCTGCCGAGAATTTCGATGTGTTTATCGTTAAAACCAGCGAATTTCTGCGCCTGCAGCAGGACGTTGACGCGTTGAATAATGGCATCGGCAACGGCCTGGCCTTTTTGTGTCGCTTCGCGCCCGCCAATCATAAAAGTTGCGGTGCAACGGAAGCCATCCATATAGGTGGCCGACACTTTGTACTGATCGCTGGGCGCCCGGCCTTTGGCGTTGCAAACTTTTACCCGATTGTCGCCAACCTGTTGCAGGTTGACCTGGCTGAAATCACAGCTCACATCGGGTAACAAATAGTTTGCCGGGTCGCCGATTTCGTACAGCAGTTGTTCACCAACCGTATGGACGGAAACCAGGCCACCAGTGCGTTCCGGTTTGGAAACAATAAAACTGCCGTCGGCGCTGCACTCGACAATCGGAAAACCCATATTGGCGTAACCGCCGCCCTGAACACTTTGCTCTCCGTGGGCGACCAGCTGCCAGTCGGTAAAATTGCCACCGCTGCACTGGGCGCCACATTCAATAATATGGCCGGCCAGAGAACCCTGAGCGAGCTGGTCGTAATCGTCCGCCTGCCAGTTAAATTCGTGCATCAGCGGCCCCAGTGTGACTGCGGAATCGACGCAACGACCGGTAATTACAATATCGGCTCCGGCGGCCAGGGCTTGTGCCACGGCGGGTGCTCCCAGATACGCGTTCACGCTGAGGCAATTGGCGGGCAGTGGCTTACCCGAAAACATGTCTTGCACACCGGCTTCAGTAAACTGTGCCTGCTGATCACTCAGGTTATCACCCTCTACGGCGGCGACGGTCAGCGTTAAACCCGCCTCATCAATAATACTCTGCAGCGCTTGTGCACAGGCGGATACGTTAATGCCACCGGCATTGCTAACGACTTTGATGCCCTGTTGTGCGATACCGGGCAGCAGCGGCTTCAGTACCTGTAGGAAGTCTGGGGCAAAACCGGCTTGTGGATCTTTCAGGCGGGCGCCGGCCATGATCGACATAGTGACTTCGGCTAAATAGTCGAACACCAGATAGTCCAGCTGACCCTGGTTAACCAGTTGGTGCGCGGCGGCTGCGGTATCGCCCCAGAACGCCGAGGCGCAGCCTATGCGAATGGTTTTGCTCATGCTTGTTTCCTGTCCATCGGTACTGCCGGGTGGATTGTTGGATCATTGGCAATCAGACTACCAAGCAAGCGCTTGGTTTGTAAACAGTCGGAATCACGCTACACTGTGCGCTGTCTTAAAAAGACCCCTACAATGGCTCCTTTTCTCCGGAATTCCTTATGACAGTAGTGCAGCAGTTAATTGAAACCGGGCAGATCACCGACCCGGCCAGTGCCCGAGGCCGATTACTGGTGGCTGCCGCACGCTTGTTTAAGCACAAGGGCTATGAGCGCACCACGGTGCGCGATCTGGCATCTGAGATTGGCATTCAGTCCGGTAGTTTGTTTCATCATTACAAATCGAAAGAAGCCATCCTGTTGGCGGTAATGGAAGAAACCATCGTGTTGAATACCGCACTGATGCAGGCGGCATTGAGTCAGGCTGCTGACCCGCGGGAGAAATTACTGGCGCTGATCCGCTGTGAGCTACAGTCCATTCTGGGGGAAACCGGTGAAGCCATGAGTGTACTGGTGTATGAGTGGCGCTCGTTAAAACCAGACAGTCAGGCACATATTCTGGCGTTGCGCGATCAGTACGAACAATTGTGGCTCGATACTCTGGAACAAGCCAGGCAACAGGGCATGGTCAAAACCGATCCGTTTGTACTGCGCCGTTTTTTAACCGGCGCCCTGAGCTGGACGACGAACTGGTATAAACCGGAAGGGGAAATCAGCATGGAACAGCTGGCAGAAGATGCGCTGAGGTTAGCGATTCCTCAGTAAGCAGACAATAAAAAACCCGCAACAGCGGGTTTTTTATTCTTATCGATAAAAAGGCCAGAAGAAATGGCAGTTGCCATTGTTACGACCGCTTTCTCGATCCAGTAATTTCATTTCATGGATCAGGTATGCAACACCATTGCTGACGCTGTTGTTGCCATAACTGAAGCTTTTGTTGTTACTGGTTTCGGATAATAATTCGCCGTTATTACCGTAAGTGTATGTGTCTTCTCCACCACCCTGGAAGTTTTCATCTTCCAGGTTGTAGCTTTCTTCGTAAATACGTTTTGTCATGCCATAAGGGCCGTATTCAAAACGATTGCGTTTGGAAGGGGCCGGGTTGTCGTTTTCATACCAGGTGCAGCTGGTCAGGCGCCCCTGATCATCGTATGCGTATTGAATGGTTTTGGTTTTGCTCACCGTGCCGTCAATATCACCGGAGAACTCAGTGTAGGTTGCTTGCGCTAAACGGCCACCGCTGAAGCTGTCAACGTAGCGGTAGCTGTTTAGTACGTCATTACTGGCATTACGGTTAACGGTTTCAACAGCAATGGTGTTATTACCATAGCTGAAATTGTTTGTAGTACTGGAAGATAAACTCGCACCTGTATGAGAGTTGGAAACGGCTTGTGACAGCTTGCCATTGGAGTAGGAATAGTTTTTCTGGTTCAACTCGCGCAGTAACGCATCTGAGCTATCGTATTCTTGGTAGTTTTTCTGTGTTTGCAAACCATCGCTATTGAACGTGTTCAAATCCACATCGTAGTTGGCAGTATTGTCCAATTGGTTGGTGGTAACCGAACGAGTGACCTGGCGTTTGTTATCCAGCGCAACGCTTTCGGTGCGTTCGTGGAGTGTCAGGTCGCCGTTGGCATCACGGTTCTTCCAATCAGAGGTTAAATCAACGCCGAAGTCTGAATAACTGCGAAGGTATTCAATAGAGCTGTCGATACTGTCATTGTTGCTTAAATCCGTTTCTTTAAACTCGCGGCTGATGTTGCCGTTACTGTCGTAGGTATAGCTGGTAGTAACGGTGTTGGAAGTAATTTCTTTGTCAGACTCCAGCTGCATATTGTCGTTAAACACAAATTCACCGACTTTGCCGGGTGTGACAGTAGGTTGGGTGTAACCCGTGACCGCTTTGGCATCGATGCTGACTCCGGCTATCTGATACAGCGTGCGCAGTGGCGTTGCAATATCCATCGCCAGCGGTAACGCTTGTACCTGAGAAAAGGCCTTGGTTCGGTAATGCTTGGCAAATTCACGCAAATCGATATTCAGCGGCAGAGTATCTTCGTTAAAACCACTCAGCTTGCTGGCCCAGTTGCCACTTGTCAGGTCTAAGCCATTGTCGGGGTTACGGTCGTTATCCATCGCCAGCAGCAGCTGCATCAGGTTGGACGTACGGTGCAGAACGGGTGTTGCGCCGTAACTGTATTCTGGCAGGCCATTTCGCAGGCTCAGCAACTTTTCGCTCTGGTCGTATCCCATACGCAGTTGGGTGCGAAACTCCGCTGCGGTGGTTGGCAGGCTTGGGAAGAAGTCGGCCAGTGTGATGCTGTCTTTGGCGGTAACTGTAGCCAGCGTTAATTCACCAAGCTTGAAGCTGATTTGTTCACCCGCGCTGTAGGGAATGGCCTGGCCGGCGGTAACAACACCGCTGCGCTCGCCAATCTGGTAGTTGATCCCAGTGATGCCGTTTACCTTGATGCCGGGTTTTGAGGAGCCGCCACCAGAGCCGCCACCGCAGGCCGCCAGAGCACAGGATATCAAGGAAAGAGTCAGTAATTTTGTGTTCATCAGAAGTACCTGAGTGGATGAAAGATGAACAACTCATGATAGGCAGATCGAATCCGGCCACCATAGTGCATTTTAGGGTCTGGCCATTCGACCATATGACTAATGTAAAACTACGCAAGGAGCTGCCCGGGCTATGCACCCTTGGGCCGCAGGCGGTTACACTGGCCGCTGACATCGAATGAATGGAGGAAAAACCAGTGAAAAAAACACTGATTGCGGCGCTGCTGGCCAGCGTTACTCTGACGGCGGTCGCTGAGGTGAAACCGTTTCAGGCAACCGAATATCGCCGTGGCGTGTTTAAAGCGGTGAAGTGGCAGTTCGGGCCAATGGCCGACATGATGAAGGGTAAAAAAGAGTTCAGTGCTGCGGAGTTCGTTCAGCGCGCTGACAACCTGGCCGCGCTGAGTAAAATGCCATTGGAAGGGTTTGTGCCCAACAGTTATGCCCGCGGTACCCGTGCGCTGCCAGGTATTGAACAGGATTGGGAGACTTTCACCAGTCTGATGACAGACTTTGAGCGCAATACCGAGGCACTGGCCAGTGCCGCGGCCTCCGGCGACAAAGGGCAAATCAAGCCCGCGTTTATTCAGGTCGCTAAAACCTGTAAATCCTGCCACGATAAATTTAAAGACTGAGGTGGTCGCAATTGCACCGATACCGTCTCAGCCATTAAAAATGCCGGGCTTTCCCGGCATTTTTAATGGTGTCGTTTTACCACGATCACATGACACCGTACGGCGACACCAGCCAGAAAAATACCAGACTGAATGCCAGAAAAATAAGGCCACCACGCAGTATATTCTTTTTGGAAGCGCGGTCAGCGGTGACTTTTTTACCGTGTAGCATGGCCTGAATCAGCGCTTCTTTCTTGACCAGCTGGTGGAACAACACCCCCAACAGATGCAACACGATTGCAGCCAGAAGCAGATTAAACAGAACCTCATGCCATTCGGTAATGCGGCTACTGAGTTCATATCCGACCAGCGCGACTAAAGGTCCTTCCGTAAAGATATCATCATTGGCAAATAAGCCGGTGCCCGCCTGCAGTAAGCCCAGCAACAACAGTAAAATTACCATCCAGCCGCCCAGCGGATTATGACCGGTGTAAGCGTTAGCCTGACCGCGCTTTAGCTGTTGGGCGTAATGCCAGGTGGCGGCGGGTGAGTGCAGAAACTGGCTGAAACGAGCGTAGCGCCCGCCAATCAACCCCCACAGCAGGCGAAAACCAAACAAGCACAATACCGCGTAACCACAGCGCATATGCCATTCCATCCAGTCACCACCTTGTTCAGCGGTCCACCAGGCGAAGCCAATGGCGAAGGCAAATAGCCAATGAAACAAGCGGGTATAAATATCCCAGACCAGAACGGCAGCGTTTTGCTTCATATGTTTAATTCCTCTTCATTCCGCAGTGTCAGCACTTCGAAACCGTCATCGGTTACCAGGATGGTATGCTCCCACTGGGCCGACAGTTTTTTATCTTTGGTCACGACGGTCCAGCCATCTTTTTTGGTTTTGGTTTTAAACGTGCCTTGATTAATCATAGGTTCGATGGTGAATGTCATCCCAGGTTTCAGTTCCAGCCCGGTACCGGCCCGGCCATAATGCATCACCTGTGGTTCTTCGTGCATTTCCCGGCCAATTCCATGACCGCAGTAGTCACGCACGACGCTGTAGCCCTGTGCTTCCACATGACGCTGAATGGCATGGCCAATATCCCCCAGTCTTGCTCCGGGTTTTACCTGATGAATTCCCTGCCACATGGCCTCGTACGTGGTTTTGACCAGCTTTCGTGCGGCCGGGGAAGCATCTTCCATCACGTACATTTTGCTCGAATCGGCAATAAACCCATGTTTTTCCAGAGTGATGTCGATGTTGACGATGTCGGCCGGTTTCAGTGGATGCGTGGTGTTGGGCATACCGTGACAAACGACCTCATTAACCGAGCTGTTGAGCGTATAGGGATAATCGTACTGACCTTTACTGGCAGGGCGCGCCTGTAATTCCTGGGTAATAAAATGCTCAACTTCATCGTTAATGGCCATGGTGGTAACGCCGGGTTTGATAAAGTCATCCAGCATGGCAAAGACCTGCGCCAGTAAGCGCCCGGATTCACGCATCCGTTCAATGTCGGCAGCGCTTTTAATCACAACGGAGTTGTGTTGCATCGTGGTCTCCCCGGGTCAGGCCAGTTGTTGTAAGTTGAATTTATCGGTATCCAGTTGCTGCAGTTTCAGTTGCTGCTGAATAATCTGCTGGAAGGTGAGATTGGGGTTGAGCTCGGCCAACATGCCCATCTTGAGCCAGAACTCGGCCTGAGCGTTGATGGAGCGTGACATGACGCTGCTGGATTTGCGGATCTCTTCATGCAGTTCGTCGGAGATTTTCAGAATGCCCATGACTGACCTTATTGAAATATACGGTTTATATATGGATCGTATATTCATACGGTAGGCAGCGCAACGGCCGCTGCGTTATTTCAGCAGCAGCTTGTCCTGAATCGGCACATAGTGATCGGCAGCACTGATTAATGAATCAGCGGTCAGCTGCTCAACGCCATACACTTCAACCCGGCTCTGGAATTTATGCTGCAGGCGTTGCACCAGAATGCCAAAGTCACCATCCCCGGAAGCCAGCACCAGAGTGTCGGCCTCGGGTGCATACTCAACGGCATCCAGCGTAATACCAACATCCCAATCGCCTTTTGAGGTACCGTCGGCGCGCTGGATGTAAGGTTTCAGTTTTACCTGAAAACCAATGGCGCGCAGGATATTCTGAAACTGCTTTTGTTTTTCATCGCCACGGTCGACCGCATAAGCGATGGCTTTTACTACTGTGCGCGGAGAACCATCCTTGTTGTGGGTCGCCATGTTCCAGAACTGGTTGTAATCAAAGTTACGGCCAAAGCCCTGGCGGCAGGTGTAATAGATGTTTTGTACATCAACCAGAATAACGACGTTGTTGTCGGGCATAAATCTCTCATGTTGCAGGAAATACTGGCACGTGTTCTTTCAGTAGCAGCAACTGGATGTTGCGGTAACTCAGCAGGCACATGGATGTGCCTTGTGAGCGGTGACTGAAAGAACCCCGCTGGTATTTTGCTATTGGAATACGTTTAACGCTTAACCCTGGCGCGATTATTAACATCACGGCTGGCACGAATCAACTCATCGCCAGCAAAGCTGAGGTCGGATTTAGCAACGCGATCGTACAACACTACATTCACGGTTGCGGCTAAGTTCAGGCAGCCAACAGTGGGTAAATAGACCACCTCATCGGCCTGATCGATAATATCCTGACTGAGGTTGCCATCCTCTGGCCCAAAAATATAGTGGGCATTGGGCGGGTGTTGAAAGTCTGGCAGGCAGGTAGCGCCTTCCACCAGTTCAACGCAGATGATTTTGGCGTGTGGGTCGGCGCAGTCGATGAGCGACTCCACCCCTTCCAGCAAAATTTTGTCGCTGATGTTTTGGGTGTCAGTGCTGAATTTGGCGGCAATATCGTATCGCTTGCCGGTGTAATACACTTCATCGGCACCAAAGCAGCCAGCGGCACGCATCACAGAACCAACATTAGACGGGCTTTTGGGGTTGGTTAATCCGATGGTAACTTTTGTTTTGTTCATAAAAACCGACGCTATAAACAATAAAAAGCCCCGATGTTTTCACTGTCGGGGCCTGAGAAAGTAGCCGGTAGCAACACCACGCTGCTGTTTTTACGCGTTGCCGGCCACGGCTTGTTATTCTGAGCGGCTGTTAGCCCAGCTCTAAAATGCCATCCATTTCAACACCGGCATCTTTCGGCAACTGAGCGACACCAATCGCGGCGCGAGCCGGATAAGGCTGCTCGAAGTATTGTGCCATTACCTGATTCACCGTGGCGAAGTTACTCAGGTCAGTGAGGAAAATATTGAGTTTGGCAATATCCTGTAGTGAGCCGCCAGCTGCTTCACAGACGGCTGTCAGATTTTTAAAAACCTGGTGGATTTGCGCTTCAATATCGCCATCAACCATTTCCATGGTTTCTGGCACCAGTGGAATCTGGCCAGATAAATAAACTGTGTTATTGACTTTAACGGCCTGGGAATAGGTGCCAATGGCAGCCGGTGCCTTATCGGTAGCGATGATTTCGCGAGCCATGATTAATCCTTATTTTTTCTTCGTACAATTTTATTTACGCCACGGATGTTGCGCAGACGGCGAATAACCCGTGCCAGGTGGCGCCGACCCTGAACGCTGACTTTCAGGTGAATCACGCTGAGGCGGGCGTCACGCTCTTCCACGTCAATCTTTTCGACGTTGGCTTCAGCCTGGTTAATGGCACTGGCCAGTTCGACAACGATACCACGACGATTTTCCAGATAGACGCGCAGGTCAACAGTGAACTCGCTGTCAATGTCTTTATCCCACGAAAGGATGACGCATTTTTCCTGATTGTCGCGGAATTCCTGTACGTTTTTGCAGGTTTCGGTATGCACGACCAGGCCTCGTCCGGAACTGGCATGACCAACAATGGCATCACCCGGAATCGGACTGCAGCACTTAGCAAAACTGACCACCAGACCTTCGGTGCCTTTAATCGCCAGTGGCGATTGTTCGTAAGCATCAAGGTCGATATCGGTATCTTTATTGGCAACCAACAGACGACGCGCAAGAATGGGCGCCATACGATTACCGGAGCCGATGTCTTCAAGAATATCGTCGAACGTTTCCAGCCCGGTCTCTTTCAGCACCAGGTCGATATGCACCTGATCGATATCGTCCAGGGTTTTACCAAGGTCATTCAGCGCTTTGTTCAGCAACCGCTCTCCAAACGAAACAGACTCGCTGCGGCGCTGATTCTTCAGATAACTGCGGATGTTGGAGCGGGCCTTCCCAGTGACGACGAAATTGAGCCAGGCCGGGTTCGGACTGGAGTTCGGGCCGGTAACAATCTGCACCGTCTGGCCATTCTGCAGTTTGGCACTGAGCGGCGCCAGCTGACGATTAATGCGGCAGGCGATGCAGCGGTTACCAACGTCGGTATGCACGGCGTAGGCAAAGTCAACGGCGGTGGAGCCGGCGGGCAGTTCCAGAATTTTACCGTTAGGGGTAAAGACGTAAATTTCTTCCGGGAACAGATCGACCTTAACGTGCTCGACAAATTCGATCGGGCTGCCGGCATTTTTCTGCAGTTCCAGCAGGTTCTGAACCCACTGGCGGGCACGCTGGGTGCCGCTGGTCTGGTCGCTTTCTGATTTATACAACCAATGCGCGGCAATACCATGGTTGGCCATGGCTTCCATTTCTTCGGTACGAATCTGAATCTCGATGGGCACACCGGCCATCCCGATTAAGGTGGTGTGCAACGATTGATAACCGTTGGTTTTCGGAATGGCGATGTAATCTTTGAAGCGACCCGGAATCGGTTTATACAGCGAGTGCATGGCACCCAGAATACGGTAACAATCGTCAATCGAGCTGGTGATAATACGAAAGCCATACACATCCATAATATCGGCCAGCGATTTGCGCTTTTCGCGCATCTTGTTGTAAATGCTCGACAAGTGTTTTTCACGGCCTACCACGCGGCCCTGAATATTCGCTTCGGTGAGGCGGTTGCGGATGGCAGACGAAATGTTGTCGACCATCTCTGAGCGATGTCCCCGTGCCGCTTTAACGGCTTTGGTAATCAGCATCGAGCGCATCGGGTAGATGGCTTCGAAGCACAGCTCTTCCATCTCGATGCGAATATCGTTCAGGCCAAGGCGATTGGCGATTGGCACATAGATATCGAGACTTTCTTTGGCAACGCGGCGGCGTTTTTCCGGGCGCAACGACCCCAGCGTGCGCAGGTTGTGCAGGCGGTCAGCCAGCTTGACCAGAATCACCCGGATATCTTTCGCCATGGCCATGGCCATCTTCTGAAAGTTTTCCGCCTGTTGCTGCTCTTTGCTTTCGAAGTGAATGTTGGTCAGCTTGGATACACCATCCACCAGGTCGGTAACTACATCGCCAAACTGAGTGGCGAGTGCCGACTTGGGAACGCCGGTATCTTCAATGACGTCATGCAGCATGGCGGCCATCAGGCTTTGATGGTCGAGGTGCATGTCGGCAAGGATATTGGCTACCGCCAGGGGATGGATGATGTAAGGCTCGCCGCTGCGGCGACGCTGGCCCTCGTGGGCCTGTTCGGCGTAGTAATAAGCGCGGCTGACTTGTTTGATCTGGCTGTTGCTCAGATATTTGCCAAGCCGCTCTTCTAGGGCATCAAGGGTGGGCACGGAAGTAGCGCTACCTCTCAGAGTGTTGAGTACGACAACCTGGGCGTGTGGTCGTGCTTAGTATTCTTCAGCGCGCGCTTCTGCTGCTTCCTGTGCCGCCATGCTTTCCGGAGTCACCAGATCTTCAGCAATTTCACGCAGCGCCAGAACGGTTGGCTTATCGTTTTCTTCAGCGACCAGTGGCTCTGCACCCTGAACGGCGATCTGACGAGCGCGTTTGGTTGCCAGCATTACCAGCTCAAAACGGTTATCAACGTTGTTCAAGCAATCTTCTACGGTTACGCGTGCCATGTGTGTTCCTGCCAGTTAAGGTCTATAAGGTTCAAATTCGATAGAACCGAGTATTTTAGTTAAATACCGCCACAAGGGAAGCCTTGTGGCGACAGAATGTACGATTTTTTGTATCTGTGGCGGTGGCCCTGAGGTATCAGTCGCGGGCAGCCAGCAAGGCTTGCAGCGTCTGCTGGTGGCGTACCTGCTGTGCCGCCAGGCGATGACGCCGGGCAACCACAACAGCGCGCAGCTCCTGCAGGGCGTTGTCAAAATCGTCATTTACAATCAGATAATCAAACTCGCCGTAATGGCTCATTTCGCTCTGGGCGTCGCGCATGCGGCGGGCGATGGTTTCGTCACTGTCCTGTCCGCGACCACTGAGACGTTGCTGCAGTGCTTCAATGGAGGGTGGCAGAATAAAGACACTGACGGCATCCGGCATCAGGTGGCGCACCTGTTGAGCGCCTTGCCAGTCAATTTCCAGGATCACATCACGGCCTTCGGCCAGTTCACTTTCGACCCACTGTTGCGAAGTGCCGTAAAAGTTATCGAACACCTGGGCATGCTCCAGAAAGGCATTGTCTTCAATCAGCTGGCGAAAGCTATCAACACTGACGAAGTTGTAGTCTTTACCATCCGTCTCACCGGGGCGCGGTGCCCGGGTGGTGTGTGATACCGAGACTCCGATATGAGAGGTGCAATCCAGCAGGGCTTTGACCAGGCTGGTTTTACCGGCACCGGAAGGCGCGGAAAAAATAAACAGAGTACCGGTAAATGAAGTAGAGGTTTGAGAGGCCATGAATCTCGTCGCAACAGGTCGGGTTATAAACAGGATAATGGCCTAAGTATAACCGAGCTGATCTGCTGCGGGTATGAATCATGCCGGTTGGGCCAGCCAGTCGGCACTTTCCTGCCATGCCCGCTGGTGCATCGACTTTTTGAAAAAGCCGAAATGGTCGATGGCTTTCATATCATAGTCATGGGGATGCAACACCCTGACCTCGGTATCGGCACTGCTGAATAACTTCTCCAGTTCCCGGACACACGCTGGTGGCGCAAAGCGGCGGTCATCGGCCATGGCATAAAAACGCATACGACCACGATAATCACTGAAACCCTGGCGCAACGGTTGGCCCTGCTCATCGGCGATATAGGCCTTGTTGCGGCCAAAGCGACTCCAGTCGCGGGCGACCTGTTTGGGCAGATACTCGGCCCCTAATACCCACTTAGGCAGGCCGCCAACCGATTTATAAAACAGCGGCAATACACCAAAAAAGAAGGCGGCGGTCAGTGCCCGGTCTCGCAGTGGCCAGTTTTTCCAGTAAATGTGTTGTGAGGCAATATTAAGGAAGCCGTGGTAGCGGTTGTTATCGGGTAATACTCCCAGCAGCTGGCCACCAATAGAATGGCCAATGCCTTTGACCAGCAACTGCGGATGTCGCTCAATAAAGAAACTCAATGCCGCATCCATGTCACGTTGCCCCCAGTGCAGCATGGTTGGTACGGGAGCACCGGGAGCATGCTGGCGGCTGCCGCCGATGCCACGAAAATCGTAGGTCAGTACGGTGAACCCCTGGTGACATAAAAACCGGGCAAGACCATCGTAGTACTGGCGCAGCACACCGGTGGCGCCGTTAATCACGACACCGATGCCATGTCCGGGCGCTGCTGCTGTGCCAGCGTTGCCATTGCTTTCAGCGGTCGCTGGACGATACTCACTGCCGGCCAACTGATAACCATCGTCAGTGGCTATCTTGACACTGATGGGATCGGGGGTCTGTGGCTGAATGCTGGCTTGAGACATGGTGTTCTCACTGGCTGATTATGTGTCTCCAGTGTATCGCCCTGTGGAGAGCCGGTAATGCACCAGGTATAACATATTTATGATCAAAGGCTGCACTGTATGCATTATCTATCAGCTGATTGGCTAAGCCGTGACTTTTTAGCCAGATAACTGCATTCGCTGCAGGGCCGACTAATCTTATAAGCAGACAGCTTGTTTTAGTCGATTACGTGGAGAGTTCTGGCATGTTATTGCGCTTCGTTCTGTTACTGCTGGCACTGTTGCCGTTGTCATCCCTGAGTGAAGAGTGCCGGCGATTAACCGCCAGTGGTAACTCTGAATACCCGCCTTACTTGTGGCGCGTCGGTGATGACTCATTGGAAATGCTTGGCGCAATCCCCAAGCTGATGGATTACGTGTCTCAACAACTCGGCATTGAGATTGTACTGAAGTACGTTGGCCCCTGGGGGCGAGTGCAGGAAGAAGTGGCGGAAGGCGAGATTGATCTGATTGCCGGTGCATTTTATACCGTGCCGCGCAGCTACCGCATGGATTACATTCGCCCGGCCTTCCAGAAAACCCGCACCGCCGTGTGGGTCAGGAAAGCAGGGGCGTTCCCATACCAGCAATGGAGTGATTTGCAGGGGCGTTCTGGCGTGACCGTGATTAACAACAGTTTTGGTCAGGCGTTTGATGAATACGCCGAGCATCATCTTAATATCCATGAAGCGGTGCGCCTGAATCAGGGGCTGAATATGTTGTTGGGGGGCCGGGTTGAATACTTTATCTACGAAGATAATCCCGCTCGTGCCTACGCTGCGGAGCTGGGTATTCTGGATCAGATCGAGGCACTGGATGTGCCGATTGGTAGCGAAGACCTGTTTTTGACCATCTCTAAAAAATCCGATTGCAACACACCGGAACTGCGTCAGAAGCTGTCGGATATCCTGATCAGCGCACAACAACAAGAGCTAATGAAACAGTACCTGAAGCAGGGAATTTCAGAGTGGGAAGCGCGGACGCAGTAACCAATCCTAAGGCTTAGGATAGGTATTGCAAACGAGAGGAGACCGGCTCAGATCCGGCCTTTGCTGTAACGCTCGCGTGCTTCCTGTTTCTTGCGCTCGCTTTTCCGCAGCAGTACGTAGAAGGCTCCGGAACCACCATGATGTTTCTGCGCGGTGTGGAATGCCTGAACGTCGTCCAGATCTTCCAGCCAGTGCACCAGATAGCTTTTCAGAATACCCGGATCTTCAATATTACGGTCGCCTTTACCCGGTAGAATCAGAATGCAGCGGATATCGTGTTCCATGCAATCGCGAATAAAGCGGAACAGTTCGCTGCGGGCCTGCTCGACGGTACGACGATGCAGGTCGAGCCGCGCTTCGATCTCGTACTTGCCCAGCCGCAATTTACGGAATACCCCATCCTGAATACCAGGGCGTTTGTAGCCGAGGATATCGTGTGGGCCAATGCGTTTCACTTCGCTGGTCTGTAAATGGTTGCTGTCTTCAATCGGGGCGACGGTTTCTGCCGCGAGTTTGCGCGCGGCCGCATTAGCTTTGTTGATGTCGCCCTTGCTGAGTACCACTTTTTCTTTGGTTTGCAGCGGCTTAACGTCCTGCATTTCCTGAAAAAACAGCTCTGTTTCATCCGTCTCTGGGACGTTGCTGGAAGTCCGGTTATCGCGCATATCTGCAGTCACTTCGGTAAATATCGTTACACGGATGCTGTTGGCCTGACGCTATTATACCGCTGCCTTGGGCCGGGGTGACAAATCTTTGCGAACGCACACACAACTATGTTCCCACATCCGTACTATATATCGGGTAGCACACAGCGTCGCGGGCGCTGACTGATCTGTTAAATCTGTACCGACAGAGAACACCGGAGCACAACTATGAAGCGATTTTTTTTACAGCCGCTGGCCAGTTTTGCAGCAGGGGCACTGCTCAGTGCTCAGGTGCTGGCCTTTGATGGCCAGCACCGATCGATTGACTGGCAGGAAGATCTGGAGTTAACCGAGCACCAGGAAGATCAGATCGAGGCGATTGAAGATAAGTATCATCAGCAGTTTCGTGAATTGCGCAAAAGCCACAAACCGGGCGAACGTAAGCCACAACAAGCTCATGCGCTGATGAAACAAATGCGTTCAGAAATCCAGCAGGTACTGACCAAAGAACAGCGTGCCGAGGCGCGCAAGCTGATGGCACAGCAGCGTCAGCAGGCAATGGAAAAGCGGCTGGCGAAAATGGCACGTAAACTCGATATGAGTGACGAGCAACAGCAGCAGCTGAAACAACGCATCGATCAGCGCAGTGATGATTATCAATGGCCGATGGATCGGGCGCAGCGAGAACAGGCACGCGCTGAATTTGAGCAGGCGATGAACAATATCCTTACCGGAGAGCAGCAACAGCAGTGGCAGGCGATGAAAGCCCGCTACAAGAAACGCTGGCATCAGGAGGGTGAGTTGCGTCGCCAGCATCATTACCGTGACAGTCATGACCCGGCTCACAATGGCTATGATGAGCGTGGCTCAGAAAGACAAAGCCATCATGCCGGCTTTCGCAAAGGCTATCAGGACTGGTAATCGTCACCACAACCTGCTTGCAGTTGTCCGAATTAACGGCCACACGAAAAAGCCGCTTCATTGGAAGCGGCTTTTTCGTATCGGGTGCAGACCAATAGCGGGAATCCGATAAGGGTGGCTGTCAGCCTTGTGCATGTTTTTGCATAAACTGCTTTACCTTCGGCGCGATACGCTCACGGAATTTGCGGCCGTTGAAGATACCGTAATGACCAACACCGCTGGCTTCGTAGTGCTGTTTTTTGCTGTTGGCGATGCCGGAACACAAATCGATGGCAGTACTGGTCTGACCGCGACCGGTAATATCGTCGAGTTCACCTTCAATGGTCATTAAGGCCATGTTCCTGATCGCAGCCAGATTGATCTTTTCACCGCGATATTCCATCTCGCCTTGTGGCAGTTGATGCTCCAGGAATACCTTGCGAATGGTATCCAGATAATAGTGCGCTGGCATATCCATAACCGCGAGATATTCGTTGTAGAACTTGCGGTGGGCCTCAGCGCTGTCGCCGTCTCCTTTGATCAGATCGGTGAAGAACTTAAAGTGCTTGGACACATGACTGTCCATATTCATCGACATAAAGCCGGATAGCTGAATAAAGCCCGGGTACACCAACTGACCTTTGCCTTTGAAGCCCGCTGGCACCTTACAAATAACATTCTTTTCGAACCACTCCAGGTCTTTGCCTGAAGCATAGTCATTGACGTCGGTGGGACTGATGCGGGTATCAATCGGGCCACCCATTAACGTCATACTGGATGGCAGGCTGGGATTTTTGTCGGCCGCCATCACCGCTGCTGCCACCAGTGCCGGGACACACGGCTGACAGACAGCTAACACATGGGTGTCTGGCCCGAGGTGCTCAAGAAAGTCGATCAGATATTCAACGTAATCGTCAAAATGAAACTCCCCTTCGCTGGCGGGGACGTCGCGAACATTGCGCCAGTCGGTGATATACACCTCATGATCGGGCAGGAATTCGCGTACGGTGCCACGCAGCAGGGTGGCAAAATGCCCCGACATCGGCGCAATCATCAGCACTTTCGGCTGCGGTCCCAGCTTGCGGGTGCGGCGACGAAAGTGCAGTAAATTGCAGTAAGGCTTCTCCAGCGCCACTTTGTATTCGATACCGACTTCCCGGCCATCGATCTGAGTGGTATCCAGCTCCCATTCGGGCTCTTCGTAGTAATCCGTCAGTCGTTCAACCAGCTCCAGGTAGGCGCGTACCGTGCGGTAATACCAGGAATAGCTGAGCGGATTCCAGGGTTGGTAAAAATACTGTCGTGCATGACGCGCCATCACGTGTACCGGCTGCATCGCATGCATAATGTGAGCATTGATGTTGTAAAGCATGGCTAATCCCCCGGTCGAGCGGGTTGATGTTGTTGTTATTGAGCTTAGCGCAGTGTCGGGTGCTTGCTGGCGATCGACGCCAAATTACGACAATTGCCGCATTTGGCCCCTTTCCGTGGGAGGTGCTTGTTGATTATTTAACCAACGATTGGAACCTTAGCATGAGCCAAAGTCGGACACGAGACGGTTACCGTAGCAATCGGTACAAATCAGCCAAAGGCGGTATACGCCATCTGGCTGATGTGTTGCCTGGCTGCACAGAAATGATTATTTGGTATTAGATGCTGCGCAGGAACTGCAATAATAACTGGCGTTCGTCATAATTCAGCGCCTGGTAGCGGCGACGGCTGCTGTCGGCTTCTCCGCCATGCCAGAGAATGGCTTGTTCCAGTGTTTTGGCGCGTCCATCGTGTAAGAATCGTGATTCGCCTTGCCCTTCCAGTAACCCCAGCCCCCACAGGGGAGGAGTTTTCCACTCACGCGATGACGCATCGCCTTCACGCACGCCATCGGCCAGTGCATCCCCCATATCGTGCAGTAATAAGTCGGTGTAAGCGTAGATTGTCTGGTGACTGAGCTGTGCAAATGACGGGTGTTCGCCAGTGATCAGAGTTGGGCGATGACAGGCATCGCAGCCACTTTGTTCAAACAGATCGGCACCGCGATTGAAGTCGTCGATGTTGCTGATACGGCGTTCCGGTACCGCCAACAGAGTCAGAAATTCGTTGATCGCAGCCAGCGAACGTTCGCTCACTTCCGGGCTGCCGCCGGATGGCTGTTGGGCGCAGATGGGTTGTTGGTCGGTGCAGGGCTCATCCGGATTCGGTGGCGAAGTGAGGCCCATGTCCTGTAAAAAAGCTCCGGCACTCTGGCCGCGCAGAGTACAGTGCATGGCTTTCCAGCCGAAGCGGCCGAGGCAATTTCGGCCTTCACGGTATAAGCGGTGAGCCCGGCCTGAAATGCCATCCTGGTTGGCATCGTCACTGTCTTGCCATTGCAGAATTTGTGTCTCCGGAACCAGGTTTAGCAATCCCATCCCTGTCAATTGCGGCGATTGCCGCGGGCCAAGGGCGATGCCTTCAGCCAGATTGCCGTCGGCGGTGACGATGTGAAAGATTGGCTTCCCCTGGCCGCCGTCAGTCCAGCTGACGGTGCCCTCCGGGTTGCCAACCGTTGCACGATTCTGCAGCTGACCGCCAAAATGAGGATCCGGGTTGCCGTATTCATCGCCCAGCCGGAACAACAGGCCGGTACCAATGCTGCCA
>Ga0255776_10002916_pt1 | contig 18818 bp, 21 predicted proteins | sample 071ome_19_FD_179974 | JGI IMG/M metagenome (GOLD analysis project Ga0255776, IMG submission 179974) | Coastal salt marsh microbial communities from the Groves Creek Marsh, Skidaway Island, Georgia - 071413AT metaG (version 2) | ecosystem: Environmental > Aquatic > Marine > Intertidal zone >... | reverse complement strand
CGGCTTTCTGGAGGCCATAGATGAGCCCTACTACGCCATCGGATGCGATTTCTACAAGCGAAATCAAAGCAATCCTTGATCAGTGCCTAGACGAGTATTGGTCTGATCGTTTCAAAGATCTTTTCATTGACCACCCGGCACGGATGCACGCTGCATTGCAGCCATTTATCCGCTATCAAGCCGAAAGGTGCCCGGTCAACAATGCCGCCAATTAAGGCTTTTCAGTCCCGATACAACAGCCCGACACATTTTTGCTACGGCGCTGATTGGACGGGCTACGGTTTGCACTCCGGCTATGAACCCTGGTGTTGGGATGGCACTGCCGTTTGGTGGGGGCCGATCTGCGACACCTACTCAGAAGCTCTTGACCTTGCCAAACAACATGCTGAACGCCACTGAACTTGACCAACGCCGCGCCGACTTCCTTGATCTGCTCTACCAACAAAGCGGTCGAACCAACCGGCTATACACCGGCCTTTGGGAGGAATTTGAGCAATACCTGGCTCCCAGATTTCGTGACCTTGATTATGAAGCTATGCGCGACGACATTGTTCGTGCTGTTGGTGGTACTGATAACGACGTGGCTAAGCGCAACGCTGATGTTGCCATTGCCGTCATGACCGCCCATCTTATGCAGGATTGGGCAACACAATGAAAGTCACTGCACCATTCCTTAATTGGATCGAAAATCGTGCTCTGAACATCTTGGCCAGGAGCCCCCGCGTTGGGACAATAGTGGTCAGGATGCGGAATTCACCGCTGAGCTACATCGTGCGCGACCAGAACGATCCTTGCCGTGAAGGCTTAACAGAGGATGAGCTGATGCCTGATGCGTACAACCTAGAGCGGATCTTCCATCAGCCTTCCTACGGCGAAGACGAATAAGCCGTGATCCACCTCTTCAACAACAGGCTGATTCTTGAGCGGCGCAAGCTGTCTGAGAACTGGCGCTGTCGTGTGCGGCTTGGCCCAAAACCTGAGCAGCAAATAGAGGTGGATCTCAAAACCCCTGATCTGCGTACAGCATTCATCAGGGCAAACAACATTTATCAATCGTTCCGTAAAGGCGATCGGCTGCAACCCTTAGAAGATCCTGAACCTACAGGCAAACGTTGCTGGGATTGCATCCAATGGGCGCCAACCTTGACCCACAATGGTGGTAACGGCTGCTCACTTGGTTTTCCTGAGGCCAAGAGTTACGCACGCGGTCGTTTTGCCAACCTGTGCAGTCTGTACGATGATGGAACCGAAAGTTTTGAGCCGCACTGATTTTGAAGACGGCAGCTATATCGAAGTCTTAGAACCCGCTGACGGCGGTGAAATGTATTACCGCACTTGCTATCAAGGAATGTGCCGTTATTCCAGTGATCTATGGCAGGCCCAGGTTTATCAACATCAGATGACTTCGCCGTGATTTAGATCTTGATTGATCCAGTCCATGATTCTGGCTTCGCCAACCTCTGACCAGAACGGCAAACCCCTGTACCAGACCCGCCAGTCCTTATGTCCTTTTGACATATTGCAGCCAAAACAACAGGCGACAAGGTTGTTTAATTCGCTGTTTCCGCCTTTAGCTTTTGGCACCACATGATCAAGTGTTGGCGACCTGCCAAGGGGTTCAAAACAGTATGCACAATGATGGTTGAAGTGATCTAAAACAGCATTGCGAAATCGCTTTTTCGCTTCGTGCTTTGGGATTAACTCCCAACCGTCAATGTGTTCAATCACAAGCAACCGCTTGATTGCCTAAACGGTAGCCAATAGTGCAAAAATTGCTCGCAATAAAAAGCCGCCCTGCAGGAAGGCGGCCAGGAGTCCTATCACCGAATCAATCTTACGCCGTAACGCTGGCTGAAGGCTTAAGGGTTTCCCACGACGGCATGACGGTTTCGTGTCGGTTGTAGTGGCCAAGCTCGCGGTAGCTGCGGTCAGGATTATCAGAAAGCGGCATAAACACCATCTGGCCAATCAGCAGGCCCGGCCATAAAGCGACTTTGTGTTTCTGCCTGACATTTTTCAGCTCAAGGGTCAGCCTGCTGCCGTGCCAGCCAGGATCACAAAAACCAGCCAGCATATGCTGAATGCCAGAGCGTGCGCGACTGGACTTGAGGACAAACTGAGCGGCAATCGCAGGATCGTCGGGCAGATTAAAGATCTCTTCAGTCTCGGCAAGGATGAACTCACCAGGGCTGAGCCAATAAGGATCTTCCTTTGTATGAGTCGCAATGTTGTGCCTGATCAGCTCGGGCGTTTCCGCAACTTCAATCATGATGTTGGACCCAAGCGCCACGTCATAAGACGCAGGATTAAGCCTTTCAGGATTGAATGGATGGATCAGAGCGTGCTCAGCGCAAAGCGCACGAATCTCGTGATCAGGTAACAGCATCAAAGATCAATAATCCCAGCGGACTCTAGGCCGTCCAGGACGTACGCCAAGGTGAATGAAACCTTTTGCTGCGCCATAACCCAAGCTATAAGGCCAGCCTCCGTCAACCCAAGCCTGAACCGTGTAAATGTCAGCGCCGCCCACATAGAAGTCAACAGCGCCCGTATCTGGGGCGTCCATCAAATGCTCCGAACGACTTGCACCTTTAACCCGCGCATTCACCTTCGGGGGTCTGTGGCCACTGGTAATGATGATTGGGCCGCCAAATTTGGCACGCACCTTTTCAAGGAACGGGCAGATCAGCTCAGACATCACATCACACTGATACTGATGCAGGAAGCGCCGTTCCTCCTCGTCGTTGCAAAGCTCGCCGTAAGTGATATTCGGCGTCACCTTGAAGTAATACGGCTTGTCAGGGGTCAACCTGTTGTCGTCCGTCAATGGCTTAGTGCCAGCCAGGAATAAATCCAGCTCGTCACGCCGACGACGCACCAAGCCCTCAAGCACCTTCCCGCCGCCTTTGTTCCACCTAGGCAGCTCTTCCATCGCCACCTTTTGCGGGTTCTCACCGTTGTTTAGGCGTCTCCGCAGCGTGCTATCAAGCAATGCCCCAGTCCCAACATTGAAGGCAAAACTGATCAAGGCGCACCGCTGATTGTTGTTCAGTGGCACCGTAATCTGATGATCAACAGCCTTGGCAAAGCGCTCAATATCAGACCTCAGCAAAGCGTCAGCGTCAGCTTGCGTGATCTTCAAACCAACGGACACGCCAGCGCCTGTATGGCCATACCCAATAGTCGGGATGTTGGCAGGACACAGGTAGCCCACAAGCCTGCAGCCTTCCCATTTCCTGATGATGTCAAAAGCAGGCTGTAGATCGTTGTCCGGTTGCTTGCCAGCTTGGCTCCACACCTTGAACCATTCCTGGTCACGACCCATCAAGGACTCGTCCGCGTTAAAAATCGCCTCTTCCAGTAAATGCAAGGCAGCCTGCTGATGCGGCAGATTCTTGAAATACTTGAAAAGGTCAGTTAGGCGAACCGGTGCCTTCGTCATCTGCCCAGGGTGCTCTGATGTGGAGATTGTCTAAATCAATGACCGGCGGAGGAATGACTGGCGGTTGAGTGTCATGCCACTCCTCAACAGCTCGGTCAATGCGTGGTTTCAATGTGGCTTGAAACTTCCAGTCACGCGCAACCTTATTGAGCTGATGCCGCCAGTCCTTATCGCCAAAGCGCAGCAACCAAGTTGTGCCGCCTACTTTTTTCTGGCAATCACGTTCAACACTTTGACCAGCAGCTGAATCCAGCTGTTCTCACGCATAGGCAGCAGCGTGATGATTTCAGAGCCAGCCGCGGCCACAATGGCAATAACGGCAATAACGGTGGGGTCCATGGTGTCGTTGGAACTTTGACAAGCCTAGTTCTATTTCAGGCGTTGTTCCAGTGTCCTAAGCCTTAACTCGTGATCGTCGAGACGTTCCTTGTGGTCGCTGCGTAACGCTGTGATCTGCTCAAGGATCAATGCCATCCTTGTGTCCATCACACTGGCGCGCTTGTCAATACGCCACAAAGCGCTGACGCCAGCAATGATCGCCGCGGTGACCAATGGTGTCAGGAACGGATCCACGGCTGCATCTCGTTGAAATCAGTCTAACGATGGAGGTCTCCACGGATCCGGCTGGCCTCCAAGAATTGCAACAGCTCGCCGGTAATAATCGCAGTCCGTTTTGCCTGCTTTTTCTAGTGCTGCTTTGATCTTGCGCCAGTTTTCTAGTGTTTCGGGATCCATTTACCTAGAGCATTTTGTTCGCTGTCTAAGTCGCTCAACTTCTGCTTGCAATACTTGAATTGCGGAATCTTGCTTAACGTCGTCCGGCAATGCGCCCATCTCACCACGCGGCCACTTAATTCTGAACTCGGTGTTTTGCTCCACGTTCATGTTGAGCTTCATCAGCTCGTGCTCGATGTGGAACATCTTTGAGTTGACGCCGCTTGCCCACCAGACAGCAATACCAGCCTGAACAGCAATGGCAAGGATGCCACCGATCAGTTCAAGGTTGATTTTGTCCACAGCAACTGGGGCGTACTACGGAGCAACCGGCCATTGCACTTCCAATGGGTTAGGTTGCAGCGTAATGTCGCGGAGTGCTTGGCGATAAACTGCCCAGGCATCTTTGTCTGCGGTGGCATCACTAATTTGAGTCCAGTCGCATGCAGCCAATAGGCGGTTGCGTTCTTGGCGGATGCCGTCCCATTCACGGGCAATGTCTTCAGGCGTGAGATCAACGCGAGTTTCGCTGATCAGGGTGCCTTTGCCGTCGTAGCGTTGTGTGATGTATTGCATGGTTAGACGTTAAACCAAGACGATATTGGGATGGTGCCGATGCCGTTAGTCCAAGTAGCAGTTGATGGCAACCCGTTATTGGCAGATCCCGCTGAGTTTTCATATACATTCGTAATGGTGCCGAATGCATAGTCTGACGTTGTACCAACTTGATTCATTACCATTGAAATTGGATAGTCTCCTTGGCGACTAAAGTTAGCACTGGAATCATCAGTAACAAACGCCGCCCAATACCAGCCAGCTTCAATCGTCTGGTTTATGGCAAACTGAAGATTTCCGTTGCTAACTGTTATTTTACCGTAATCGGCAACCAGCGAGCCTGGTCCTGCATTTGCGGTATAAAGACCCACTCTTACATTTCCACCGCTAGCACTGTTTCGGCACACCACTTGCACTGTATTAAATGTCTTTGTTTCAACAAACAAAATCGGGAGGTAATATATTCTGTCAACAGTAAAAGTACTACCGGAACCATTCGGAAAACGTGTATCAAAAGGAATTATTCGATCAGGAGTTATTCCCCAACCACCCATACCTTGACACCCAATATCACGCACCAACGCTTTTTTGTTGGTAGACGTACTGGTGTCATAGATGATCAGTTCATCATCTAAAGCTGATTGAATTTCAGTTTGACCGTTAATATCAGTGCCGCTAGGCGGAGCAGCAAACGTGCCATCAGCACGGAGAAAATTAGTTGTTCCACCACCAGTAGCAGGAACAAGACCAGCATCACTGCTAGTAACTATCGGCAGGGTTGCATCCGTGCCAGTATCGCTAGCAACTGTACGAGTGGCAGCGTCATAGCTCAGGTTGGTGCTAGACGTACCATTTGATGCTGCGGTAATCCTGCCCTGTGCATCGACAGTGACGTTGGCTGATGTGTAGCTGCCAGGAGTGACGGCAGTATCTGCCAGATCAATCGTGCCGCTACCCGTAATAGGTCCGCCGGTTAGTCCAGTGCCCGTGCCAACGCTGGTAACAGTGCCAGCGCCAGCACTCACCCACTGCATGTCATAGTCAGTGTTGCTTGCCTTAGCGAGCACCTGACTTGTGGTGCCGCCAGCAATTACACCCTGTCCGCTAGCACCCTGCGGTCCAGCAGTTTTAATAGTGACAACAGTTGTATCGCCCTCGGTGACCGTGACTGTATTAGTGACAGCCGTGATGTTGACTGAAGTCATGCCGTGTATCCCTCGCTGACGTAAATGATGCCCTCTAGGTAGTACTCCTTCAGTCCGCTGCCGTTAGTAAGCAGCACGTCGTAATACGCCTCGTTTGGGAATGACGCAGTTTGTTCATCCGTCAACGCGATGGCGACCGTACCAGCAGCTCGGTCGGTATAGGTGACGGTGAAGTCGGCATATTTTGTGGTGCGCCCTTGGTTCCACGCCTGCGCTTGAACAGTCCAACCTGTCAGATTGATTGCAGCGTCATTACTATCTTTGAACTGAAGCACAACGCTGTAATCAGCCCGACGTTGCAGGCTGATGTTGTAAGTGCCCGGTGAGATAGCCATGGTTGAAGTTTAGCGCCCTTGACCACGCAGGGCTTTCTTTCCGCGCCGACGTGGGCGGGAATGTTGCCCGTAACCCTGAGATGTGGTTTTGGGACGCCCGGCTTTGTGATCGACGCGCCCCAGTGCAGTCTTACTCTTGACTGCCATCAAACTGTTCCTCCGCTAACTGGTCCTGCATCTTCGCCATCCCCATCAGAGACCACCCCGTCATCAGCAGGATCGTCAGCGACGACAGGAGGATGGTCAGGATCATTTGGCCAGACGTTGTAGGTGCCGCCAGTAATGTATGCCGCCAAATCTGGCGTGTCATTGGTTGTGCCGATATGCAGCACTTTTTCGTTGGCGGCTAGGCGGACAGCTTCACGCCACATCTTCCAGTCAGGATTGACCGTGGTGCCATTGTCAGCTTCGCGGACCACCATCCAGTCGGTAGGAGTCAGCAGGCTGTTAGCGGTTTGACGGGTGTTGCTGATCCAGAGCGTGACCAACTCGGCGTGGTCTTTCCAGATCAGGTGACCATCAGCGTCGTAACCCCATGCAAAGCGCTGATCCCAGGTCGGGGGGTCGGGCACTTCGGTGATGCCGATTGCTTCTTTCTCGGCAAGCGTGGTCAGACGCAACCAGTTCTTGGGATACTGAATCCCGTTATGGGTAAAAGCCCGATCGGGTGAAAGTGGCTTGCCGTCGAGAACAAACATGGTTCTAGGTGCGTGGTTTTAGGTTAGCCCGATCAACGTGCGCGGGCTGAACGGAAGGGGTTTTCAGCGAAGGCACAGTAGAGGTAGCTATATCCGCTGCCGTTCACCTGGCTGTAGTTAACGCGAAGCTTAAAACCGTTGCTCAAGAAATCTGCCCAATCAAATTGATTCTCTGCATCTGAAGTGTCTGCATACAGGTTATTTTGCACAACATTATCGGGATCTCTTGCGGAATCAAGCATGACCCAGTTACTCGTAGTTCCTGAGTAAATTTTGATCATTAGGAACTTTATTCTGAACCCGGTATAAATAAACGGACCATCACCAGTTGAGCTGCCGTTGCCGGTGTAGCTGCCGAAGGCGCTGTAGCCCTCCACGGGTGCCCAACAGTAGGCTAAATAATTCGTTCCTGAACTATTCAGATATGTATAGTCTCCGATCGAAATAACACTGGAGGTGGGATTTGTGCCTTGCCAAATATCGGATCCTGCTGCTTGCTGTGAATATGTTTGCTCCAGGACTAAGTAGTAGCTAGGGCCAATGCCCTTGTGGTACACCATCCAGTTTGTAGATCCGTCTCTGCTTTTTATGAAGAAAAACTCAGGGGCAATATTCAATCCGTGCCCGAGTGTCCCACTGGATCCGGTTCCCGTATAACTGATAAGTGAAAATCCCGCATTTGCATTGGCTCTTACGCTGGTTGAAATGCTGCCATCAGTGTTGGCTACAGTTGACGCGCCGCCATCCCAATTCCAAGCAACATATGTACTGCCGCTAGCATTTACTCGCAATTCTGTGCCGAGATCAAATCCATCACTATTAAAGGCAGTAAGGGATGAGGAGTAGGTTACTTCGCCGCCAACCTGGCTTGAACTTAATGCTTTATTTGTACCGCTAATAGTATTTGCAAGAAAATGATGGTAAGCGGTAGAACTTCTGTCTTTAATCCACACAAAATCCGGCGAAAACTCTAGACCCGAAATCGTCTGAGATGTGCCATTGCCTGTCCACGTCACCACGTCCATCGCGGTGCTGCCGTCTTCAATCGTCGGCGTGTCTAGGTTGGCGGTGCAGAGTGCCTTGAAACCACTGGGGGCGCTGTAGGCGAAGGGGCGTTGGCCGAAATTGGCAGAATAAGGGTTGCTCGCCGTGTAATGTTGCATCACAGGCGTATAAAAATCTCCTGCCGTAAAATCATCAAACACAGGATTTGTTCCGTTTGCTGGATCACCTCCAGTCAGAGCGTTCCACGTCCACCAAACACCGTCTTTACCTGCCCATCCTTTGCCATTGTCAAAGTCATAAGCAAACATATAAACGCCCGCATCATTAGCTGCAGAGGCGCTTGAAACACTAGTGGTGGTTCCGTTGTCCACCATATAAATAGTATTGGATTGTGTAAAAATGTAGTTTTTGCCTGCGTCTAGATTTAGGTAATCATAACTGGGGTTGGGGACGAGTTTCGATTTTGCAAAACCAAAGCCATCCGCGCCAGCAGCAGTTGAGCTTGATTTGGTTAGTTCCCAGTACCATTTGCCACTAGACACGGCAAAGGTGGCACCACAATGCCCATGCGCTGTGGATGCTGAATTGACATCAAGATTGCCATTGGATAGCGTGATTGTTCCTTTTTGTTGTAACGGATTCCAAGTGCAGTAATTCCCCGGCACTTCACCGCCCGCGCCAGTGTCATTCGCCGTGTCGCCGTTCGTGGGCGAGTCAAGGAGGGAGTCGTCGTCCGGCGGGTTTAGTGTTTCCTGAAAAGTAACTCCAGAAACGCTAATCTCAAAAATCTGAATACCGCCGTATCCAGAACCACCAATCATCTCAAGTTTTTTGACATTACTCAAACTTGAATGTGTGTTTGTTGTGATTGTAGTTGGAGAAGCTTGATTGACTAGCAACGTGCCAGATGAGTCGTATAGTTTGTAACCGCCACCGCTATTAGTGAGGGATGTTCCGTCAGCAGCAGTAATTACAAAATCACCACTAACAGGTTCAGTAAAGTACAGCGTTAACGTGCCGCCGATTGCTCTGTAGTAATAAGTCGTGCTGGTGTCTCCATCAAACATGTCAGAGATACTTCCAGCAGTTGGCGTACCATCCGCTAAATACAGTCCGACATTGCTGCCTGATGGAGCCGACCCAGTGGCAATGTTGTTAACCGTCCAATCATTCCCGTTGCCGCTGTCGTCCGTGCCAAGTGCAGAGGCAGAACTATTGTCGCTAAAGGGAAGGTGCGCCCCATCCGTGCCGTAGGTTCCCGCGTATGCAATTGGCTGCCACACGCCGTTATCGTCAAGCTCGCCAAAATCGGTAGCTGCTAATGCTTGACCATCGATAAAGTGGACATCAGCCATGTAACCATTAAAATAATATAAACCGCCTGTTCCATAGGTCCCTAAAACGGCATTATTGTATAAAGTCGTGAAGGCAAGAGACGGTGAAAATGTCACTGATTGTCCATTGACATAAACAGTCCCACTGTTGCTGTTTACGGAAATGACGATGTGATACCAAGCGCTGAAATCTCGATAAACTTCTGTGCTGTAATAATTGTTTCCACTTCCGTATGCGTAAAAAGTGCCACTTGCTGTATCAAAGAAGATGCCAGTGGCGTTGGCGCCTGATGAACCGGAGCTAAAAATGCAATGATAATTAATTAGATTTGTTCTTTTGACCCATAAAGATAGCGTCCAAGTAGTTTTGCCGGTCGTTATGGCTCTAGACAATGAAGAGGTGTCGGCTGAGTTGAACCGCAGCGAACGTTCGATCTCGTAGCCAGCAGCTGCAGCAGGACTTGCCAACAACAGAGGCAGGGCGCTTCCGGGAATTGACATGTCAGCTCAGGTTGGAAATCAGGGTTGCAGTGATCTTGGTGCTGGACTGAACCGCATACACGATGCAGTCAACGGCTCCAGCAGCAGTGCTTAGGGTCGGTGCCGTACCACCAGTGAAGTCCCAATAGGTGTCATACGACAACAAACGGGAACCGCTGCCATCTTGTGTCACCCAGATACAGCCCGATTGACCTGCCACGAGGTTAGTCGGATTTGCCAAAGTCGCCGTATGCGCCAGCGTCACGCTGAAATTATTGGAATCAGAAAAGTCGGGCGTAATAGTTGTTGCACTCGTCAGTGCTGTGATCTCGCCGCGTTGGCCCTTCGTCCAGGTCTGCGCTCCATCCAGCAAGCCGTAGCCGCTAATGGTCTGACCAGCAGCAAAGGTGATTGCACCAGTCATCGTGCCGCCTGACTTAGGCAGCGCTGCAGCAGCTAGGTCGTAAGCCGTCTTAACCGAGTTAGGAGTCGCAGCGGTCGTGGTGCTTGTGCTGCTAGTTGAATCAGTCAGCTGAAGCGTGCCGCGTGCGCTCGTCGTACCAGCAGCAACCTTGGTGCCGGTAATCGCAGCGCTTGCATTGACATCCGCATCAACAATGACGCCAGCAGCAATGCTGGTTACGCCCGTATTACTGATGGTCACATCACCAGTAACTTGACGGACGGTTGGGACACTCAGGGCATCACCAACAACCAAGTAGCCGGGAGACAGCGCCGCCAGCTTGCTATAAGCAATCGCAGCAGATGCGTTGATGTCAGCGTTGACGATTGCCCCAGCTGCAATGCTTGTGACGCCTGCGTTGTCGAGCGTTACGTCACCGCTGAACTGAATCGCAGTGGCTTCGTTGCTTGAGTTGCCGACATAGACATAACCGTCAGTCAGCGCAGTGCCGAGCTTTTCATCGTCCAGCTCCTGCAGTGCCAACTGAACGTTGGTTGCCGCAATGCTGCCGTAAGGCGTAAAGCTGATGTTGGTTGCGGTCTGACCTGCAATAGCGCCGGAAACGTCGATCAGTTCCCAGGTTGCGCCGTTGCTCAGGATCATGTCCGGCGGCGCCAGAGCTTCAGCCGGTGCATTACCCGAGCCAGTACCCGAAGTGCTAACAACCAAGTAGTACCGGTTGTTGGTATCGGACGCGGCGGGCAGTGCGCCACCAATCGTCAGACCCAGTGCTGAACCAGCGGAAGTAACCGAATCAACTTGGTTGGTGCTGGCGTCATAGGTTCCAGCAAAAATCAGCTCACCACTGGTGATCGTGACGGGCAGCCATGCAGACCCAGACCAGATGTAAAGGTCACCGTTCAGCTCGTCCCAGAAATACTGACCTTTGAACTGTGCAGTCGGGAAGGTGACGACGCCTGCAGTCGAACCGGAGCCACCGAATTGAACAGTGGAAGAATCAGCAAGCTTGGCGCCGGTAATGCTGCTTGCGCCGATGCGATCTGCAGGAAGCGTGCCGCTGGTCAGCTTGGTTGCGGGAATGTCAGGGACATCAGCAGCAGCAAGCGTCGTGCCGCCAGTGACGTGACCTTGAGAGTCAATGACAACCTTGGTGTAGGTGCCGGGTGTAGCCGAATTGCTGTGGTTAAGTTCGCCGCCAGCGCCAACATCAAGACCACTGCCGGGATACACAGCGCCAGCCGTGCCAGCTGCAGCAGCCGGAAGATCGGCAGCAGTAATTTGACGACCTTCGGTGACCAGACCGTTGGCGTCGTATTTGGTGAGGTGATACTCGGTCGTATTGGCGGTGACCGTGTTGTCGATCTGAATGGTGCTGCCACTCAGGGTTAGGCCATTGCCGTTGACAACAACTGCACCCTTGTCGGTGGTGGTTGCGGTTGGAAGGTCAGCAGCGGTGATAGTGCGGTAACTAACAACGCCAGCGCCGCCACTGGGACCAGCCAAGAATTGACCGCCAGCAGTGGTGTCGTCGAGCGACGTGGTGATCGTTACTTCATCACCGGAAGTGGCGATGCTGATATTGACGATGCCTGCGGTGCTGCCAACAACACTGTTGACGGAACCCGCTGCTTTGATGCTGACCCAGCTTGAGCCGTTCCAGCAGTAAACCTTGCTGTCGTCGGTGTCGAGTGCCAGCTGACCAATGAAGGCGCCGCTTCCGGGCAGCGTCGTGACTAGATCAACGGTGGATTCGTTGCCCAGTTTGGCGGCAGTAACGCCGTCGTCGGCTAATTGGGTCGTGTCAACAGCGCCGTTGACCAGTGCCGTGCCAGCAACCTGCTGACTACCAAACAGAATCTTGGCGCCGGGAATGGTGGCGTCGGCAATCAGCGTGGTGGCGTTACCAACTAAATCGGTAACGGTGATCTTTTTGGTCTCGCTTGCGCTTACATCGGCAATGGCCAGGAGATCACCAGCCGCTAGATCGCCACCGGCTAACGCGGCTAATTCGCTGATCCTTAGGTCGGCCATGCCCCGGTGCCCTAGCGACTTTTACAGATAATCAGAGTCTAGGGCTTTAGTCCGGTTCTTCCAAAAGCAGGTACGAGTCTGCGGCTTGTTCCAGCTCAAGCTTGCCCGTGTCTTCCTGTAGCAGATAACGATCAACGCGAGTGCTGGCGCGCAATTTGATTGGACCAGTGGCGGCAAAATCAATCGTGCCAACAATGATGTTGTCTGGTGTAAAGCTGACAGCTGCAGCAGTTACCAAGGCGTCAAACTCCCACCAGAGCGAATCATTGATCTGGCTGGCTTCAAAGCTTCCGGTCTGTGCTGTTGTGTCTTCCGCTTTGATGTAAAACTTGCCGTGGAACAAAGAGCCGATTTCAGTACGCAGCACCAGCTGCATTAAATAGTTGACTGATTCTTGGCCTTTGTTGTTGGTGTAGTCCCAGTGGGCAGTAAGTCGTCCGCTGCCGCTGATCAGGCTGCTGTACTGCTGACGGTATTCATCGCCAAGAGTTGAAATATCAACGACTTCGCGGTTGGTGTTCAGTTCGTAGTCAGTGACTTCACCAACAATGCGGCTGTCACGATCTCGAACAATGACGGAAATCGGGATGTCACGGGCGATTGCGGCCAACGTGATAACACCTGTCACCCCACCATCAAGGCTGTTGGCAAAGGTGTCGTAAAGCTTGACCCCGCCTAGCTCGTCAATAAAAACGTACCAGTTGCCGCTGGGATGCACGGTGTTGTCCGCCCAGCCAGAAGCATCAACAAAATCAAGGTCGGTGCCATCAGTTGTTGAGATTTCCAGCAGGTCACCTGTGATCAAGGTGCCTTCGTCAAAGTCAAAACTAAAGCGGTTACGCCCGGCGTTTACGTCGCTGGGATTAACGATGGATTGTTTAGATCCTTCGCTTGATTTACGGGTCAGTTCGATCTGACCAATTTGGCCAAGGTAGATGCCCATCAGATCGTCACCGTGGTCAGTGCTCCAGTGCCTTGGAACGAGATATCGGCGCGGCTGACTTCACCGACTCTGGCACCAAAACTGACGCTAGTGATATACGCAGTTAGCTGGACATCATGGTTGGTGTTGCCTTCCACCAGTCGCAGGGTCATGGTCACGGTGTCGCTGTCCGTCACCCCAGCAACTTTCAAAACCTTCTTCAGTGCGGACGCGGCGTCGTTGCGGTCGGTGCCGTCGTTGTAATACAGAAGACTGGCGCTGCCGTTAAATTCCTGCACACCAGGGGTGTAGGTGCGCTGGCTGTCGCCAAGTGTGGTGGTCTCTAGGACTTCAAGCGAACCAGTCAGAGTCCAGTTGCTGACCTTGATCTGCTCCGTGCCGTCGATCAGCAGGCGTCCGTCTTTGCCGGTGTAAACCTTAGCCATTAGAGGACACCTACCAATTTCACTGTAACGCTACTAATGCCGGGACGCACTGATGTGATCGCTGGCGGCGAGTCATAGCGCCACTTATTGCCTGTTGCAGCATCAATAGCCGAAGTGTTGCCGCTCCAGCCCGTTCGGAAAGCTGCGGGTAGATCAAATGTCTCAAATCCGCCCTTCACTGAGTCGTAATGGGTGATGAAGTCGTCGGCGTAAGTGTCGGCAATGTTGTCGTAGCTCAAATCCAGCGTCATGCCGGTGCGTTTATCGCCGTACAGGATTCGAGTCTCCGAGCCGTTTTGAGACTTAAACGTTTTGTAGGAGTAATCGCCAGCGTTGAAATTACGGGAGCTGGGTGTCAGGGATGGGTAGCTCATTCGAGTGTTGGCCCCTCAACGATCTCAAAGTTGCCGTCCACGTCCAGTACGTCGCGGGCGATCAGGCTCTGTCCACTTGAGTTTACTGGGTGATTGCTTGCCTTAATCGTCACGATGCCGTCAGTGTTCACGTCGAGCGCTTCGATTTGATACACCTGTGAAGTGACGTTGGCACCGATAACCGAGAACACCGAATCCCTCAGATCCTGCGCCACGCCGCCCCTGATTTCCAGCACACCGGAAAAGACTTCGGTCTGGGTGCGGTCCCAGTAATAGACGTTGTAGCTGCCGTCGGCTAGGTCGGTCACAGAGATGACCGTGCCATCTTCCTTGACGATGCCGTTGTTGGTTGGGCTATACGGGCTGACCTCGGTGGCAACGCGGATGTAATCACCAGGGGCAAGTGACAAACCCCAGGGCAGGGTCTGGAATGTGACGCTGTGGGTGACGTGCTTACGGACGGCGAGGAAGTAGCGAGCAGCCAAAAGGGCGTGAATGTCACCAGTGATGTGGGACAGCTCGAAGTTTTCAAGTGGCAGATCTGCAGCGCCAGCCTCGTCGTAGCGGACCAAAACGCTCTGCTGCTCGGGCATTTTGTTGGTGCCTGCCCACTTGTAAAGCACTGCGGCTTGGAACAGCTTGCGATCCTCAAGGTCAATCCACTCAAGCTTGAGCGAATCTTCAATAATGTTGCCGTCGGTAAACATGCCCTTGATTTGCAGGGCTTGGTCTGGCGCGATCTTGTAGTTGCTGTCGTAAGGCAGGGCAGGCTCAATTGCCAACTTGCCGTTTTTCAGCGTCATGAAGCAGAGGACGCTTGGGGCAATCTCAGCTAGCCAACCACGGATATTGATCGACTCTGCAATGGCGTCGTCATAGAACAGATTGTTTGCGCGAAGGAAACGCCCGGTTTCGGTCAACGTGGTGCGGTCAACTAAGCCGCTGTTGACGATGCTGCCTGCTCCAGTGTCGGTGTCAGTTGCTAAGTACCAGAGTAGATCAGTCAGCAGGTTGCTAGAGCCGGTATCGCCATCAATCAGGCGTTCCACTTCAATGCCGCTTTGGATGTAGCAGCGGAGTTGATCGAGTTGCTGGAAGTTGTCACTGGAGCGAAGTTTCAAACCGGCAACTGCACAGTTTTCATATTCCGGCACGTTGTCCTCAGCCAAGCATTCATTGACGTAGACAACTTCGTGTTCGGGGCCGCCATCGCAGCTGCGACTAATCAGTTCGCCGTAGTGGGAAACTTCGGCAATGCCGCTGTACTGCTGGAACAAGCGAGTTACTGATCTCGGTCTGTCGTACTCTTCGTAATACCGCCCGTTAGTAACGGTGTAACTAAAGGCAAATTGAACGCCGTTTGTATTGCGGGCGTGCTTGGTGAATACATCACCTGTGGTCCAAGGGCCAGTGAAACCTGTTACTCGGGTTGCAACTATGCGCCACCACTTATTGCGCGGTGTATCTGGCAGATCCCTTTGATATGACTCCAGTTCGACGGACATCGTGATAGTTCGCACTGAAGCGTCGCGGGTGTATTCCCAGCCGGTCAGTGTGCGGCGTGAGCCATTCGGCAGGTTATCGAAGTAAGGATCAATGCCCAAAGCAACCGAAAAAATGTTGCTAAGGGTGTTGAAATTGATGGCGTCGCCAACGTTGTACGCAATGCCGGGTTCGGTGCAGGTAATACTGCCCGGAGTGACGCTGATTGTGCTGACGTCAGAAACCCAACGCCCATAAACAACATCATCAACAAGCTCTGGCACGACTGCCATCTGCCTGTGTGTGAAGTAGTCACGCGGCTGAACAAAATGACCACGGCCACCCACCGTGAACTGCCCCAGGTAGGTGTTAAAGGTCCAGTCTTGGTAACCGGTGCGGCCACCATCTAAAACAAAAATTTGCTCAGTACCGCCGCTTTGTTGTGCAAATACTGCGCTGTTGAACGGACGCAGGCGGAACTCAAGCTGCGAGCGGTCAGGATGCGTTACGCGAATAAACGAGTAGATGTCAACAGGGGAATCGCCAATAACGCCAAACAAATATGGACCAATGTTGGTCCAGCCCTCATTGCGGTTGTAGTCACGAACGGCGTCAGAGTTTGTGGGTCGAACGTCAAGCGCGAATGTTGACAGCCGCTGCACATATTGTGTGGCTTTGCCTGACCGCAAGCTGTTGTTCCCACCGTTTTGCTGCGCCATGTAAAAAGGCGAAAGCAGCGTGTTGAAGTTAGTGATGCCGTTTAGACGTGCCCATACTTGGGACTTGATGCCGATTTCGGTTACGTCGCAGCGGCGGTTGTTCTGGAAACTGCCCAGCTCAAAACGAAGGATTGGATAAAACGCCTCATCAATATCTGAATACGGCAGCCAGTTAGAAACCGTTATCGCTTCTTGCGAGACCAAGCCGATTTTACGGTAATTATTGCTCCAAGCTTCAATACATTTCAGGCGAATACGGAAGCCGGCGGTGGTGTCGTTTGAATCTGCCGGATCAAAAGTTTTGTTGGGACGACCGATGACGATCCAGGTAGACCGACCAATCATGAAGGTTGCCCCAAGTGCCATCAGGGCATCGGCACGTTGAGCATCTGCATCAACCGTAGAACGCACGTCTTCGAGCTTGACGACACCCTCTCCTGCATCTCCAAACGGTTCAATATCTTGGCGGCCCTTGCCAATCAATACGACAATTTCATCACCCTTATTGACTTCAACTTCAGTGGTCAGATTCGACCAGGACTCAGTTTCATAAGGCTCAACAGTTCTAACGGCAGTTGGACCATACGTCACCGCCCCTGTGGAGCCATTTTTATGCTCAATGATGCCAATCCGGCGTGCATAGTTGACGCCAGTGCCAGGCATACCGGCATTTTCCGTGATGCCATTACGTTGGTAATCACCGCCAAATGGATGGTTGCGGCGCAAATATGAATCAACATATTTGAACTGTTGATTTAGGGCGCGAATTTTACGGTTATAGTCCCAGTCTTTAAGTACAGAAATAACCTCCCAGTCAGGGCGAACTGGTGTTCCATTGGCAATACCGGAGTAAACGCCAAAACGGACTTGGTTGGACGGCGTAAATGCACCGCTAAATGCAGGTTGATTAGTCGCACCCTTGATTGGTGCATAGAACGCCTGTTCTTCGTCGCCGCGTCCGTCGTCAATACTCAGCTCGCCATAGCGCAGGTTATACATCCGAAGGCGACTGCCCGCCCCCAGCGCTTCGTAGCCGCCGTTCCAGTAGAAGTCAAAGTAAGCGTTGAAAATGTTGTCGAGCGCGTTGTTGCCTAGGAAAATGCCGCCCAGCTCAGGACGTGCCATTGGACCTTGACCGGCAATCGCAACGATTTCACTGATCTGGTAGGTGCCCCAGCTCTTGACGCGAGACCACACCAAAGTGGGTGAAATGACTACACCACCGCTTTGAAATTCACCGCGATCGTCGTAGTTTGTTTCGCGCTTGGTAAAGACGATTGGAACGATATTGCCGTAAGCAGCAAGCTCCTGTAGGGAGTTGAAGCCATAGGACGGCGTGAAAATGTCTGAGCCTTGGACGCTGCCCAGATCTTGTGAAGTGAACTGCGGGCGTTGTGCTTGGCTTTGTTGCGGTTGACGTGGTTTTGGCGCCAGAAAAATTGATGCCGCAGTTGATGCCAAGCCGATAACAAGACTGACAATCGCAACAGTCAGACCGGCGTCATTTCTAATATCTGGAATACCTGCATATTCAGCAGGACGAATAAATTTTTGACGGCTTACATGATCGACGAAAGCGCGATATTCCTGTTCGCTACAACCCAGCTCTTCAATCAGACGCTTTTCAAACGGAAGCAGTGGCTGTACCGCAACATGTCGGTAGGGCACCATGCCACCGCCTGAAGATGCTGATTGATGTAAAGACATCCTTGACTCCAGAACACCGCAAACGTCGTGGGGGCCTGCGGTAAAAGCAACACGTCACCATCGTACTTAGGCTTTTCGACACGGCGACACCAGCTCAGCAAGTCCCTGCCAATTGCATACTGCTTGCCGTCATACCAATCCTGGCGGCGGGTCGGGTGCTCCAAGCCCAAACGGTCCAGCACGGTGAATACCAGATTGATGCAGTCCAGCGCTCCGTCTGGGTCCGTGCCATCTGCACCCCAGCGATACGGCCTGCCGATTAGGTCAATCACTGCACTCGAACGCTTGCGGTGACAGGCAGATTGCCGACAAGACGCTTGGTTAGGCGCTTGCGTGGTACGTCCGAGCCAACAGCGTCCAAGACCGATGCAGTCTGTAGTTCGAGCTTGGTTGTATCCCAGTTGCCGCTGACAATCTGAGATTCATAAGTGCTGATTGCGGTGTAGTCCGTTTTGTCGTCGGGGTTAACCACCACAGTGCTGACCTTTGCAATCCAGCGTTCGACCACAGCAGTTTCAGCCCAACCACGGCTCAAGCTGTTGTTTGGAAATACCAAAGTGGCAGGCTGGTTGTCTCCGGTCTTGGCAACGGTCAAACCTGAAAACGCAAACGGCATGAATCCGTAGGTTGAGCCTTCGTACGGCGCGTCTTCGTTGACCCAGTAGTTCTGAAAGTGATACTGAACGTTGCCGGATTCCGTGCGGAACGTCAGGTATTGGGCGAAGGCAATTTCGTGGCTCACAGACCCAGCTTCCTCCTAGTGGTCGTATTTTGACGGATGTTGGCAAGGGTGCGCTGTTCGCCTCGGCGGGCGCCTTGCTCTGCCGCTTGCTGCATTCCACTACGGAACTGATCGGCGGTGACGTAATCCACGCTGTTGATGCGCTCCACGGTGTAGCGAACGTCGATTGGTGCAGCCACTGCAGTGCCGCCGCCCATTTCGCC
>Ga0255776_10002906_pt1 | contig 18859 bp, 15 predicted proteins | sample 071ome_19_FD_179974 | JGI IMG/M metagenome (GOLD analysis project Ga0255776, IMG submission 179974) | Coastal salt marsh microbial communities from the Groves Creek Marsh, Skidaway Island, Georgia - 071413AT metaG (version 2) | ecosystem: Environmental > Aquatic > Marine > Intertidal zone >... | reverse complement strand
TTGGCCTCATTGAACGGGGTTTTCCACTGCTTGAACCGCGCCTCGTTTAGGGTGCTGATGGCTTCACTGGTATGCATGAGCTTGCCCAGGCCTTCCGCCGAGTAGCCACGCATCACTTTGACCAGCTTGCGGGTATCCGTGAGGAATTCCGGCTGGGTCAGCGTGGGAGCCTTGTAGGGGGATTCCAGGTCGAGTGTTTTTGCTGGTGAAATAACGATCAACATATCAATTTTATTCTAGCTATCAGATTTCATTCAGGAAGGCGTCCCACCAGTGCAGTGGCGTGGTGCCGTCTTCCCGATCGTAGATGTTGCCATAATACCAGACCGAGTCGGTGTAATTGGCCATGATGCCATCAAAGAGCCGCTCGATATCAGCAAAACCGACATTGACATGGATGCTGTAGACCAGGGCCCGGTCGGTTTGCAGGTCCAGCGAACCGCCCTGCTTTTCCAATTCCGGCGTCAGGTTTTGTTCCAACAGGCTGATGTTGTCTTTACGAAACACGCGAATGGCCAGATTACCGCTGCGGCGCAGGACCCGGTAGTCGGCCGGGTTACTGTCTTCCACGGTGAAAATATCTCCGGCGGCTAGGTCACGGACAAAGAGGGGGGAACGCAGCAACTCGAACTGGCCCAGCTCAAGGATGCGCACCGGCAGCTTCTCCATGATCGGCATGCCCTGGTCATTGCTGCCAGCCACCAGCTGCAGCCAGCCGGTCGGTTTGTCGTTAGTGTCTGTCATGGTGCCTTCTACCGTCTGTCCGCCTGGCCCGTCACGGCGGTTTTGGCTTGAATTTTCACGGGCGCATGGTAACAGGCTGCCAGTCCGCTTTCATCCCGCTCCGGGCTTTTGCGGTGTTTGCGCCAGATCAAGTCCTCTTGTTGTCCCGGCGCGTAATCTCTCCACTGAATTGGCAAAAGCACGACCCAACAGGGGGAAACCGAATGTCACTCTACAAGAATATTCTGGTGGCCGTGGACCTGACGAAGGATTCGGCCATGATCCTGGACAAGGCCAGGACCATCGCCAAGCAAAACGGTGCTGAACTGAGCATGGTGCATGTCATCGAGCCCATTGCCGTGGGTTATGCGGTGGAAGTGACCAGCGTCGACATCGAAGGCCTTCATGAAGAAGTCACCAAGCAGGCCAAGTCGAACCTGCGGGAGATGGGCACCAATGTCGGTATTTCGGAAAGCCGGCTACATGCCGTGCTGGGCCAGCCTGCCCGTGAAATCCGGGAACTGGCCAAATCCATCGATGCCGACCTGATCATCATGGGCGGCCATGGGCGTCATGGCTGGGAGCTGCTGTTCGGCTCGAGGTTATCCAGTGTCACCCACGGTACCAGCTGCGATCTTCTGGTCGTTCATATCGAAGACTGAGCAAGCTCGCGCGCGATTTGCGCACCGGCCAAAAAACCTGCAGTCTTGCTGCAGGTTTTTTTATACCCGGGATTTGATCGTGTTGTTCTTGCTGCACAAACTGGCCTGCCGCCTGCAATGGGCAGGGCCGATCGCCATCCTGCTCGCCGCCCTTGGTTTCGCCGGGGTGCTGCTGAGCCTGCTGGGGGACCCGTCACGCTACAGTGCCTGGCTGGAGCCCGCCCTGGTGCTCGTGCTGTGGGGCATGATGCTGTATGCCTTCCTGAACCTGTTCCGCCGCATTCCGCCCCCGGTGCTGCCCCACGATGATTTCCTGACCCGACTGGGCTCTCGCATCGTGCTGGCGCTGTATACGCTGCTGGCGCTCCTGGTGGTGCTGGTCACACTGGTGCTGGTGTGGATGAGCACCCGGCTGATCCTGCTGGATTGAGCACAGAATCACCAGGGATGAAAAAAGGCCGGCGAATGCCGGCCTTTTTTACTTTCCGCGTACTGGTCAGAACACGTACTCCAGCCCCAGACTGGCGGAACGGCCTTCGAAGTAGCTGTTCACATCAAAGCCACCCTGCGTGGTTTCGCGCTTCTGGTTCAGCAGGTTTTTCGCCTGGAAATTAAGAGTCCAGTGATCACCCATGATACGGGTGTAGTTGAAGTCCAGCTCGCCGTAGGCTTCGTCATAGACATCAGGCTGGCCCAGGATACCCACTTCACGAATTTTCTCGCCGGTAATGTGGTATACCAGTGAACCCTTGTTGCGGAAGTTGTCATCCATACCCAGCTGGATATTGAAGATGTAATCCGCCTGGCCCTGCAGGGCGCGGGTCGTGTTGGTGACCAGGCCGGAATCCTCCGGCTTGATGGAGACTTCGGAATCAATCAGGGTCAGGTTCGCTGCGACAAACCAGTTGGCCCAGTCACGATTGATGAAGTCCAGCCAGCGAAAACCGTCCAGCTCGATACCGCGTATGTCAGCCGCCTGGGCGTTGATGAACGTACGCTGGTTGGCCGCACCCGGCTCGATGATGGCCTCGATCGGAGTTTCGAATTCCTTGTAGAACAGTCCGACAGAAATGCTTTCATCGCCGGAGAAATACCATTCCCAGCGCAGATCGTAGTTGTCGATATAGCCTACGGTCAGATTCGGGTTACCCACGACAACAAAGCCGGTGACCGGGTCAATGAACGGCGCCGGTGACAGTTCACGAAAATCCGGGCGGGAGATGGTTTCCGAGTAACCGGCACGAACCTGCATGTTGTAGTCATCGAGAATCCAGGTACCGGTCAGAATCGGGAACAGGTCATCACTGGCCAGCTGGCTTTCAATGGCCTGGTCGGGATCGAACAGGTTGAAGGTTGAGACAGTCTGCACAGACTCTTCGCCTCGGACACCGGCCAGCAGCCGAAGGAAATAGGTCAGCTCGACATCGGCTTCCACGTACCAGGCGTCCAGTTCCTGATCGGCCGTGTAGTTATCTGTGGCACGGGTGCCTTCACGCAACTCAAAACCGGACCGGCTGATATTTTCCGGCACCATGATCTGTTCCAGTGGCAACCGGCGCACATCAAAACCCGTGATATCCGCACCATTGGCTAGGAACAGGAAACGGCGGATCTGGGATTCACGATCTTTCCTGACCTGGGTCATACCCATGGAGAGTTCCGTATTGGTGTTGAAGGGCGTTTCCAGGAACATCTTCGCGGACACCCCCACATCCTGGTTGTTGTCTTCCAGGGCCGACCACCAGCGCTGGTTGGCATCGGCGCGCAACGCATAAGCGAAGTCGTCAATCTGTGGTGCGTATTCATAACGATTCTGGCGAAAGTCCGGTGAATCGCGCTTGGCCCGGGATTCGTTGACGTGCCAGTTCAGGGTCAACTCGTTCCAGTCATAAAAAATATGCTCGCCTTCCAGTTGCTGGGATAACAGGTCGCGCTCGATCCACTCCAGTCGGGTTGTCCTGATATTCTGCCCCTCGGTCGCCAGAAATCCTGTCGTCTCACCGGCCAGGTCATCCATCTTGCGGATTTGCAGAATCGTGGCCTTCAGGGAATGGGCATCGTTGTACTCGATACCACCGGTCAGGAACAGGGAGGTGTCAACACTATGTTCCGTGGATGCAAAGTCCATGTCATTGCGCTGGCTGAGGTTACCCTCATTGTCAGCAACATAGGTGTTCTGGCTGACAGTGATGCTGTCCCAGGTGTTGCTGTAGCTGAGGTTGGCCATACCCCCAATGCGGGTGTTTTCACCATACCAGGCGCTGCCAAAGCTGGCTGAAGCGCTCACATCGGGCTGAATGGATTCCTGCTGGGCAGAATAGGTGTTGTTCAGGCTTTCACCAATCGCTTCCAGCTCCTGAGCACTGAACCCGTTCTGGAAAAATAGGTTGTTGCGACGCAGTTCCCGGTTACCGGAAATGGCATCATTGAGCAGATTAGGGAGATCACGGGTGCCGTCATTCACACCCATCCAGTCCTTGCCACCGCCATTGTAGGTATAACCGTTCTGGAACGAGGTGTTGCCGGAGTAGCCGACGCTGCTCTTGATTTCAAGGAACGGCTCATCGGGGACGACCTTGGTGCGCATCTGGATGGCACCACCAGCAAACTCCGCCGGGTACTGGGCACTGAAGGTTTTCTGCACCAGGACGCTGTCGATGATGCTGGCCGGAAACAGGTCCAGCGGTACCACGCGACGAATCGGCTCCGGGCTCGGCAGGGTGGAGCCGTTGAGGATAGTACTGGAATAACGCTCACCCAGGCCGCGGATATAGACAAACTTTCCACCGGCCAGATTAAGACCGGAAACGCGTTTCAGACCCTCGGCTACTGTGCTGTCACCGGCACGCGAGAACGCCTCGGCGTCAAGCACGTTGGAGACAGAGGCCGTGGCGCGCTTTTCATCCGGAATATATTCACCCAGGGTGACGATTTCCGTGATGTCGCCACCGGGAGCAGGGCGAGAAGCACTTTGCAGCTCATCGTCCTGGGCATACAGGGCGGAGCTTGTGAATACAGCACTGGCGATGGCCAGGGTTAGGGTCTTACGTTTCATAGGCTTTGGTTTACCATGTCAAAAATTAATCAGTTCATTCTTGCCAGTGCCGGATCCGGCAGTCACTGGCCTGCCCCTCAGGGGCTTTTCTTCAGACAAGAAGTGCCCTGTCAGAAAAAACTTAAGGGAATCTTGCCGGTATCGGCAAAATTCCCTTAATGGTCTTGCTACTCCGGGAACTGCTCGGAGTTTGTGCTACTGCTTGTCTTACGGCTTGTCTTACGGCTTGTAAGTCCAGCCTTCAGTCCAGTCGCTGTCTGAGTCTTTGACTGCCCCCACGTAACTGGCTGCGTCAAAGAATGAACCCAGTTGGGTGGGGTCAAACGCACTCAGCGCATTCACATCAGACGTGTTGATGTAGTCAGTCATATTGATTGAGGTTTCAGTGTTGCCATCCTGAGCAGTGAACCAGGCTTCAACGGTATAGGCTTCGTCAGTGTCTTCAACAAAGTTCTTGCTGCAATCAACCACGGAGTTGTTCATGGTCAGGGTACCGGTCAGGTTGTTCGGTGTACCTGCTGCAGTGAAGGTTTCTGCAGTATCAATGTCGATACAGCCGTCGCCGAAACCAGCAATAACAAAGTTGTAGAAGTTACCGCCGGTTCCTTCACGAATCAGCATGCCGATGTCGGTATTGGCATTTCCGATCAGGGTCGCGTTGGCAATGGTTGGCTTGGCGCGCGGTGTAGAGTCCGGCGCGTCGCCGTTGTTGTCCATTTCGAAACCCTGGTCACCTGTGTCAGTACCATGCACAACGATCACGTGCTGAACATGACCCGTCCAGCCCTGAGTCCAGTCAAGGGAGTCGTCACGGTTACCGGTCAGGTACAGGTGCTTGGCATTTACAGTGCCGCCGAAGAACTCAACGCCGTCGTCCTGGTTGTTGTGCACCTGGACATAGTCGACGTTGGTGCCGCTGCCCACACCCTGGAAGGCGATACCGTTCAGCTCGTCCAGATCATTGATTAGGAAGCCGGCATATTTCACGACCACGTAAGTCAGGCTGCCGCTGTCATCTTCGGGGTCATTGCCGCCGTACATGCCGGAGTTGCCTTCACCGGCGGACTCACAGAGCGTGGTGCCTTCGGAACAGCCGTTGATCGGTGCATTGCCGTTGATGATCAGGCCGCCCCACTCACCACGGGTTGTGGCCGTAGCTTCAGCATCGTTGGCGCTGGTCATGATGATCGGCTTGTCCTGGGTGCCATTGGCCATGATCTTGGCGCCACGGTCGATCCAGAGGAAGTCGTTGCCTGACTGACCGTAAGTGGTGACACCCGGGTCGATGGTCAGGGTCGGGTTGACGGTGTTGTCGTCACCGATGCGGACCGCGCCAGCGATGACATAGTCAAAATTGTCTGTCAGATGCAGATCTTCAGTGTAAGTGCCAGACAGGATACAGAATGGTTTGCTAGACGCACTGGCTGCCGGAGTCGGTGTACCACCGTCCGGGCAAACGGAGTTGGACGGCGTAGAAGCGACAGAGGCCTTGATTGCTTTACTGTAGCGGATGCCGCCTCCGTTTGGGGCATAGCCTAGCAGGACTTTCACGGACTTGCCTGTCAGGGTTTCACCCAGCTCGGTAGCCAGATCATCGACAGAGTAAGTGAATGTGGCTGGCAAGGTACCAGTCGAGTAAGGCACGATGCCCAGGGATGTACTGCTGGTGTCAGGTGCGAAACTGGTCCAGCCATCGGGGTCGGCGAAAAAGAACTTGTTGCCCACCTTGGCGACCACCAGGATGCTGCCTGTAGAACCGACATCGCTAGAAGCCACGTTAATGGCAGCCTTGACGCCAACCTTGGCGTTGTGCGGAACGGTGCCCAGGAAGCTGGCACCGTTGTTTAGGGTGACGCCCCCTGTAAATACGGCGCTGGATAAACCCACAGTCGGCAGGGTCGGCAGTTCTTCAGCCTGTGCAGTGGCTGCCATTATGGCAGCGGCGAATGCGGAAAGTTTAAAAAGGGTATTCATTTTCATGCTTATTTGGCTCCATTACGCTTGCAAGAATGCGGATGAATTCACAGTAGCGCGCAGTTTAGGGAGCCCTTGTAAATGCGGGATAAATTTTAGGTTAAAGAAACCTGAGCTTCAGTAAATAAGCCGTTAATTTATGATTAAGGAATTGTTAATCAAACCGACGGGTTTGACGAAATTCTTTAGTATTTACATGGCCTTAATAATCTCAGTGGTGCGCTGAACTTCACACGGGAACCCTGAATTGTGGTATTCTGAGCCCTCATTTTTTGCAGGCCTGCACCCGCGTTGACCTGCCGGATTACAAGATGACCCAAGTGAAAAAATTCGCCCGATATCCTGTTTTTGCCAGTACCGTTTTCCTGATTGCCCTAGTCTCTGCCCTGCCGGCGCGTGCGCAGACCATCGTCTGCCTGGAAACCACCCTGGGTGACATCTGTATGGAGCTGCTGGAGTCCGAAGCCCCGGTGACGGCACAGAATTTCCTCACCTATCTCCAGCAGGGCAGCTACCGGGAAAGCTTTTTTCACATCAGTGAGCCGGAAAGCCCGGCCTACCTGCAGGCTGGCCGCTTTGTGGACACCGGCACCGGGGGTAATAGTGCACTGTTAGAGATTTTCAAGCGGGCACCTATCACCAATGAAAGCAGTGTCTCAAATCTACGCGGTACCGTGGCGGCAGTCCCCGACGATCCGACCAATCCCGACAGTACAACCAGCCAGTTCCTGATCAACCTGACTGACAATACGAGCTTTGATACCGCCAATGGTGGTTACACCGTTTTTGCCCGCCTGATTGGCAACAGTCTTGAAGACGTTGCCGATATCATGTCAGCGTTCCCAGCCATTACCCTGGGGCTTGAAGGCCTGACCCGAGTACCGGTGATTGATGTTCTGTCTCCGGCTGTCGATTCGCCCCGTTTCATCATCTTTGATGCTTATGTTTTTGACGGTGATCTGGATGACTTTCTCAACAACAATGGTGGTTCAGACGGTGGCGATGGCGGCACAGATGGTGGTACCGATAGCGGCACAGATGGCGGTACCGATGAGGGTGATGGCGGTGCCACTGACCCGGGTGATGGCACACTTTACGAAGATGCCGTTTGTGTGGATACCAATGTCGGCGAATTCTGCATGGCGCTGTTCCCCGATCGCGCCCCGGCAACCGTGCAAAACTTCCTAAACTATGTCACCAGCAATCGGTACGACAGCACCATTGTCCACCGCAGTGTGCCGAACTTTGTTATTCAGGCCGGCGGTTATACGGCTGAGCCGCTGGGTGCCGGCATTCAGAAGGATCCGGTTGTCCAGAACGAGTTTGGCCTGTCGAACCTGCGCGCTACTGTCGCCATGGCCCGGATTGGTGGCCAGGTAAACAGTGCCACCAGCGAATGGTTCGTCAACCTGGTGAACAATTCCCAACTCGATTTTGTGGATGGTGGTTTTACCGTATTTGCCGAAGTCATTACCGGCATGTCCGTGGTCGATGCCATCAGCAATCTCCCGCGCACCAACCAGCAGAACTTCCTGGGCAATGCCTTCGGCGAACTGCCGGTGACTGACCAGGACAACGATGGCCTGGATGCGGATGACCTGGTGCTTATCAACCGTGTCTATGTCACTGATGTCATTGTCAGCGATATCGACAATGGCACGGGCAGCGACGGGGACGGAGATTCCGGCGTAACCACCACGGCCACATACCAGCCCCTGTCGCAGAGTTTCACCATGCCGGTTTATGTCGGTGATTCACTCTATCGCTTCATTATGCGCCAGGCCCCGAACGATGTGCTGACCTTCAGCGTGGACACCTCAAGTATTGTTGCCCTCACCGATGTGGGTCAGGAAACCGCCACCATGGATCTGGATGCGGGCACCCTGGTGGTGCCGTCTATATCCGTGAAAGGCAAGGTGTTCAACGACGTCACCTTTGATATGACGGTCTATGAGACCCTGACATTCCGGCTGTCCGGCTTTACCCGAGCCACCGAGTAAACCGTGCTGACCTTCCTGCGTACAGTCATTCGCTATTCTGACGCGGCAACGGAAGGCCTGGGCAAAACCGCTTCCTGGTGCGCCATTGCCATGGTGCTGGTGACCTTCTATATCGTGGTCTCACGCTATGTCTTCAGCAGCGGTTCCATCGCCATCCAGGAATCCCTGATCTACCTGAATGCCCTGCTGTTCATGCTCACCTGCGCCTATACACTTAAGCATGACGGTCATGTGCGCGTGGATATTTTTTACGGTCCCGGCTCGCCCCGCTACAAAGCCTGGGTGAATCTGCTGGGCGGTCTCTTTCTGCTGTTGCCAGTGGCGGTGTTCATCCTGTGGGTGAGCTGGGATTATGTGCAGTCCTCCTGGCGCATTCATGAAACTTCACCCGAGGCCGGCGGCATCCCTTACGTGTACCTGTTGAAATCCCTGATCGTCGTCATGGCCGGGCTGGTCATTCTGCAGGGCATCACGGAAATCCTGCGCAACGTGCTGTTTCTGTTCTTTGATGAGCAGCCACCGGTGGAAACCGCCGATCACGCGGACACCTCGATCTGATGGAATTCATCCCGCTGCTATTGTTTCTCGCCGTCTGCCTAGTGCTGATGTGCGGCTTTCCCGTCGCCTTTTCCCTGGCGGGTACCTCGCTGGCATTTGCCGGCATCGGCATGCTCACCGGCACCTTTGATGCGGCCTTCCTGAACGCTGTGCCCAACCGCTTTTACGGCATCATGATCAATATCAACCTGTTTGCCGTGCCGATGTTTGTCTTCATGGGCATGATGCTGGAGAAGTCGAAAATCGCGGAATCATTGCTGGAGGGCATGGCCCTGTTGTTCGGCCGCATGCGTGGCGGCCTCGGCCTGTCGGTGATCCTGGTAGGCATGTTGCTGGCGGCCAGCACCGGCATTGTCGGCGCCACGGTAGTCACCATGGGCGTACTGTCGTTGCCGACCATGCTGCGCGCCGGCTACAACCCGTCCCTGGCCACCGGCACCATCTGCGCCACCGGCACATTAGGCCAGATCATTCCGCCTTCCATTGCCCTGGTACTGCTGGGGGATGTCATCTCCAACGCCTATCAGCAGGCCCAGCTCAACATGGGTGTGTTCCGCACCCAGAACGTTTCAGTGGGCGACCTGTTTGCCGGTGCTATGGTGCCGGGCCTGATCCTGGTGGTGTGCTACATGGTGATCATAGTGGCCATCGCCATTCTGAAACCGGAGCTGGCGCCGCCGGCCAAGCCGGCCGATCTAGGGCAGTCCGGCCAGCGTGAGTCGCTCGCGCTGACCCTGACCAAAAGCCTGCTACCACCCCTGCTGCTGATCATTGCCGTACTGGGTTCGATCCTGTCTGGTGCTGCCACCCCGACAGAAGCTGCCGGTGTCGGCGGTATGGGCGCGATGCTGCTGGCCATGGCCAAACGCCAGTTCAGCCTGACCATTTTTCGGGATGTGGTGATTGCCACGGCTAAGGTCACGGCGATGGTCTACATGATCCTGGTCGGCGCCGCGATTTTCTCCCTGGTATTTCGCGGTTTTGGCGGCGATATCGTGGTAGAAGAGTTTTTCACCGATATGGCCGGTGGTGTGGTCATGGCGACCATCATCGTCATGCTGGTGGTATTCCTGCTCGGCTTCATTCTCGATTTCATCGAGATCACCTACATGGTGGTACCGATTGTCGGTCCGGTGCTGCTGGCCATGGGCCTGGACCCGGTCTGGCTCGGTGTCATGCTGGCCGTGAATCTGCAGACGTCATTCCTGACGCCGCCGTTCGGCTTTTCCCTGTTCTACCTGCGCGGCGTGGCCCCGGAATCGATCAAGACCACACAGATCTACAAGGGCGTGATTCCGTTCATCATTATTCAGCTGGCGATGCTGGGGTTACTGACGATCTGGCCGGAACTGACGACCTGGCTGCCGAACCTGATCAAGAACCGTTGATTGCATTAACGAAAAAGCCGGCAAATGCCGGCTTTTTTGGGTCTGGTGTTTATGGCGTTCTGTGTCGGCAATCGGCCCTTTGGGCCTATACCGACCTACGACTATCGGTTCTGCAAAGCCGAATGGCGACGACGCGCCTTATCCGACCTGCACAAGAATCCCGATCAGGAAAATGCCGGGTGACGGCTCTGCGAGCCTCTTCCGGCCAACTAAATAGGCGTTATGCCGGCGGTCTGCGTTGATCCGCCTGCCTTTTATCCTTTTATCCTTTTATCGGTCGTTTATAACTTTCTTGCCCGCGTGTAGGCCTCCTCGGACACATCCTGATATTCGGCCATGCTGGCTTCGAACTCGCGGTAGGAGGCGTGTATGCGCGCACCCATCGGACTCAGGTTGGCGAGGTTGTCGATTTCTTCCTGGGCGATGTCATGCAGTTCCTTGAGCAGGTCTTCAGGAAACTGGCGCGGGGTAACGCCGTGGTTTTCTGCCAGCTCTGTCAGCGACATGGCGTTGCGTGCCAGGAATTCATAGGTCATTTCCTGGGCGGCGGAATCGGCGGCGGTACGCAGGATTTCCTGCAGGTCTGCCGGCAAGGCCTCGAACTCGTCCTTGTTGAACAGAAACTCGATGATCGCGCCGGGCTCATGCCAGCCGGGGTAGTAGTAGTAATCCGCTATTTCATAGAGACCAAAGGCCAGGTCGTTATATGGTCCGACCCACTCGGTAGCATCCAGGACACCCGTTTGCAGGGCGGTGAACAGTTCACTGCCGGGCATGTTGACCGGCACGCCGCCCAGGCGTGACAGGATGTCCTGGGCGAGACCAGGAATGCGCATTTTCAGCCCGCGAAAGTCTTCCTTGGAATTGATTTCCTTGTTGAACCAGCCGCCCATCTGCACGCCGGTCGAGCCGCTGGACATGGGAATGAGGTTGAAGGGTTCGTAGAGTTCCTCCCACAGCGCCATACCGCCACCGAACTGGATCCAGCTCTGCATCTCGTAGCCGTTCATGCCAAAAGGCAGCACAGTGAAGAACTGGGCTTCGGGCACCTTGCCCTTCCAGTAATAGGCTGCGCCGTGACCGATTTCGGCAGTACCGGCACTGACCGTATCAAACACTTCCAGGGCCGGAACCAGTTCTCCATCCCCGTAGACACGGATCTTCATGCGCCCGCCGGACATGGCTTCCACCTTGTCAGCGAACACCTCGGGCGCACGACCCAGGGCCGGGAAGTTTTTCGGCCAGGTGGTGACCAGTTTCCATTCGTAGGTTTGCTGGGGCGCGGCTGTGCCGGTGGCCGTGGTTTGTTCGCTGCCGCCGCCGCAGGCCTGGAGCAGAACCATGACAAGAAGAGTTGTGCCTGCTTTCAGAAAAGTCTTGTTAATGTTCATGTCCCCGTTTTCCCTTATCTTTTGTCACTGTTTTGTCGGCAAACGGCCTGCGGCCTATGCCGACCTACATCGTTCCAAACCGGCGCCCGGCGTTAAATCGCTTCCAGTCTGGCGTAGGACATCACGAGCCACTTGCCGCCCACATCGTCGAAGTTGATCTGGACGCGGGCATTGGCGCCGCTGCCTTCATAATTGAGGACCACGCCTTCACCAAACTTCGGGTGCCTGACGCGCTGGCCCAGGCTGATATCGGAGCCGGCGACTTTGTCGGTACTGTGAAGAGCGCCGATAATATCATGACTCTCCTGGCGAAAACCCCCGAAATCCCGGCCCCGGCGCACCTCCCCCTTCATGCGGATTTCCTCGAGCAATTCATCCGGAATCTCGCGCAGGAAACGTGATGGCCGGGTTAGCTGCTCTTCGCCGTGCAGGCGTCGTGATTCGGCATGGGTCAGGTAGAGCTTCTGCCGCGCACGGGTGATGCCGACATAGCACAGGCGACGCTCCTCCTCGAGTCCGGCCAGATCGTCCATGGACATCTTGTGGGGAAACAGGCCTTCCTCCATGCCGGTGATGAACACCAGCGGAAACTCCAGGCCCTTGGCCGAATGCAAAGTCATCATCTGCACGGCATCCTCGTAATCATCGGCCTGGTTGTCCCCGGCATCCAGGGCGGCCTTGTCTAGGAAGCCGGTGAGGACATCAATCTCGGTCACCTCCTTCTCTGACGGGGTGTCCTGCAACGACTCGTCCAGGAAGTCGGTTTCCTGCGGCAGGTCCTCCACCTCAAAGGCCTTGGCGGCATTCACCAGTTCCTCGAGGTTTTCGATTCGGGTGCGCGCTTTTTCACCACCCTCTTTTTCATGATGCTGGATCAGGCCGCTCTGTTTCACCACGTATTCCGTGAGTTCATACAGCTCCTGCCCGTAGACCTGATCTTCCATGGCGTTGATCAGGCTCATGAAGCCGGAGATATTCTGTACCGCCCGAGCCGGCAGCAGGGACTGCTCGACCACCTTGACCGCGGCCTGCCACATGGAGCAACCTTCGGCGCGGGCCAGTTGCCGCAAACTGTCAACGGTCTTGGTACCGATGCCACGCACCGGCGTATTGATGACGCGCTCAAAGGCCGCATCGTCATCACGGCTGGATACCAGGCGCATGTAGGCCAGGGCATTGCGGATTTCCAGGCGCTCATAAAAGCGGAAGCCGCCATAGATGCGGTACGGCATGCTCACCCGCAGCAGCGCCTCTTCCAGTTCCCGTGACTGGGCATTGGAGCGATACAGGATAGCCGCCTCGGTATGGCGGTTGCCGTTGTTGACCCATTTTTCAATCTGCCCCACGATAAAACGGGCTTCATCCTGTTCGTTAAAGGCGCCGTAGGTGGAAATCTTTTCGCCTTCCTTGTCCTCGGTCCACAGCTCCTTGCCGAGGCGGCCCGAGTTTTTCTCAATCAGTTTGTTGGCCGCATTGAGAATATTGGCGGTAGAGCGATAGTTCTGTTCCAAGCGGATCAGATCGGCGTCGCCAAAATCCTTGTCAAAATTTTGGATATTTTCGATGCGTGCGCCGCGCCAGCCGTAAATGGACTGGTCGTCATCACCGACTACGGTGATGAAACCGTGCTGACCGACCAGCATGCGCAGCCAGGCATACTGGATGGCGTTGGTGTCTTGGAACTCGTCCACCAGGATGTGGCGGAAGCGGTGCTGATAGTGCTGCAACAGGGCCGGGTGTTTCAGCCACAGTTCATGGGACCGCAAAAGCAGTTCGCCGAAATCCACCATGCCGCCACGGTCGCAGGCTTCCTCATACGCGGCATAGACCCGGATCATGACTTTCATGAACTCTTCACCATAGTCTTCCAGGTTATGGGAGCGCAGGCCTTCGTCTTTTTGCTGGTTGATAAACCACTGGCACTGTTTGGCCGGCCAGCGGGTTTCATCCAGGTCCATGGACTTGATCAGGCGCTTGATGAGGCGCAACTGGTCATCAGAGTCCAGAATCTGGAACTTGTCCGGCAGCCCAGCTTCCTGGTGGTGCGCCCGCAACAACCGGTGCGCCAGGCCGTGAAAAGTGCCTACCCACATCCCGCCAGCCGGGCGCTCGAGCAACTCCTCGATCCGGATACGCATTTCATTGGCCGCCTTGTTGGTAAAGGTGACCGCCAGGATGCCGTGGGGAGACACCCCTTCCATCTGGATCAGCCAGGCAATGCGGTGTACCAGAACACGGGTTTTACCGCTGCCGGCACCGGCAAGTACCAGCAGATTACCGGGATCGGCGGTGACGGCCTTGCGCTGGTGATCGTTGAGGGAATTCAGTATATGGGAGATATCCATGGCAGCGAGATTTTAGCAAATGGACACTCCTGCTTGTGAAAAACTTGCTAAGACAGGATGATTTCACAGGCCGAGAGTATGAAAGCCGGTTTTTACTTGCTACTATCGAGAACAGTGACGCGTCGTCACTGTTTTTTATATTACCGGCAAGTCAACCCGCCGGTGTTTTTTCAAGAGTGAAATATGTCAGAGCAAGTAGAAGGAACCGTAAAGTGGTTCAATGATGAAAAAGGATTTGGTTTCATTGAGCAGGCTGACGGCAGGGACGTGTTTGTCCATTACAGTGCAATTATCGGCGAAGGTCGCCGCACTCTGGTAGAAGGGCAGAAGGTAATGATGGAAATTACCCAGACTGAGAAAGGTCCTCAGGCTGAAAATGTAAGCCCTGCTAACCCGGACTGATTCACTAGTATCAAACCCCGGCCTGTGGCATGACGCTGCCGGTCTGATGGTCTTTACGCTTTATCGTTCTCTATCGATGAACCGTAGCCCCTTTTGTGCCCGATTTTCCGCTTTTTACCGCCTGTTCACTGCTTTGGTGGGCGCGCACCTGACTGTTCACCGGTTCCGGCGATCATCGCTTATACTCGATATCGCTGACTGAACCCCATTGTTGAACCGCCGAGGATACCCTCCTGGAAAACACCAATCTCATCAAAGCCATCAGTGAATCCCTGGGCGGACTGCGAAAATCCGAGCGCAAGGTTGCCGACTTTGTGCTCGCGGATCCGTCCTCGGTTCTCGACATGCGCATCATCGACCTGGCCAACAAAGCCCAAGTCAGTGAGCCCACCGTGGTGCGTTTTTGTCGGGCGCTCGGCTATGACGGTTTCCAGGCCTTCAAGTTACAACTGGCGCGTTATCTTGGCAGTAGCGGCATCTACAGCCAGTTCTCTGTCAGCGATGCCGACTCCATTGCCGACGTCAGTCGCAAGGTGTTTGACTCCACCATCGGTTCACTGCTGGCCGTGCGCGAGGAGCTCGACATCGAGGCACTGGAAGCGGCGATCGAGGCGTTGGCCGGTGCAGATCGCGTTGAGTTTTATGGCTTTGGCGCCTCTGGTTCGGTCGCCATTGATGCCCAGCACAAGTTTTTCCGCCTGCAGGTATCCGCCGCAGCCTATACGGATCCGCACATCCAGCATATGTCAGCCATCTCCCTGAAGCAGAACGATGTGGTCGTGGCCATCTCCCAGTCCGGCCGCTCTACCGCGCTCATCCAGAGCGTGAAACTGGCCCGGGAAGCCGGTGCAACGATCATCGGGCTCGTGCCGGACAGAACGCCGGTCGCCGAACTGTGCGCCATCCCCATTCATATCAATGTCGAGGACAACCAGCATATGTTCACGCCGGTTTCCTCGCGCATTGCCCACCTGGTGGTCATTGATGTCCTGGCCATGGGGGTCGCGCAGCTGCGCGGCAGCATGTTGCAGGATCATCTAAAACGGTTGAACAAGAGCCTGAAGTCCCTGCGCTCCGGCACCCGCAAAAAAGACGATTGAGTCGACCTCAGGGCGCGAGGCTACCCGCCAGCTGCCGCATGGCAAACACGGATGCCTGTGGTGTCAGGTCCCCACCGTCCAGGCTGGTAACGTTGAGCACATCGTCGAAATAAGGCCGTATGCCCCTTACATTGCATAGCGTATCGGTGAGGGAGACATAGGTGGCGCCCTCCTGTTCCGTCAGCGCGTGTATGGCCGGTCCCGTCTTCTCGATCACACTCCAGACCAGCTTCTCATCACCCACGGGAGCCAATATTTCGCTGGTTTCACGATAATGCACGAAGATTAGGTAGGGCACATTGTCCGCCCAGAGCGGCGGCGGCCCGATGACGACAAGACACCAGCACTAGCAGGCTTACGGCTATCAGCAGGTATCGTCTGGAAAACAGAAGATAAGGAAAAACACATTGACACCGATAAAGCCGCCATCGATCAAACCGGGATAACGATGAAACATAAGCACCGGCACTATGGCCATTACTTGTAATCCATCGATGTCCCTACGGTAAGTCACTGAGCTTGTCGCCTACCTTGCGATGCCTGGCTTCCTGGTTCATGGCCGTGCTCCTGATTACCGTTGTTATCACTAACTGCGGTGAGTCTGGATGGCGGATGTTTTCTAGGCCCGCCACTCAGCTATAACCTTAACCTGGATAGTCCGAACTATAAGTTAAGCAACATAGTATCAGGTGTGTTTTATTCGACGGTGACAGACTTAGCCAGATTTCTCGGTTGGTCGATATCCGTGCCCTTGATAACCGCGACGTGATAGGACAACAACTGGAGCGGAATGGTATAGACGATAGGGGCGAGAAAATCAGAACAGTGAGGCACATTGATGACATCGGTGCCTTCTTCATTGATGAATCCGGATTCAGCGTCGGCAAAGACATAAAGCTGACCGCCGCGGGCACTGACTTCCTGCAGATTGGATTTGAGTTTTTCCAGGAGTTCGTCATTCGGAGCCACCGCAATCACCGGCATCTGGTCATCGACCAATGCCAACGGACCATGCTTGAGTTCCCCGGCCGGATAGGCTTCGGCGTGGATATAAGAAATCTCTTTCAGTTTCAGCGCGCCTTCTTTGGACACCGGGTACTGCACACCACGGCCAAGAAACAGGGCGTGGCGTTTGTCGGCAAAATCCAGGGACACCTGGCGAATCTGTTCATCCAGGGCCAGGGTTTTCACGATGATGGCGGGCAGTTCATGCAGGTCATGCACCAATTCCTGCTCATTGGCTTCGGTCAGGCCGTTGCGCCTGGCCAGTACGATGCAAAGCAGGGTAAGTATGGACAGTTGAGTGGTGAAGGCTTTCGTTGACGCTACGCCGATTTCACGCCCGGCCAGGGTCATGATAGCAAAGTCTGATTCACGCTGAATGGAGCTGTTGGCGACATTGCAAATGGTCATACAGCCGACGTAACCTGATTCCTTGGCATAACGCAGGGCCGCCAGGGTGTCGGCTGTTTCCCCGGACTGGGAAATCGTCACAAACAGGCAGTCTTTCGGCACCAGCATGTTGCGGTAGCGGTATTCACTGGCGATATCGACAGAGCACGGCATGCGGGCAATATTCTCAAACCAGAACTTGGCGATCATGCCGGCGTGATAACTGGTACCACAGGCGACGATTTGTACGCTCTTCGTCTTGTCGAAAATGGCCTTGGCGTTGATGCCAAAAGCTTCTTCTAGGACATGGCTCTTGCTGAGCTTGCCGGCCAGCGTATTGCGCAAAACGCTGGGCTGTTCAAAAATTTCCTTCATCATGAAATGGCGAAAGTCGCCTTTCACGGTATCTTCCATGTTCTGGTTCAGGCGCACCGTTTTCCGCGTGACTTTTTCACCACCATTGTAAATCTTCACGCGCCCGGCCTTGATATCCGCAATATCCCCTTCTTCCAGGTAGATGAAACGATCTGTCACTTGCCCCAGGGCAGCCGGGTCAGAGGCGATGAAGTTTTCGCCGATGCCAACACCAATGATCAACGGACTGCCGCTGCGGGCGACAATGATGCGCTTGGGGTCTTCCTTGTCGATGACCGCCAGACCATAGGCGCCGTCGAGCAGGCTGATGGTCCGGGTGACGGCATCGAAAAACGTCATGTCTTCCTCGACCAGGAACATGTGGATCAGGTGCACGATCACTTCTGTATCGGTTTCCGTGATGAACTCGTAGCCCTTCTTCTTCAACTCGTCTTTGAGCGTGAGGTGGTTTTCGATGATGCCGTTATGCACCAGGGCGATACGGTCATGGGAAACATGTGGGTGAGCATTGTTTTCGGTAGGTTTGCCATGTGTCGCCCAGCGGGTATGGGCGATGCCGGTGGCGCCATCGAGCGGGGTTTCGGCCAGGCGCTCTTCCAGGGCCTTGACCTTGCCAACGGTTTTGACAGAGGACAATCCCTTGTCTTTGCGGTTGATCAGCGCCAGGCCAGCAGAATCATATCCGCGGTATTCCAGGCGCTTGAGGCCTTCCACCAGAATTCCGGTAACGTTTCGTTGTCCCACTGCTCCGACAATACCGCACATAATTTTCCGACTTCCTGGATTGAATGCTATTTCTTGGTGGGACGTTGCCAGCTATCAATGTTGGTCTGACGGCTGCGCCCCACGCCCAGGCTGTTGCCGGGGACGGTTTTGGTAATGGTGGAGCCGGCGGCCACGAAGGCGCCTGTCTCCAGCGTCACCGGAGCCACAAGCACCGCATTGGAACCTATGAAGACATTATCGCCAATGATGGTTTTGTGTTTGTTGACGCCGTCATAGTTGCAAGTAATGGTGCCGGCACCGACATTGACGTCTCTGCCGAGTTCAGCATCCCCGACATAAGTCAGGTGGTTCACCTTGCTGCCTTCACCAATGACCGCTTTTTTCACTTCGACAAAATTCCCGAGTTTGGCTCTGTCCTTCAGTTCCGTTCCCGGTCTGATGCGGGCAAATGGCCCGAGCTGGCAGTGTTTACCGATGACGGCATCTTCAATCACGGTGTAAGGATGCAGTGCTGTGCCCTCATCAATTTGGCAGTTTTTCAGTATACAGCCGGCACCGATACGGACATTGGTCGCGATACTGACACGCCCCTCAAGGATGACGTTGACGTCTATTTCTACATCACTGGCAATATCGACTTCACCCCGAATATCTACCCGGGTCGGATCAATCAGGGTGACACCGTTTTCCATCAGGTGCTTGTGCATATCGTGTTGGTATTTCCTCTCCAGAGTGGCCAACTGCACCCGATCATTGATACCGGTGACC
>Ga0255776_10002897_pt1 | contig 18878 bp, 17 predicted proteins | sample 071ome_19_FD_179974 | JGI IMG/M metagenome (GOLD analysis project Ga0255776, IMG submission 179974) | Coastal salt marsh microbial communities from the Groves Creek Marsh, Skidaway Island, Georgia - 071413AT metaG (version 2) | ecosystem: Environmental > Aquatic > Marine > Intertidal zone >... | reverse complement strand
TGAAAGTAATTCTTGGCCGTTCGCAAACCTGTATGGCTGCCGCCGATACCATCTTGTTGGCATCAGGCACTGCGACGCTGGAAGCCATGTTGCTGAAAAAGCCGATGGTGGTCAGTTATATTGTTGCCCCGACAACCTATAAGATTCTTAAGCGTCTGGTGACGCAGCCTTATATTTCTTTGCCAAATTTACTGGCAGGGCGTGAGTTAGTACCAGAACTGTTGCAACACGATGCCACGCCGGAAAATCTGTCCGAGGCTTTGTTAGCGCGCCTCGAAGACAGTGATGATATGCACCAGTTGCACGAGACTTTTCTGTTTATTCACCGTCAGTTAAAACGCAATGCCGATGATGAAGCGGCTGCTGCGGTCGCGGAGCTAATTGAGTCATGAGCGGCTCTGATACCTCTGCACAAGACTCGGCAGAGTGGCTGATTAAAACCGCAGAAGAACAGCAGCTAGTCGATGCTGGCGCTGTTTATTGCGGTGTTGATGAAGCCGGTGCCGGTCCATTGTGTGGTGATGTGGTTGCAGCCGCTGTTATTCTCGATCCAGCCAAGCCGATCCCAGAGCTGAACGACTCAAAAAAACTGAGTGAGAAGAAACGCGAGCGTTTGTTTGATGAAATTCGTGAAAAAGCCATCGACTATTGCATCGCTCGCGCCACAGTAGAAGAAATCGATACGCTGAATATTCTTAACGCCCGGATGCTGGCGATGAGCCGTGCCGTTGAAGGTTTGCAGGAACACTGTGATCATGCCCTGATTGATGGCAATAAGCTGCCATCACTTGAGGTTGAGGCAACCTCAATCATTAAAGGGGATGCGTTGGTGGCTTGTATATCCGCCGCCTCGGTATTGGCCAAAGTGCAGCGAGATCGTGAAATGATTAAGCTCGATGAGCAGTATCCTCAGTATGGCTTTGCCAAACACAAAGGCTATGGGACTAAGGCGCATCTCGAGGCCCTGCAGCAGCACGGCCCGTGTGACATTCACCGACGCTCGTACGCTCCGGTGAAAAAGTTATTGCCACAATAATCTGCTATTTCACCAGTGTTTCCTGCTGACGGCGCAGCAAGCTGGCTAAAGTAGTTGGCTAAAGCAGACACAAAAATTCTGCGTTACAAAAACTTCGCCTTCTGTTCATACACCTTACCGCGTAATAACTGACGCAGCGCCTCGGGGCTGTTGAGTTGATTCAGCTCATCCACTTCCAGTCGTTCGCCTATGCCAATATGGATGGTGGAGTGTTGTTTCTTCAGAAACTCGGCCGGAATTCTCAGTGTGCGCAGCGCCGGATGCAGCTTGCCCAGTACATGAAAGCTGCGGCTGTTGTGGCCGTGAAAGTACACCGGAATAACCGGCACCTGTGCTTTTTCAATCAGCTTCATGCTGGATAACGACCATTCACGGTCCTGAACACCGGTTTGGCCCTTGTACCAGGTCGATACTTCTCCGGCCGGGAATATTCCTAAACCCAGGCCGGCTTCCAGCTGGGCCAGAGACTTCTTCATACCGCCCATTCCGGTTGAGCGTTTAGTGCCGTCCGGATGGTAATTTTCGAACGGGTTAACGGTAATAAACAGATCGGCGATGGGAGCAAAATAGCTCAGCAGAAAATTCGCCACGGCGCGAAACTGAGGACGTTTACGGCCAACAATCAGCAACAGAATAATACCGTCGAGAAATCCGAAGGGATGATTGGAAACGGTAATAAACGGGCCGTCATCCGGAATTGCACGCTCCAGAGCATCCAGGTCGTAATCGAGATGGATACGAAGAAAATTAAGCGCATCTTCAATCATATCGATGCCTTGTTTTTCATGGAGTTGTTGATAGATGCGATCCAGGGTCGGCCCTTTCAGCAAATGCATCAGTACATCCAGCTTGCGTGGCGACAGTTTGGTGGCGTCCAGTAATCCCTGGCGGTCAAACAGTTCCATACGTGATTTCTCTTCCCGGTTATTCAACGGTGGTCAGGCCTCTGTGGCATAATACCAGCCTCAGATTCACCCTTTAACCGTTAAGTGTAACCGCCAAATGCTGCAGAAATACGAAGTTGTGATCATTGGTGCTGGTGCTGCGGGTCTGATGTGTGCCGCTGAAGCGGGCAAACGCGGGCGCCAGGTACTGGTACTGGATCATGCCAACAAAGCGGGCAAAAAAATCCTGATGTCCGGTGGTGGGCGCTGCAATTTCACCAATTATTACGTCGAGCCCAACCGCTACCTGTCTCACAATCCTCACTTTTGCAAATCCGCACTGAGCCGTTACAGCCAATGGGATTTTATTGCGCTGGTGGATAAGCATGGCATTCCCTATCACGAGAAAAAAGACGGGCAGTTATTCTGTGATAACAAGGCCAGCGATATTCTGACGATGTTATTGCAGGAGTGTCAGCAAGGCGGTGCCCGTATTCAGTTGAAGACCTCCGTTGAGGCGGTTAAAGCGATTGCCGAGGGTGACTACCGCTACGAACTGCACACCTCCAGTGGTCGTCTGCAATGTCAGTCACTGGTGATCGCTACCGGCGGCCCGTCGATCCCGACATTGGGTGCCAGCGGTTGGGGTTATGAGCTGGCGCGCCAGTTTGGCCTGAGGGTTTATCCTACGCGTGCCGGGTTGGTACCGTTTGTCATTACCGATCAGCATAAGGCGTTGTGTGAGGCACTGTCCGGCAGCTCGCTGGCGGTATCGGTCAGCTGCAACGGGCAGAGCTTCAGTGACGATTTATTGTTTACGCACCGCGGCCTCAGTGGTCCGGCAATTTTGCAGATTTCTTCCTACTGGCAGGAAGGGGATGAGGTTGTTATCGACTTATTGCCGGGTCAAGAACTCACCGCTTTATTACGTCAGCAACAACATGAGCGCCCTAAGGTCAGTCTGAAAAACTGGCTGGCGGAATATTTTACCCAAAAATTTGCCGAACTCTGGCTGGAGGCCAACCAGGCGTTGTGCGATCGCCCACTGATTGGCAGAACCCTGGCGCAATTATCCGGTAAAGATATGGACGCTATCGCCGATGCTCTGCACCAGTGGCGTTTAAAGCCTTCCGGCACCGAAGGGTATCGCACGGCGGAAGTGGCATTAGGGGGCGTTGATACCGATCAGATTTCATCAAAAACCATGGAAGTGAAGACTCAGCCAGGGCTATTTTTTATCGGTGAAGTGCTGGATGTGACCGGACACCTGGGCGGCTTTAATTTTCAATGGGCCTGGGCCAGTGCGGTGGCCGCAGCCGAACAGGTTTGATGCGCGATTTTATGTTTGAGCCGGAATGGATACGTCGTAACCGTTACTCACAATGCCCCGGAATCGTTATAACTATAAGGTTTTTGCCGCTTCAGGCCCGCTGGTTTACCCTGTACAAATACCGTTAAGCAGGTTCGCGTATGATCAATCAGCCTCCAGAAGCACTGATACAATGGTTTGTTGAACAGCTGAAGAAAGAGCCGCCGTTGCCCGATAGTGACAATCTGGCGGAGGCGTTTTACAGTGGCCATACGGCCTACGATCAGCGTTTTTACCGCATGCAGAAAGAAGCCGAGCGGCGATGGCGATTACTGTATGGCGAAGCACCGAGCCATGGCCATTTACTCAATGCCTATTTTCAGGCGGAGCACTTCTTAAGCCGGGAGCAGCGCCTGCAGCCCTGGTGGAAAAAGATTCAGGCGCTGTGGCTCAGTCAGAAGCCACAGCGTTGATGCGTAAGGCAGAGTTATAACGACTGATCGTCGCGGGCTTTTTTCTCAATCAATTCGATTTTATAACCGTCCGGGTCTTCAACGAAGGCAATCACCGTGGTGCCGCCTTTTACCGGGCCTGCTTCGCGGGTTACGTTACCACCGTTATTGCGGATGGCGTCGCAGGTAGCGGCGGCATTATCGACTTCAATGGCGATATGGCCGTAAGCATTACCCAGCTCATACTCGCTGGTGCCCCAGTTGTAGGTCAGTTCAATCACGGCACCGTCCGTTTCATCACCATATCCGACAAACGCCAGGGTGTACTGATACTCGTCGTTGTCGTGTTGGCGAATCAGGTTCATGCCCATCACCTGGGTGTAAAACGCGATGGATCGTTTCAGGTCACCAACGCGCAGCATGGTATGTAAAATTCTCATCATTGATCTCCTCGGTTAGCGCTGCGTCACAGGGTTAGTCGTCAGTTTTTTGTTTAAATTCACACAAATCTTCAATCAGGCAGGAACCGCATTTCGGCTTGCGTGCCACACAGGTATAGCGACCATGCAGGATCAGCCAGTGGTGCGCGTCCATCAGAAATTCTTTGGGGACAAAACGCATCAGCTTGTCTTCCACTTCATCGACATTTTTTCCGGGGGCGATGCGGGTCCGGTTAGAGACCCGGAAAATATGGGTATCTACCGCCATCACCGGAATACGAAATGCGGTGTTTAACACGACGTTCGCGGTTTTACGGCCAACGCCGGGCAAGGCCTCCAGTTGCTGGCGTTGCTGAGGCACTTCGCCGTTATGCAGCTCAACCAGCATCTGACACATCTTGATGGCGTTCTTCGCTTTGCTGTTAAACAGGCCAATGGTTTTGATGTACTCCCGTAACCCGTCTTCACCGAGATCAAGAATGGCTTGTGGGGTGTTGGCAACCGGAAACAACCGCCGCGTGGCTTTATTCACACTGACATCGGTCGCCTGCGCGGACAGGGCCACCGCCAGCAGCAGCTCAAATGGCGTGGTATATTCCAGCTCGGTCTCCGGATTTGGATTTGCATCGCGCAGCCGGGTAAAAATTTCGGTTCGTTTTTGTTTGTTCATAACCGCCAGATCAAAAGAGCGTTGATGACCGTCAGGTCTGGGTTAAAAGGGCAGGCGTTAGTTTACCCGGTCGACTTCGACACCGACATAGTTGTCGCCGACACCGACATAGTTGTCGCCAACACTGAAGGCGATCAGTTGGCTGAGCTGCTGCAATGAACGGCCACTGTGTTGCTGCAGTTCGTTGAAATAATGCTGGATCGCCGCCAGTGAGCGCTTCGACTGCAGGCCACCTGTAATAATGTCGTTAGCGCGTAAATGGGCTTCAATGTCGCGTGACAAGATAAAGGTATCTTTGCCCAGAGCGCGTAACGCATAAACACCGGTGTTGCCACCAAGGCGAGCACCATGCTGCTTCAGGTAGGCCCATAGCTCGACAATCCGTTCAGTGGGAAAATCGGCAATAAACTGGCTGAATGACTGGCCGTGATCCTGATGGTGGAAATAAATCATGGCGGCATTTAACGGCACTGTTTTGACTTTATTAAAGTTACGCACAATGCGCTCATCGCTGGCTTTTTGTTCCAGCATTTCCGGTGGCATCCGCAGCAGCTTTTCAATATTGAAATCCCAGAACACCTCACGAAATCCAGGCCATTTATTATTAATAACCTGCCAGTAAAAGCCACTTTGAAACACTTTGCGGGTGAATTCTTCCAGCCATTTATCGCCTGGTATCCGTCTCAGCTGTGCGTTGGACAAGGGGTGGCTAAGCAGTGATTCAAGTGCTGCTTCGCCGCCTTTACGCTGAGCGGCACGTTGGTAGATGTCATCAAAATTATGCATGGGGTCCAGGCGGTTTCGCTGAGTCAGTTGCTGGGCATGATAAAGCAGAGCCATGGCGGGTTAAACGTCCGCTTTGGAACGGTATGTATTTACCCACCATTGACGGAGTAGTTAAATAGAGATGTAAATGTTAGAGTACAAAGTAAAAAACAGGCGGGAATAGCCACAATATTCCATCAGGACTGCCTTCCATCACCATTGGGCGTGCAGACCCCTTACCCGAGAGGACTCGGATGAACGTTAAGCTATCAGTACAGAATCTGTACAAAATATTTGGTGAACAGCCGAACAAAGCCCTGGCAATGCTGGAACAGGGCAAAGACAAGGACGAAATTTTTGAAACCACCGGGCAAACGGTGGGTGTGAAAGATGCTTCTTTCGATATCTATGAAGGCGAGATCTTCGTCATTATGGGGCTGTCCGGCTCCGGTAAATCCACCATGGTGCGTATGCTCAACCGGTTGATTGAACCCACGGCGGGTAAAGTCATGCTGGGTCAGCGGGATATTGCGCGGATGTCGGATGATGAACTGCGCGATATGCGTCGTCATCAGATGTCGATGGTGTTTCAGTCATTTGCCCTGATGCCGCATATGACGGTGCGCCGCAACGTCGCCTTTGGCCTGGAGCTGGCCGCGGATGTAGCGCCCGAGCAGATGCAGCAGCGTGCCGATGATGCCCTGGAGCGCGTCGGACTCGGGCCTTATGGTGACTCCTATCCGGATGAATTGTCTGGCGGTATGCAGCAGCGCGTCGGTCTGGCGCGGGCTTTGTGTATTAACCCGGAAGTGCTGCTGATGGATGAGGCCTTCAGTGCTCTGGATCCGCTGATCCGTACCGAAATGCAGGATGAGTTGTTGCGCCTGCAGCAGGAAGATAAGCGCACCATCGTGTTTATTTCCCACGATCTGGATGAAGCGGTACGCATCGGTGATCGCATCGCGATTATGCAGGGCGGTGAGGTGGTTCAGGTCGGCACACCGGACGATATTATCAACAACCCGGCCAATGACTACGTACGTTCCTTCTTCCGTGGGGTGGATGTTTCCAGCGTCCTCAGTGCGCGCGATATTGCCCGCAAAATGCAGAAAACCCTGATCAAACGCAGCTCTGATACCGGGGTCAGTGCCGGTTTGCAATTGTTGCGAGATAACGACCGGGAGTTCGGCTACGTCGTCGAACCGGATAATCGTTTTGTTGCCACCGTTTCTATCGATTCACTGAAGGCCGCGCAAAAAGCCGGACAGCGTATTGAGCAGGCCGCGCTGGCGGATATCGATGTGATTCATGCCGATGCCGCGATTGGCGACATCATCAGTCAGGTTGCCCACTGTCCTTGCTCGCCGCCGGTGGTGGACGACAACCATCAGTTTCTGGGCGTGATCAGTAAAACCGTACTGCTCGATGCGCTGGATCGTCAGGTGGAGGAAGAAGCATGAGTAACGCTGAACAAAGCGCAGGTGCCAATCCCTGGGGCAGCGAAGATACCACGGGCATGAACTACCTCGGTGACAAAACCGGCGTTCAGGAAAAGAGTTTTGATATCCGCGAACCGTTTGATGTGGATGGCGGCATTATTCCGCTGGACCAGAGCGTGGATGCCCTGATTGACGCCGTCGTACCGGTATTGCGGCCGATCTTTCAGGTAGTGGCACAACCCATCGCCTGGATTCTTAACAGTATTGAGGCGCTGCTGCTGTGGATCCCGGCACCGCTGGTGATTGTCGCGCTGGCACTGGTTGCCCTGCAGCTCACCAATAAACGCATTGCCATCGGTACCGGCCTGGGGTTGCTGTTTGTTGGCCTGATTGGCGCCTGGGATGAAGCCATGACTACCATCTCACTGGTGATTACGTCGTTGTTTTTCTGTGTCTTGATTGGCTTGCCCATGGGCATCTGGCTGTCGCGCAGCGATCGCGCATTGCGCGTTGTACGCCCGATTCTCGATGCGATGCAAACCACCCCGGCGTTTGTGTACCTGATTCCGATCGTGATGGTGTTCAGCCCGGGTAAAGTTGCCGGTGTGATTGTCACCATTATCTTTGCGGTACCACCGATGATTCGACTGACGAACCTGGGCATTCGCCAGGTCCCCGAAGACCTGGTCGAAGCTGCACGAGCGTTTGGTACCAGCCCTCGACAGTTGTTGTTTAAAGTGCAACTGCCGCTGGCTCTGCCCACCATTATGGCGGGCGTCAATCAGACTCTGATGCTGGGTCTGTCGATGGTGGTAATCGCCTCAATGATTGCGGTACCGGGGCTAGGCCTGATGGTGCTGCAGGGGATTGGTCGTAATGACATCGGTATTGCCACGGTGGGTGGCCTCGGCATTGTCGTGCTGGCCATCATCCTTGATCGCATTACCCAGCACATTGGCAAAGGCCAATCCTTAAAATAATTAACTCAAACGAAAGGAGCTACACCATGAAGTTTGTAAAAGCCGTGGCAGCACTGCCACTGATTGCCACTGCCTTATGGGGCTGCAGCGAACAAACGGCGGAATCGTCCAGCGCAGCCCAACAGCCGGCGGCAGAGGCACAAAGCAAACCCGGTGAAGGGGTGGCGGTGAAAGGTTTTCATAGCCCGATCGCGGAAGAGAAGTTTCAGTCAATCCTGATCAACCGGGCACTGTCTGAGCTGGGTTATGACGTGCAGCCACTGCAGGAAGTGGAGTACGGCGCCGGATATTCGGCCATCGCACAGAATGATATTCAATGGATGGCGGTCAGTTGGGACCCACTGCACAACGATATGTACAAAAACTCCGGCGGTGACGAAACCTTCGTTAAGCAAGGCTATTACATCACCGGTGCGGCTCAGGGCTATCTGGTCGACAAAGCCACCGCAGAAAAACACAACATTGATACCATCGATGACCTGAAAGATCCTGAAATCGCCAAGCTGTTTGATGCCAGCGGTGATGGCAAAGCGGACCTGACCGGCTGTCAGCCAGGCTGGGGCTGTGAAAAAGTGATCAATCATCAGCTCGATGCGTTCGGACTGCGTGATACCGTTAATCACGTTCAGGGCTCTTACGCAGCCATTATTTCTGACACCATCACCCGCTTTAAAGCAGGAGAGCCGGTTGTTTATTATACCTGGACACCATACTGGGTATCCGGTGTATTGGTACCGGGTAAAGATGTGGTCTGGCTGGAAGTACCGCGCTCTGAGCATCCGCAAGGAATCGATACAAAACTGCCTAACGGTAAAAACTACGGCTTCAGTGTCAATAGCGAACGTATCGTTGCCAATCGTGAATTTGCCAATGCTAACCCGGCGGCTGCGAAGCTGTTCGAAGTGGCGAAGCTCGACATCAACGCGGTATCGGCTCAGAACAAGCTGGTGGCTGATGGTGAAAATACCGAAGCGGATATTAACCGTCACGCCGATAACTGGATTAAAAATAACCAGGAAGTCTTTAATAGCTGGTTAGCGGCAGCGCGCGCCGCTGCGCAGTAATCGCCGGTCGGCATAAGCTGTATAAAACAAAGCCCGGTGCGTTGTTCGCTCCGGGCTTTTTTGTGCCTGCAGTCTTGTGTACTTCAGCGTTCGGCCAGCTGCACGCGGTTACGTCCGCGCTTTTTCGCTTCGTACAGAGCGTTATCCGCACGCTTTAATAGGGCGTCGATGGTCTCACCACGACGTCGCTGCGCCAGACCAAAACTCATGGTCACCTGCAGGTGCTGTGCTGCCGACTGCTTACCACGTTGTTGCTGACCCTTCTCATGAGAATCGGGGCGGTTGTGGGGGTTACGAACCGCCAGGCGGTAAGCGGCAATGCGTTCCCGTAATTCTTCCACATGCGCCTGGCAGCGCACGTCATCGGCAACCGGAAATACCAGGGTAAATTCCTCACCGCCATAGCGGTACGCCTTACCACGGCCCTGGGCTTTGCCCAGCTGTTGTGCCACCGCGCGCAACACATCATCACCGACGTCATGGCCGTGGGTGTCGTTAAATTGCTTGAAGTGATCGACGTCGGCCATCACCAGACAATAGCGACCCCAGCGATGCTCCAGGTCGTTCATTAATGCTCGCCGCGCTGGCAGCCCCGTCAGCTCATCGATAAACGCCAGCCGATGGTTGTTGATCAGTAAGCTGGCGAACAGCAACAGCATTGCCAGGGAGTTCACCAGAATGGAAATCCGGGGTGTGGCAAAGTAGTAAAACATCACGCCAGCCATCAGGGCTAAGGTGATCAGTGCCAGATCGTTGGTCCAGGGGGCTCGGCTGCAGGCCGCCAGAACGACGATGCTGAGGCTCAGGCTGGCCAGCGGCAACAGCCCCAAATGACCGTGCTCCAATAAGCTCTGGATTGTCGGTGGCGTCGCTGCCTGCCAGACGATGTCCGTCGCCCATAAATTCTGCAACGCCGGGAACGGCTCCAGCAACGCCGGTAGCTGGCTCAGTAACACGCCTTGCAACAACAGCATCAGCGGGTAGGTGGTACCTGGCAACGACAATGGTCGTCGGTTAGGTAACAAGCGAATAATCACCAGGTTAAGGGGCAAGATCAGCGACAGCCAATAGTACATTTCATAGCGTTCACTGGCTTCCAGATTGACCTGCAGATAGGTCTGGATCAGGGCATAGGAACAGGCCTGTAATAATGCCAGGTTGGCCAGTCGCCCCTGATTAAACATCTGTGCCAGTGTGATCAGTACGCCGGCCAGAACGTAGGGTAATTGCTGGAATATCTGCCAGTAGCTGAGGTTCAGCGCCGATGTCAGTGGCAGGCACAGCAACAGCGCTAACAGCGCGGCCAGCGGAGCAATAGCGGGTGAAATCCAGGGGGGCAGAGAACGGAGCAAATCGAAGTCACTGAGTGTTGTTATTGACGGTATTATTCATACTTAACAAGTGTTACGCAAAACGCTTTGTGCTGTGTCTTTGTAGCAAAACGTCAGGCCTGTGTAATGATGAGACCCGTGTCTGGCGCGCAGGTTCCGCCACTTTCGTCGGATTCCCCGCCGTTGCAGCATCGCCGCCCGCTATCCGATTCAGGAGCGAAAGTTGTCCGGCTGATCAGTCAATAACGGACGCACAGGGTCATACTGGCTTGCTGCGTCCGGTGGTGGTGCGCCAGCGTTGGCACGTACGCCCGGTCGGCTGCCACAAAAATGTAACTTCCTGTGTGAATTCTGTAAGAACGATTTACCGCGGATTTGTGGAAAAACGTGCCAACTCGTGCCCGTAACTCACAAGATCTGATCTTTGGCATTCATTGTTGTCGGCCATTGCCATAAAGCGCTGCCATTGCCTCATCCGTTGTATTGAGTCGCGAACGGACAACCATAGAAACGGTGCGTTCGTTTTATATTTGTATGTTTTTTGAACAATGTTTCGGGCGTATGCTGGATCGTCACAACAATAAGATTCAGATCAATCGTATATGAACCGAAACCGACTCCCGCTGTTGCTATTGCTGTTGTTGCTGCCTGCCGGTTTTCTACTGTTGTACCTGTGGCTACCGCAGCCCACTGCGCAGCGGCTGGAAGCTGGCTCGCCGGGAAGCCGTAGTGGAGCGATAGCTACCAGCCCAAGCGGTGCCATAGCGCTGAATGCGGCAGCACCGGACATGGCTGCGCAAGCGGCGCTGAAGCCCGCGCTACGTCAGGTCGCGCAGCAGTATCTTGCCAGCAATCAATGGCCGGAATACTCGTTGCCGCTGGCGAATTCTCAGACCGAACTGCTGCAGCCCAATCGCGGTGCAGATGTACAGCATTCGTTTGAGCCCCTTGGCCTCGACGGTGGCCTGCAACTGACGCTGGATCGTTATCGCTATCGTTACGGCGATGAAGCGCTGGCGCAGATCATACTCAGCGCCAGTGATCAGCTGAATCCACAAATCAGCCGACTGACACTGACCATCAGCGATCGCCACGGTAAGCCGGTTGCGGAGCTTGAGCAAATGTCCTTCGCGGGTAACCAACAGCAGTATCGAGGTCAGCGCCGCTTCGCGCTGGCGTCCGGCTGGCCACAGGAACTGCAACTGAATGCCACACTGATGTTTGTTGACGGCCAGCAGCTGAGTTACAGCGCGCCTTTTGAAGCCTTTGATGCCGTAGCCGAAATCACGGGGGTCGAGGACAGCTCTGTGGATGATAATCATCTCATCATCCCGGTGACGATCCGCGATGCTGAGCCTGGTTACTACAAACTGGCGGCGGCGTTGCTGGATCAGCGTCAGACTCCGCTGGCTTACCTGCAGGGCAAGGCACAACTCAGTAGCCGCGGACACATCGAGCTGAAAGTACACGGTTCGCTACTGGTCTACCTGTCCGCACCGCAAACGCTGTACCTGAGTGAGCTGCAGTTACGCCGTATACCCGCCAGGCCAGGCGCCGATAGCCGCATTGGCTGGGGTCACAGCCGCGAATCCCGTTATGCCGTACCGGGTGTCGATCCCGGTGAATTTGACGCAACCCCGTTTCAGAGTGCCCAGGTGGAAGCCCGGGCAGAATTTCTGAAAAACCTGAGCCAATAACCGCTCTCAGCAGTCTGAATAACAATAAAAAGGAGACCCCTTTATGACGATACGAGTGAGCTCGCTGACGCGCCCATTGCTGGCGTTACTACTGTTTCTGACGTTACCGGTCAGTGCCCAGATCGCAGGAAAAAATGTGATTCTGGTGCACGGATTACAACCGGGGCAACTGATGCAGGAATCGATTACCGCCAATCAGGTGGAACAGGATGGCGCCAGTTACTGGTCGGCCTTCTGGTCGCAGCATGCCGATGACCGCCTTGACTGGAGTTCAAAAGAACGCCTGCAACAAGGTATTGCCGAAGCCGCCTATGACAAAGTCATTGGCTGGGCGCGGTCTGGCTTTTGCAACGATGGCTGTGTGGTGGTCACCCATTCGACCGGTGATCTGGTCACCCGTTATCTGCTCGACCAGCAGGACATCTGGACCGAAGCTGCAGGTCTGCAGCCGCTCAATATTCTGGCGGTGCTGGACTTTGCCGGTGCCGGTGGTGGTTCTGAGCTGGCCCAGCTGGCCATTGATGTGGCCGGCAGTGAGAGCTGGTTAACAGCGCCGATCCGGGCGGCAGTGAATGCCTACCTCGGTTTTACCGTGACACCGGATAAGCTGGGGGTACTGGAAGATCTGCGACCAACGGTGGCCCGTCAAACGGCGATTGGCGCGACGGCAGTGCCGCGTTTGCGTTTCGTCGGTGGCGGTAACGAGTACCTGGGCGCGACCGGGCCGTTTTTGCCGGGCACAGACGATGGTGTGGTGTCACTGCATTCGGCCTGTGGTGGTAACCAGATTCAGTCGATCGACAGCTGTGTGGGTTATCGTCAGCTGGATGGCAAACAAACCAGCGTCAGCGCTCCAGCTGGGCTGTACGTGAATCACTATCCGGTACTGATGGGCAGTGACACCCATCACGGTGGCACCATTGGTGCGCAGCGCGGTGTGACGCTCAGCTATGCGGCGAATAACCTCAGTGCTGGTGTGAACTTTTCGGTAGCGACGGAATCGACGACGTCGGGCTGGTGGCTGTGGAAGAGTACTTACAACACGGTTAAAAACTCCGCCAATGCCACCATGTCGGAGCAGGTGTTTAACGCCATCAGTCTGTAACAGGCTGATCGTTGAACGCTTTGATGGACCATCAAAAACGCCCGCAATCGCGGGCGTTTTTTGTTACACAGACGCGGCCTGCGGGTCAACCGAAGCGGGCACGCTGCCCCGGATTGTTACCCCCTGATTGTTACCCCCGGAATGCCATCAGGTGCGCAGCGCATTCAGCTGCTGATCAAGCACATCCAGTTGTTGTGTTACATGGTTGCTGCTGCTGTTGGCTTCCTGCGCCAGTCCGGCCAATGCCTGGGTGGCGTCACCAATGTTGGTCAGGTGGCGGGATATTTCTTCACTGACGGAGCTTTGCTCCTCAGCGGCGGTGGCAACCTGGCTGATGTGGTCGGTAATTTCGGTGATGGCCTGAACCACTTCATGCAACGACTGATGTGCCTGGCGGGTGGTTTCCATGCTGCCGGTGGCCTGAGTCGTGCCATTCTCGATGATACTGACCGCTTTGCTCACTTCCTGCTGCAGGTTGACGATCATGCCGTCAATTTCTTCGGTGGATTCCTGGGTTTTCGATGCCAGGGTGCGTACCTCATCGGCCACCACGGCAAACCCGCGTCCTTGTTCACCGGCACGTGCGGCTTCGATGGCGGCGTTTAACGCCAGTAGGTTGGTTTGTTCGGCGATCGAGCGGATCACCACCATGATGCGGTTAATATCATCGGAGCGTGCCGCCACCTGAGTAATCGATTCGCTGGCGGTGTTCATATTGGTCGACAGTTCCAGCACGCTGTCGACGGCTGTCGACAGGTTACGCTGTGAATCGACCACCGTGCGCTGAATATCCTGGGTACGGCCGGAGGCATCCTGAGCGATGCGCGACACCTCCATTGCGGTGGCCGACATTTCCTGAGTAGCGGTGACCACGTTATCCACTTCATGTTGCTGGCTGTCGGTGTTCTGGCGGGTGGTCTGACTGATGCTCTGGTTCTGGGCGGAGACACTGCGCACCTCGGTACTGACACCTTTGAGTGCTTCAATCATGTCGCGCAGCTTCTGCATAAACTGATTAAAGCCGTGGCTCAGTTCGATCAGTTCAGCATGGGTATCCAGTGCCAGCGTCTGGGTCAGATCCCCATCGCTGCTGGCCAGTTGTTTGACCTGCTGATTCAGTCGCGCCAGCGGTTTGACAATACTCTGCACCAGCACGCCGATGGCGACAAAAGCGACCAGTGTCAGCACCAGCGCTGTCACCAGCTGGCCGCTGATGACAGCGGTTTTCTCATCGCTGATCAGCTGTTGCAGCTCACTGAGCTGAGCCAGGACGACGGCTTTCGGCAACTCAATCAGTAACGCCCATTGTTGGCCTGCGGCGGGAATATCAATCGTTGATGAGACAAAAATGCGGTCTTCGGTCAGCTTGACCTGATCGCCCTGATGCAGGCTTTGCAGCTCGGCACCGAGCTGTGGCATCGACTCGGTTAACGGTCGGGTGAGTTTGTCGTTGTAGTGGCTGGAGGCGGCGACAAACCCCATCGACGACAACAGCGTCACTTTGGCCTGGCCGGCGTATAACGAGGCGCTCAGTTCTTCCACCAGTTTCTGAAAGGTTGGCAGGTTTACGTCGGTCCCCACCAGGCCACGAAAGGTACCATTGATCACCACCGGAGCGGTCAGGCTGGTCATCAGTTCGCTGTAGCCTGGGCGGATTTCGTACAGGTAGGGTTCCATGATGCAGGCTTTTTTGCTGTCTTTAGAGCACAGGTACCATTCGGCCTCGCGAATCCCAAACTCGTTCTTTGTGGCGGCGTACTTCTCCGACGAGTTTTCCACCTGCTCCTGGCTGAGGCTGCCATCCGGGTTGCGCACCCAGTAAATTTCCAGCGAGCCGGTACTGTCGACCGAGTGAATCAGGCCAGAGCCGACATAGCTGGCATCGCCGTCGTCGTAGCCATCCGGCTCAAACTGGGCGTACATGGAACTCACGTCGGGGTTGGCTTTGAGTGCATCAGACACCAGCCGATTGACCTGCTCACGGGTCATGGGATAGAAGGTTGACGGCGACTCGGCAATCACGCCCGCCAGAGTCACGGGGACCCGAAAAATCGAGTTGATGTAGCCTGCCATGCGTTCGCCATAGGCGCTGGCTGAGGCCTGCACCCGCTCGACGGCTGCCTGCGACAGGTTTTGTTCGGCACTGGCTGAAATCTGCTCGCTGAGCTGGGAAATTCCCTGGCTGGTTTGCCAGGTCATCGAGGCCGCCAGTAACACAATGATCGACAGAGTGATGGCCAGCAGTTTGGTTTTGAGCGGAAGCGTCTTCATAGTCTTATCCGGGATGATGGTATCCGAGGGTGGCTGTACCTTCTTATAAGCGTAGACGCTGATGACTGCTGTGCAGCTTATGAACAGTGGAGACTTACCCGGAGCGTGGTTTTGAAGTTGGTGCTGGCGGCTGGCGAGCGCGCCCAGGGACTAAGCGCCGCGGCTATCGTATCGGCTATTGGCCATGCTGGCCGCGGCTTACCCGAAGAGTTTGTGTTGCTTACAGTGTGCCGGCGTTTGTTGCCACGGCTTGTTTGAGAAACTCAATGGAACCTTTACGCGTCATCAGGTAAGGGTCGAGGTCGTCAACGCCGGAAAAGCGTTTAATCAACTCCTTTGAAAGTTTGGAATCGGGTACGTAGTGCATGTCCCAATCGCCAAAATCACGCTGATCTATGTAGTCATAGTAGAGCAGTTCAATGTCGCAGTGACGTGGGTCCTGTGACACCAGGTTGTATATCTGATTCACCTGAGCACGGGATCCTTCCAGGCATTGCATAAAGTATTTACGGTTAAATACCAGGCATCCAGTGACCATATGGCGGCGGTTGTTGTTGCGGGCGCCTTCGATCAGGGGACCCAGGTCAGATTCCGCCCATTGGTCGGTTTTTTTGCTGGCATAAATCAGGCGAACGAGGGGCATGGCAGGCTCCCGGAAAACAGTTGGTTAATCTGACCTTAGCCCAAACAGCCAACAACGCTAGCGCCCGAGTGGCTGAATTGGTGGTAATGGAAGCGTTGGCATGCCAAACAGCGGGCATCCGTGCGGGCTGTTTCTGTTAATAAAATTATCGATTTTAATCGTTAAAGGTCAGCTGCATTTCAGCGGCAATATCAGCGGCATTAACCGGTTTTCCTTGTTGGTGGCGCACGCCTTCTAACCACTGTGCCACGGTATTGGGGTTACGAAACATCCAGTCGCGGGCGGCCCGGTCACCCGGTACAAATTCACCCAGCATCATATTCATTACCTCACCTTCCATTTCCAGCGAAAACTCAAGATTATCGAGCAGTTTAGCGACATTCGGGCAGTCGCGGCGGAAATCAGCACGGGTATTGGTGTATACCGTGGAACCGCCCAGATTCGGGCCAAAATATTCATCGCCACCGTCAAGGTAACGAATGTCGAAATTCTCATTCATCGGATGTGGGGCCCAGGCGAGAAAGGCAATCCAGTCGCCATCACGGATGTGGCGTTTTACCTGATATAACATCAGGCGTTCCGGTAGCTCCACCAGAGAAAAGTCACCCAGGGAAAAATCGTTTTTAGCGATCACATCCAGCAACAGAGCGTTACCGTCGTTGCCTTTTTCCAGACCGTATAACTTGTTTTTAAATTGATCTTTAAAACGCTGCAGGTCGGCAAATGTACGGACTCCCGCCTCATAAACGTAAGACGGCACCGCCAACGTGTACTTTGCCCCTGCCAGATTTTTGCCCAGCACCTCAATGCTTTGATTTTTCAAATAGGGCTCAATAATGGGTTCCATGGTGGGCATCCAGTTGCCGAGGAAGACATCCAGCTTGCCGGATGACAGTTGCTGATACACCTCCGGCACCGACAATTTTTGGGTATTTACCTCATAGCCCAGGCGTTGCAGCAGCTCGCTGGCGGTGGCGGTGGTCGCCTGAACGTCAGTCCAGTCCACCACGCCGAAGCTGACACTGCGACAGCTGCTTGCCTGTGCTGATAAAGGTAACAACAGAATAAAAAATAAAAAGAATACAGCGGCTTTCATGGCTCACAATCACGGGTTAAAAATGTAGCGCAATGTTACCAATTGAATGCTCATTCAATGAAGAGCGGGAATGTAAAATCGGTGTGCGCTGCTTCACAGCATGACAGGCATGACAGGAAGAAACCCTTATAGCGAGTGGTATGGTAGCGGGAGAGTCGGGTTGGAATCGATCAGGTTGAGAATCAGAAAACTGATTATAATGGCTTGATTGGTCTGATTCCTTCGTTGTAATGCTTGCCGCATTGGTTCAGTGATTACTGCTTTTCTGAAAGATTCGTTATGCTCGCCAGCGATCAAAACTGGCACAAACAAACGCCGAATCGCCGATGTTCAACGCCTGAACGACCCGGCCTCTTACTCGAAATGGATGTTACCCAGCTATGAAGATTGGTGCGCTCTTACTTGCGCTGCTTACTGCCGTCGCTAACGCCGATTGGCTCGAAACAAACGATTCTGTTTTTCAAATCGACCTTTTATGCCCAGAGGGCTACGTGACCTGCGAATGGGTCAACCTGGTTGAGCAAGATAAGACCAGTGGTGAAGTTAATCTAATCCGTGGACGCACGGTGCATACGACCTGTGCCGATGGGGTTTCACCATGTCGCTTTATTGGTTATCGCTTTGAGGGACCGCAATCCAATATCGTTATGACGGAAAAAGAAGACGGTTACCAGCTGCGTGAAGAAGCTCTGACGAGCGCTACAGTTCTGAGAGACGTAAACCTTAAACCACTTTCACAAAAAATTGACAAGGTAGTGATGCAACCCAGCTGTTACTCCTCGTCATCCCGGTTTATTGAGCTGATGTCAGCTGACAGTCTTCATAAAGAAACGTACTGGCTGGTGGGAGCTTATGATGGCAAAGCCTGCGCTGACAGCACACTGGAAATCAACCTTGTGCGTGCCCGCGATGCAAAATTGATTAGCCCGATCGCCCGGGCTAATTACCGCCTGCTGACTATGTATGACACCGCCGAGGGCTTTGACGAACAGCATGCACTGGCACATCGCAAAATGGAGCAGCTGATGAACGATATATTCGAGTCAGAACAATGGCCAGAGTTTGAAAGCGCCGCGCCTGACGACTATTGGGATGAAGAAACCGGTGGGATGGTGCAGCTGGGAATTTCCCGTTCTTACTACGACCAGCTTAGAACTTCTGGAGCGCGCTATTTTTCTTTCGCCATTGGCTCCAGTCCGGGCAGTGCTTTTGCGTTCGATGTTACCAAGGGTGAAATCGTAGAAGTCAGTGCTTCGGCGCAGTGATCATCAGTGTATCGCATGATGTTAAAAGCCTCGCCAAGCAACGTCGGCGGGGCTTTGTTGTCTGTTCAACTCAACAGTGTGGTAAAAATGGCTTGTTTTAAGCTTGTTGCCGCATAGCCTTTCGGTGCATCCGGGAAGGTAGTTGCCAACTGATAAGCTCCTTCAATTGACGCGACAGCAAAAGTGGCAAGCTCGGCGGCCTGTTTCTGAGTGAGTTTGGCACCTTTTTCTTTGGCTGCACCTTTTAACAGCTCAATCAGCTGCGTTTGATGACGGCCGATAATCTGCTGATATAAATCTCTCACTTCTTCAATCCGCACTGCTTCGGCGCCAATGATCACCCAAGCTGATACTGCCTGAGAGTTACTGCCATCCCCCAGTGCCAGCGCGGCATCAATATAAGCTTCGAGTTTTTGCTGGGCTGTTGTAGC
>Ga0255776_10002894_pt1 | contig 18882 bp, 24 predicted proteins | sample 071ome_19_FD_179974 | JGI IMG/M metagenome (GOLD analysis project Ga0255776, IMG submission 179974) | Coastal salt marsh microbial communities from the Groves Creek Marsh, Skidaway Island, Georgia - 071413AT metaG (version 2) | ecosystem: Environmental > Aquatic > Marine > Intertidal zone >... | reverse complement strand
CACAGAGTATGAGAAAGAGGTGTCTATGAATATCCCATTTCGTCTTAATCTTGAACAGCAGAAAAAACGCGCGAAAGAGCTGCTAAAGAGCTTTCAGCAATCCAATAAAGAAGCTGTCCTGCGCTTTGAACAAAACCACCCCAAACTACTTCATCAAGAAGAAACGCTAGACGTGTTTTCACCAAAGCTTGCTGACGTACAGTTGGTGATCGCTCGTGAGTTACATTGTAAGTCCTGGGGGCATTTACGAAATCACATCACCTTGATGAACGCGTGTCGTGATCAGTTAGAAGAGGATTGTCCTGTCGAGGACGAGCCGACCCATTGTCTTCATATTCGCTGTGGAAACGATATCCAGCGATCTCTTTTAGAGGCTGGCTTTGCTGGCGACTTTCTGGAGTTTTCAGATCCATTTTGTGTTGGCCCTGTGAGTTATGATTACGATCTTGAGCAGCGTGCTTCGTTCCTTCATGAGAGTTATGGTAAGGAAATTGAGCATGACTATCACACGGTCTACTCAGGTTTGAGGGAAACCTTTGAGCGGTTGAAGGGGAGTGCTCAGGCATATGAATATGTGGTGTTGTGGTTTGAGCATGATGCCTATGATCAGTTTATTCTTATCTTCCTTCTCAGTTATTACCATCGATTTGGATTGCCTAACCAACTCTGGATGGTGACAACCAATGAATTTCCAGGTTCTGAACGTTTCCTTGGTTTAGGCCAATTGCCACCAGAGGGGCTTAGGTTGTTGTGGCGAAACAGAAAGCAGATTGGTCTCCAAGAATGTGCGGAAGGTGATCGTCATTGGAGAGCCTTTTCTGATCCAAACCGTGCTGTATTTCATCGCCACGTGCGTTCCCTTGATCATGGTTTACTGCCTTACTTCAAAGTGGCAGCGTTACGTCAGATGCAAGAACAGCCGATTCAGCAAGAGGATCTGCCTTTGACTCAAAAGCTGACGCTTGAGGTTTTGCGTGCTAACGGGCCTTCAAAAGCGGGCTTTTTATTTCGGGAAATCATGGAGCAGAAAGAGCCGCTGCCTTTCCTCGGTGATCTTATGTATTGGCATATTTTGCAAGAGATGAGGGGTAAAGGCTTGATCAAATTTACCAGGCAGGCAGAGCATTGGCCGGGCATTGAGGTTTCTTTGGTTTAGTCTGATATGAAGCAGAACGTACTCTCGGCCTTACTAAATAACTCGGAACGCCATGCCATTCTGACATTGGTTCATGAGTTGGATTTACCTCAGTGGTGTATCTCCGCAGGTTTTGTTCGGAATGTGGTTTGGGATGTGTTTCATGGTTATGAAACCTTGTCTCCCTTAACCGATGTGGACTTGGTGTATTTTGATCCAGATCGATCAAAAGAAGAGGATTGGCTGATAGAAGCAACGCTGAAACGCCGTCTGGATGTAAACTGGTCCGTTAAGAATCAAGCGTTGATGCATGAGAGAAATCAAGACAGCCCATACAAGAGTACATTGGATGCCATGAGTTATTGGCCGGAAGTTCAAACGGCTGTAGGTGTGACTTGGACTGAGGGTGGTTATGACCTGATATCGCCATTCCCGCTCGACCAAGTGCTGACATGCCGTGTTACGATTAACTCCAAACGGCCAAAGCCTGCCGTCTTTAATCACAGATTGAACTCGAAGGGATGGTTAACCCAGTGGCCAAAGCTGGAAGTTGATATAAGAAATCCAAAACCAAGAAAGAACTAACGGAGGGAAAATGGAAAACGGAATTCAGTTAATTCAGCCAGTGATAGTGTTGGTCATATGGTCAATGGTTATGTGGGCCTGGATGTATGCGACGCGCTTACCGGCCGTTGCTGCGATGAAAATGAAGCTGGACCCTCAGGCCCCGCGTGGTCAGCAAATGTCAGAACTTCCAGCTAAGGTGAGATGGAAGGCTGATAACTATAACCATTTAATGGAGCAACCGACGATCTTCTATGCCACGGCTCTGTCTTTGGTGTTGCTTGGTGTGGTTACTGAAACCGTAATTTATGCTGCCTGGGCTTATGTAGCGCTGAGAGTTATTCATAGTTTGGTTCAAGCGTTAGTGAATAAAATAGAGGTGCGCTTCACTCTGTTTTTCTTGTCGAATGTCCCGCTGATAATGTTGGTGTGCCTCGCGGCCAGTGCAGCTTTTCAGTAATCGGGCAGTAAAGTGACTTATAAGAAACGAGCTTAATCGGCTAATTTTTATCGTGACTCATACATTTACCAAATCGAATGCGTCCAGATATTCTGATGCTTTGACCGTTGAAGCCAAAGGCCTTGAGTTATTGGCTACAAGGATCGAGGAGGCAGGTATTCAAGAGTTAGATGTTCCGAAGACTTACCAAGTGTCCGAGAAACGTTTGGTAATGACTGCGATTCATGGTGAGTGTGCGAGTCCAACTCATATGGCGAGATTAGGGCAGGGGTTGGCACAACTTCATCAGCGTTCTTTTCCTGAAGCGGGATTGACCTATAACAATTACATCGGCTTGAATCCTCAAAGCAATGGCGTCGATGACAACTGGGGACGCTTTTTTGTTGAGCGTCGTTTGGAGTTTCAGCTCTCGTTAATCATCAACGCATCACTTCGAACGGACTTTCAAACGCGACTGTCTGCAGTTAAACCCAAATTGATTCACTATCTGAATCATCATTGCCAGCAATTTAGTGTTTTACATGGCGATCTTTGGTCGGGCAATGTCTTGTTTGATTATGACGAATCCGGACGAGAACGTTGTTGGTTGATTGATCCGGCGGTCTATTATGGTGATCGGGAAGTGGACTTGGCCATGTCAGAGCTGTTTGGTGGTTTCAGTCCCGAGTTTTATCGGCACTATGATGATGTCTTCAAGCGCTCATCGGAGTATAGAAATAAGCGTTCGATCTATAACTTGTATCATTATTTGAATCACTACAACCTGTTTGGCGGTAGCTATCTTCAATCTTGTGAAGCTGGCTTTGAACACATTGAACAATTGTTATGATGGATAGAGCGTATTAAGCTCTTCTATCTTTTTATATTCATTTTCTCAGGTAATTATTTTGAGCAAGATTACTCATAAACATCTTGAAGCGCTTTGCGATCTGGCAACAGAAGCGCATACACAATTTCAGCTAGAAATTAAGCACATCGATCCTATCGTCGGGGTGAATCAAGGCATGCGTGCCAGTGGTTTTCCAGCAGATGTGATGACCATTGATTGCATCAAAAACGGCAAACGTATCATTTTGATATTGCATGATGATAAGCCGGAGGTGATCAGCTATCAGTTTGCCTGGAGAGACAAAGACCCAGAAAGCGAGTTTACTGAAGTCTCGTTTAGTGACGTTACCAAAGAGAGTTTGTTGGCTTGGATGAAAAACTATCTAGTAGACAGCTAGTTAGTAGACAACTAGTTATTAGACAACTATCAGAGGTCAGTGGATATGAGAACAAATACGCTGTGTGTTGTTTTGTCTCTATGGGTTTGTCTTTTGGTGGGCTGTGGGCAACCAAAACTTAGTCCATTGACGTCAGACGATGTCATAGTCGCCTTTGGAGACAGTCTCACCGTAGGCGTAGGGGTTGATGCATCGGATAGCTACCCAACTGCCTTATCCCGTCTTACGGGGATGACCGTGATTAGCGCTGGGGTTTCTGGAGAGACAACCCAGGAAGGGTTAGCTCGTTTTCCTGAGGTGATTGAACAACATCAGCCTGATCTCATTGTTTTGCTTGAAGGCGGTAACGACATACTCAGAAACCGTTCTTCCCAACAGACAGAACAGAACTTGTCTGAGATGGTCGAGATAGCCGTTCAGAGCAACATCGATGTCGTACTTATTGGTGTGCCTGAAAAGCGTTTGTTGTCGGACTCGGCACCTTTCTATGACAGGATTGCTGAGCAGTATGATCTGGTTTATGAGCCGGATGTGATCGGTCAACTGATGCGTGATGCGTCAAAGAAGTCTGACCCTATTCATTTTAACAGAGACGGCTATGCCGCTTTGGCGCAAAGGGTGTATGAGCTGCTTTCCGAGAATGGCGCATTGTAAGTTCTTTCACTGAATCGGATTCTATTTATTTCCTACGTGGCTTAGATAACAGTAAGACTCATCAAGTCGTGCTATGTTATTCATAACACTGAATTTAGACGATCATTAAAGGGCATCTTATGAAAATAAGAACACTGATTCTTTTATTGCTTACTCATCTAATGGTTGGCGGGGGAGGTTTCGCTCTTGGTATATACATGCTGCCAATCCTTATCGCCCCGGAAGCACCGTCGGAAACAAAGATCGTCGCGATGTCTTCACAAGCACAATACAAAGCTGAGTTTAAGCGCGAATTGACTGACAGTGATGCCTTTCACTGGGGCGAAGGTGAAGTATCCATTGGACCGGACTTCATTACCTTAAATGGCAAACTTGCTCCGGGCCCTGATTATCGACTCTATCTTTCAAATGAATACCTTGAAACGGAAGCGGATTTCAATCGGGTCAAACCTACCATGGTGATGTTGGGAGATGTTAAGACCTTTGAGAACTTTGCTGTGGCTGTACCTTCGGGAGTAGACATCAATCAGTTCAATACCGTGATTGTCTGGTGTGAGACCTTTGGCGAATTTATTACTTCGGCTCAATATCGTTAACATTCATAGGGACGCACTCATAAGGAAGTAAAAGGATGGATATTTCACGGAAGAAATTAGACGGTGCAGTAGAGCAGGACATTCTCTCTTCCGAGCAAGCGGAACGACTCTACGAATATCTAAAAGCTCAGGATCAACATACCCCGCGTTTTACCTTTACCCATGTGCTTTATTATCTGGGTGGCCTTATTGCCATTGGGGCTATGACTTTGTTTATGAATCTTGGCTGGGAATCGTTTGGTGGCTGGGGCATTGTCGTTATTTCGTTAATCTATGCTGCTCTAGGATTCACACTCTCTAACCGATTTTCAGCCAGACAGCTGATTATTCCTGCCGGTATTTGTGCCACGTTCGTGGTGTGTTTGACGCCCCTGGCAATATACGGCTTACAACAAGGGTTGGGTGTCTGGCCGGATGAAAGTACCTATCGCGAATACCACAGATACATTAAGTGGCATTGGCTCTACATGGAACTGGGCACATTAGCGGTTGGAACCCTTTTAGCCTGGCGCTTTAAGTATCCCTTCCTGATCATGCCTATAGCCGTCACCTTGTGGTATATAACAATGGATCTGACGGCCATGATTTCAGGCGGGGACATTACTTGGGAATTAAGAAAACTGGTGTCGCTTTATACAGGGCTTCTGATGGTTTGTTTAGCCTTCTGGGTGGATATCCGTTCGCGTCACACCCTTGATTATGCTTTTTGGATTTATATCTTTGGCGTGATCGCTTTCTGGGGCGGTTTGTCTTCAATGCACTCGGAAGATGAGTTTTCAAAATTCATCTATTGCGTTATCAATGTATTGATGATCGGTATGGGTGTTATTTTAGTTCGTCGGGTGTTTGTGATCTTGGGTGCGCTTGGCGCCAGTGGTTATTTGGGACACCTCGCTTCAAATGTGTTTGAGGACAGTTGGCTCTTCCCGATATCGTTGACGCTTATTGGTTTGGGGATTATTTATCTGGGGATTCTCTGGCAGAAACATGAGACAGAGATTACGACCAAGGCCAGAGCATTGCTTCCCATACCACTCAGAGAGTTATTGGAATCCAAATCATAAGCTATTCAACGTTTCAGAAAGGACTTCAACGTTAGATAATGGAAATCAACTATCTCTTTTCCTTTACGCAGCATTACTTCAGCTCGGCGATCAGTATCATTTGGGTGTATTTGTGGTTAATGCCCGCAGTGATCTTTTACTGGCTTTATAAAGCCAAGCAGTTTGTTTGGGGGCTGGCTGTCTTTCTAGTGGGATCAGGATTAATTGCTCTGTGGGAATACACGTCGTTAAATAAAAAAGTCATAAAGCTTACTTATGAGCCCAAGTTTCTTATGGCTCACACTATGAGTGGCAATGACATCAAGATTAACCCAAAGGTCATTGACCGTTTTTGGTCGATATCAATTGGGCGATTTGGCGGTTCGGAATGCTATCTTCTGATAAAAACGAATAACGAAGATTATGAAACGGTCATCGTGAAAAAGCGAAAGCATTCATGTCTGGCTGATGCCGAGCGGTTAAATAAATATTATAAGAAATTCTAGTGGGGATGGGCTGTGATTGGCGTTAAGGTTCTTTTTAGTTTTTGTATTACGCTGTTATGTTGCGTGGTTTCAGTCTCAGCTACGGCGGGTTCACCTGTTTGGAAAATATCCAAAGGGGAGCAGCATCTGTATGTTGGTGGCACGATCCATATGCTGGCCTCGTCCGATTATCCGCTGCCTGATGCGTTTGAACGGGCTTATACCGCGTCGTCAAAGTTAGTTTTTGAGACAGACATTGATCAACTCAACTCACCGGAACTTCAACAGTATATTGCTCAGAAAGTAGTTTTTCATGATGGGAGAACCTTGAGGCAGGCGCTTAAGCCGGAAACCTTTACGCTACTTGAGGAACACCTCAAGGAGCAGGGTGTGCCCTTAGAGAGTGTAATGGGCCTTAGACCGGGCATGGTGTCGGTGACCTTAACGTTGATGGAACTTCAACGCCTTGGAATGGCTGGCACCGGGGTAGATGAGTTTTATCATCAGAAGGCTGTTGCTGACGGTAAAGCACTGGGTGAATTAGAGACCGCGATGTCCCAAATCGATTTTCTCGCAGATCTGGGCAAAGGGTATGAGGATGAGTTGATACTACATACTCTGGAGGAAGTTAAAATGATTCCTCAATTGATGGCCGAAACCAAACGCGCCTGGCGCAGTGGGCAACTTTCACAGTTAGAACCATTAATGATTGAGCCGATGCTTGAAGACTATCCTGAACTGTATCAAACGCTGTTAGTGGATCGGAATAACCTATGGATGCATCAAATTGATCAGATGTTAGAAGATGATACTGTGGAGTTCATTCTCGTTGGTGCTTTGCACTTGGTGGGTAAAGACGGCTTGATCGATCAATTGGAGGCGAAAGGCTATTCGGTTGAGATGGTAAAATAAGGGCTGGGTAATCTACCTAGCCCCTCTCGATTTTCTTCTGATAATTCCCGCGGCTTCGGTTGGCAATGTAGACCAAAGACAGCATCACTGGCACTTCTACCAGTACACCCACCACAGTCGCCAGTGCAGCGCCTGAATTAAGCCCAAACAGCGAGATAGCTACAGCAACTGCTAACTCGAAGAAGTTAGATGTTCCTATCATGCAGGCAGGTGCTGCAATGTTGTGTGGGAGCTTCACTTTCTGAGCTGCCCAATAGGTGATGAAGAAAATACCATAGGTTTGAATTAATAACGGGATAGCAATCAAAACAATAATGGTTGGTTTGCTAAGGAGTGTTTCGGCCTGAAAACCAAACAGTAGGACGACGGTTCCAAGTAAGCCAATGATGGACCAGGGTTTGGCCGCTGCCTGAAACTTCGCAAGTTTGTCCGAACCATGAGTACTCAAGTAGTGTCGGGTGGCGACCCCAGCTAGCAAAGGTAGAACTACATACAGGGCGACAGAGAGCAGTAGGGTTTCCCACGGTACCGTTATGTTTGAAACGCCTAATAGGAAGGCACAGATCGGTGCGAACGCGAAGACCATGATGACATCGTTAACGGACACTTGTACGAGCGTGTAATTTGGATCTCCCTTGGTTAATTGACTCCATACAAAGACCATTGCGGTACAGGGTGCTGCGCCGAGCAAAATCATCCCCGCAATGTATTCACTGGCGGATTCCGGTGATACCAAGTCCGCAAAGAAAACATGGAAGAATAACCACCCCAGTGCGGCCATCGTAAACGGTTTGATTAACCAGTTTACGGTCAGGGTTAAGTAGAGGCCTTTAGGTTTCTTACCGACGTCTTTAATGGCTTTAAAGTCCACTTGCACCATCATCGGAAAAATCATAATCCAGATTAGCACTGCAACCACCAGATTAACGTTGGCATATTCCATTGAGGCAATGGCTGCAAACAGATCGGGTAGTACTGTCCCAAGTAACACTCCTGCGGCGATTGAAAGTGCCACCCATAAGGATAAGTAGCGTTCGAATATTCCCATGTTAATGACCTCACAGCATGATTATGACGATAGCTGGATAACGGATATTGATTTTCAAGTTATAATATATGAAAAAACAGATATATGAAATTCCGTATGTCTGATTCTTTTTAATCATCCAGACAGTGTGTTATGAGGTGTTGATAACGGGCAGGCAAGTCTCTGTATCGTTTCTGTACCAGATATAAGGTTTCGTAGCACTGTTTATTGGCTGGATGAATTTCTAGTTGATCTTTGTAGGGCGATTGGTCAATGGCCGTTTTAGGTAAAACGGTAAACCCCAGGCCATGTGCGATCGGTAATAAAATTTGGGAGAGCTGATTAATATAGCTTCTCACGGGTAACTTTGCAGAGAGCAGAGCTTCAAGTGCCTTATCGTCACTGCTTTTTAAGTAGAGGGTTAAGTAATGCTCGGCATCCGGATGGTTAATGAGGCCGAGTTCAAGCAGCGCCTTGGGGGAGAAGAGAGCGTTCTTCGGCGCGACCAAGCACAGTTCTTCAATACCAGCCTCCTGGTATTTTAAGTCATCCGTCACGGGCTTTTGAGTGACTAAGCCAAGATCAATCTTACCTGCCTGAATGTCCGTCAGGATTTTATGATTGGGGGTTACCTCCAGCGAGGTACAGAGCTTTGGCAGTTTTTTCTGAAGTGCAATGATCTTCGGGTAAAGCGCTAAGGCCGTTGATCCTGAACAGGCAATCTTGCATTCGCCACTGGCGTAATCATCAAAGTTAAGTTGCTCGAACAAATCTTTTTGGTCTTGTTCCAGCGTTTTTGCGTATTCATAGACTAAGCGTCCTTGCTCTGTAATCTCAAACTGTTTGTTGAACCGTCGGATCAAAGCATGATCGCACGCTTGTTCGAGCTTTTGAATGTGCTGGGTGACACCCGGTTGTGTCATAAACAGCGCTTCAGCGGTTTTTGTAAAGTGACCAATCTCGACCAGTGTTTTGAAGGTTAATAACCATTGGGAATTGAGCAATTTAATAATCCAAAATTATTAAAATGAAAATAAATGATAATTTTTAATGTTAGCTGGTGGCACTTAATATTTCATCCATCAAATGAATTAGATCAGAGGTTGTCATGTCAAATAACGCATCAGAAGCTAAACAAGTTATGCCATACCCAAGAACCTTTTCTCATATCGGGATTTCTGTGCCTGATCTGGAAGCTGCCGTAAAATTCTATACCGAGGTGTTAGGTTGGTATTTGATTATGGAGCCAACCGAGATTACTGAAGATGATTCCGCAATCGGTGAAATGTGTACCGATGTGTTCGGTGCGGGTTGGGAACGTTTCCGTATTGCGCATTTATCAACGGGCGACCGTATTGGGGTTGAGCTGTTTGAATTCAAAAATCAGGAGAACCCTGAAGACAACTTTGAATATTGGAAAACCGGGATCTTCCACTTCTGTGTTCAGGATCCAAATGTGGAAGAGTTAGCTGAGAAAATTGTGGCTGCGGGTGGTAAGAAGCGTATGAAAGAGCCTCGTTACTATTATCCGGGCGAGAAACCTTACCGCATGATTTATATGGAAGATCCATTCGGGAATATTCTTGAAATTTACAGTCACAGCTATGAGTTGCATTACGCCAGTGGTGCATACAACTAGTTCTACTTAAGACGAGACTTGAGTTTGAAAAAGCCTCTAAATCTAGGATGTTCCATGCAGATTTAGAGGCATATTTTTAACCGACGATTAGGTCGAGGTCAGGGATTACGCTGCGATGAGTTCAAAGTCGTCTTTTGATGCAGAGCAATCGGGGCAAGTCCATTCTTCCGGAACATCTTCCCATCGTGTTCCTGCTGGGATACCTTCATCAGGCCAGCCTAGTGCTTCATCGTAAAACAAGTCACAGCATTGGCATTGGTATTTTTTGTAATCCATAAGCTACTCATCCTTTGTTATTTATCGTTGTTTTGCTTTGTTCGTTCACGGCTTCAAAATCCGGTTTTTCACGTACGAAGCACTCAGGGCAAGGGAAGTCCTCTGGAATGTCTTCCCATTGAGTGCCTGCAGCGTAACCTTCTTCTTCACAGCCTGTTGTTTCGTCGTAGACATAGCCGCAATCCGGGCATTGGTATTTACTCATCATTTACCTCACATAAACAGAGCCTCTCAACGAACCGTATTAAGCGGCTGCTAGCTGAGGGTTGTGATATTTTTTGAACATCTTTTCTTTGCTGGCTGGATCCATATTAACCAGATTCATGTCACCGTCTGCCCATTCCACAACACGTTTGTCCATAACCATCTTCCAAAGCGGTGGCACCATTGCCAGCGCCATCATGGCTGGATAACCGTGAGGTAATTGAGGTGCTTCTGGGTAGTCACGCAGGATTTGGTAAGCACGAGTTGGATGTGCGTGATGATCTGAGTGACGCTGAAGGTGTAGCGTGATCAGATTGGTGGCTTTGAAATTGTTGTTCCATGAATGTTTAGGTTGGCAACGCTCATAACGACCGTCATCCTTCTTCTGTCTTAATAGACCGTAGTGCTCAATATAATTCGCCATGGTCAATTGAAACCATCCATATGCGGCTGTAACGATTAAAAAAGGGAGTGTGATCCAACCGAAAGCTAATGTCAGCGCGCTATAAGCGACAACGGTAATAGATAGCGTGTGCAGCAGTTCGTTTTCTACTGAGAAAAATGGTTTGTTCAGTCGTTTCAGACGTTCAGCTTCCAGACTCCAGCCTCGTTTTGCAGTACCTGATAATTCCCTGATAGCAAATTTATAAAGTGACTCACCCATGCGTGAAGATGCAGGATCTTCAGGGGTGGCAACGTGTTTGTGATGGCCTTTGTTGTGCTCGATGTTGAAGTGCGCATAGCCACTGCAGGCAGAGCAAATCTTTGCTGCGATCACTTGATGCTTATCTCGTACTTTATGCCCTAGCTCATGGCTTATGGTTATTCCCACGGCATGAAGAGCTCCAACGCTTATCACTGCACCGATAATGTCGTACCAGGCCCAGCTGTACTGAGTAACGACATAGGTCATGGTTATCAGGCCAGCCCACTGAGCAGCAGTGGCTAAATACAAGACGTTCTTATAATAACTGTCGTTTTTAGCTAAGTCTTTTTCCTCTTCCTTCGACGGGTTATAAGGGTCTTCCCCTACAATGGTATCTACCAATGGTATAACCACAAAAAATATTGCCGTAAAGCCCCATAACCATGAGCCATTACCTGTAACGGCAGCAAGTAAAGCTGTGATAAGCAAAGCAGCGGGCGCAATAAATGTAATCAAATACCAATATTTCTTAGCTCTTGCCCAATAGCTTGGTTTGATCGCTTCCTCATTACGAGCTTCAGTTAATAACTCAGACATTGTCCAACCCTCCTTTGTGTTTAAGTTTAATCAAATGTCGGATTGTCTGACAACTTATCAGAATGTAAGGGGGTGTAAACCCTAACTAAAGTAAGGGTTTTGTTTTTTTGTCTAACAATATGATGAAAGGAAAAGAGGGTTAATCGCCAATACGATTAAAGCGAGGGGTTTCAATTTTGTCTTTGATGATGGTTTCCTGAAACATTTCCAGAGGTCTTACCCAGAAACCTTGCTCACCATAAAGTGCTTGGTAGACAACCAGCCACTCTTCGCTCTCGCTGTGTTGGGCGGTTCCAAAGACTCTGTATTTAGGTCCCTTATAATGTTGATAAAGACCGGGTTGGATTTTGTGTTCTCCGTTTTCTAATGGAAGCATGTTCATTTGTGCGTACTGACCTGTTTAAATAGCTTGAATCTTGAATTTTAGAGCTATTTTCAGCCAACTGATATACTTGATGGGTAATCAACAAGGAAGTGTGTATGACGCCCGCCATTAATCTAGCCAAAAAGGCTAAGATCCAATTTCAGATACATCAATATCAGCATGATCCAAATTCTAGCTCTTATGGTGAAGAGGCAGCAGAGAAGTTGAGTATTCCAGTAAAGCAATGTTTCAAAACCTTGTTGGCAGAGGTGGAAAAACAACTTGTAGTGAATGTACTGCCTGTATCGCATCCGCTTAATTTGAAGAAATGCGCGTCTGCCTTCAAAGGTAAAAAAGCCGTGATGGCAAATCCAGTCGATGCGGAACGAGCAACCGGTTACGTGGTCGGTGGTATCAGTCCTTTAGGGCAAAAGAAACGTTTAAAAATGGTAGTAGATGAATCTGCCAAATCTTTGGAGACCATCTATGTAAGTGCAGGCAAGCGTGGTTTAGAGATTGAATTGTCTGCGGATGATCTATCGAAACTCACGGGCGCTGTCTTTGCTGACATTTGTGCATAAGGTTTGAGAACAGGGAATTGTAATGGAATTACTTTCTGATTATTTGGTGGCTGCGAGGGAATTTCTTCCTGTTATTTTAGGCGCCGCCGTTGTCTTATTACTGCTTTCTTTAACCAATTGGTTTTTCCTTGGACGCCGATTGAAGCTAGGGGCAGAAGCCAAGTTACCTCGACAACTATTAATGTTGTTTCTAACCATTGGTGGTTTACTGGTTATCGTCTTGCTGTTGCCTATGTCAGATTCAACACGTGGTCAGGTGTTGAGTTTGTTGGGTGTGGTGTTTACCGGTGTTATTGCCTTGTCTTCAACAACCTTTGTAGCGAACGCTATGTCCGGCTTGTTATTGAGACTGGTAAACAGCTATAAGCCGGGAGACTTTATTCGAATCAATGACAGCTTTGGTCGTGTGACTGAACGCGGCTTATTTCATACTGAGATTCAAACCGAGGATCGCGATCTCACAACGTTTCCCAATTTGTATTTGATTACAAATCCAGTGACGGTGGTTCATAGCTCAGGAACCATCATCAGTATTGATCTGTCGCTGGGGTATGACGTCTCTACTCGAAGAGTGGAAGATTTTTTAAAACAGGCTGCGGTGGACACCGGTTTAACTGACCCCTTTGTTCTGGTTACCAGTCTGGGCGATTTTTCAGTCGGTTATAAAGTGGCGGGCTTTCTTACTGATGTTGGCCAGTTGGTAACGGTACGGTCGCTGTTAAGAAAGAATGTGATTACAGTTCTGCATAAAGCAGGCATTGAAATTGTTTCTCCTGGGTTTATGAATCAAAGGGCGTTAAACCCTTCCGAAAAAGTGATGCCTAAGCAAAAAGTAAAATCACAATCCAAAGATGATGTAGCGGCTTCTCCTGAAAGTCTGATGTTTGATAAGGCTGAAGGCGTGTCTGAGTTGGAACGGTTACGAGAGCATCGTAATACCTTAACTGACGAAATCGCCTCGCTTGAACTCGTACGAGAAAATCATACCGATGCAGAAACCATTGAAGCACTGGATCTGAAGATCAGTTCAATTAAGTTGGAAGTGGATACCACGCAGCAGGCTATCGATCGGATTAAATCTCTGAGTTAGGAGTTCGAGTTGAGTGTTCAATTTAAGTCTTCGAATTAGTGACTTTTAAATCAGTACTTTCCTAAAGAACCAACTGAAAGCGTTTCATGTGATGGCCTGATAGGTATACTGGCGCTTTTTAGAATTAACCCACGAGAGAAAATGATGGCTCGTCAAAAGAATACAAAACTTGTTTTTTCAACAGAATTTGGACGCGCTTGTCCTGAGTGTGGAAATCCGGTCGATCAATGCACATGCAGCAATGATGATGGTATTCCGGAAGGCGATGGCATTGTTCGTGTGAGTCGTGAAACAAAAGGACGAAAAGGTAAGGGCGTTACCTTGGTGACCGGTGTACCAGAAACACTGGCGGATCTTAAAAAGCTCAGCAAAGAACTGAAGCAAAAATGCGGTACAGGTGGAGCGCTAAAAGATCGGGTAATCGAGATTCAGGGCGATCAAAGAGATCTGCTTGTAGAGCTTCTTAAAGCTAAGGGCTATCAGGTTAAAAAAGCGGGCGGTTGATCTTCAAATAAGCGTCTATATTTAGTGTTGTAGCCAATGTACGAATCATGTTCCGGGTGCTTCTATGTTATCAAACCGCTGCAACACGTTAGCCTGTGTCTGTCTGGCTTTAGCCTTATCTCTTAGCTCACTGGCAAGTAATGCGGAAGAAGTGCTGAGGGTAGGTTGGCCTGAGCAGTCTCAAGAGCCGTTTGTTTTAATTGAGGGCATTTCTGAGAAGACGTATTCGGGCATCTATTATGATTTATTGACCGAAATAACCAATGAAACCGGCATCAAGTTTGTTTTTAAAGAAGTACCTCCTCTAAGACGACGCTTTTTCTTCGATCGTGGTGAGATAGATATCGAAATTGGCGTTCATCCTAAGTGGCGCTCAAAAAGCATAGTAAAAGGTTCTCTGTACACGGATCCCTTTATGATCCAGCGTGAGAATGTCTATTTTTCAAAGCAGCAAGCCGTCGATGCGTCAGGGTACTTATTAGGGCAGAAAATAGGCATGGTTCGTGGCTATTCCTATCCTGAGGTTCAACCTTATTTAGATAAAAATGTCTTGTACCGGGCAGACTTTACCAATGAGACTTTACTGGCGTGGGCTTTGGCAGTAGAGCGTGTACAGCAAGCGGTTTTAAAAGAAAGTACCGCCGGCTGGATCAACATTAAAGCTGCTAATTACCCTAAGTTTATTGCAGGTAAGCGGTTGGATGAAATTAATGTCTCGATCCGCTTGCACCCGCAACAGGAACAAGCCTATGAACGGCTAAATGATGCTATCCTGCAAATAATCAAAGACGGGCGGATGACGTCCATTCATAAAACCTATACCGGCTTTGATCTCACGCCCTAGAATTTCTTTTGGATTAGCCCTTTAATGGTAAAACGGGCTGGGTTGAGTGAATCGATTAAGTCCTGACTCATAGGCAAAGGGTTTCCTTCAATCATTGAACAGAGCAATTCTGTGCAAAGAGGGATTGAGGTTAAGCCCTTGGAACCGTGACCCAGGTTTGCATAAAGCCCTTGATGATAAGCGCCGGATTCCGTGTACGGCCATTTCCTGTCTTTTCTTAGCTCCTGATATTGTTCAATCATTTGTTGATGATCGTTGATCAAGCCAATAATTGGGAGTCGGTCGTTGGTGATGCAGCGAACTGAAGCGCGTCCTTTGATCTGATCCAGGGGGGCAGTTTTCAAGGGCTCGAATTCATTTGAAATTTCATTCAACTTACTAATGTTTCGCGAGGCATCTTCATCGCGATAATCGGTATCGGCAACCTTTAAATCAAAGGTCGCGCCAAAATTAAGTTGGTTATCGGTAACAGGCGTTACGTAAGAATCCCCGCAAATCACGGTTTTAGGTGTTGGTAAAGGTGTTCCTGAGGTCTCTGTCTGGCTAACCTGGCCTCGAATAGGGGTTAACGGGAAGTGCTGTGTTTGCTGAAATTGATTAGCTTCCCATGCGCTGGCAAAGATCACGACTTCAGACTGGAATTGGTTGTGCTGTGTTGTTATCTTCCAGCCGTTGTCTATCTGTTGTAACTCTGTGACTTGTTCATTACAGAGTAAGCGGATGTTTGGGTGCTTTAACAATGTTAAACAGGTTTCTGCGGGGTTCACCCAGCCAGAATCAGGATAAAACAGGCTTGGATATTCCGGGTTCAGAGGCATGCCTGCTTGCTTTTCAGCGTCATCTTTAGACAGTCGACGGTTAAAGCCCGTGCCAAGGTATTTGGCCTCAACTTTTTCTGCCTTGGTGTTTTCTTTTTCTGTTTGAGCCAGTTGAAGGAGGCCTACCTGGTGCCACAAGGGCTGTCCTGTTTTGCTCAGTTTGTCAGATAAATGAAAGGTGTAGTGCTGAATAGCGTATTGGAATGAGGCTAGATAAAAGCTGTCTTCCTTGGTCGCTTGAATTGAAGGCTTGGTGTAGAGCACACCCTGATAATTCCCGGAAGCACCATTGGCCGCCGCCTCTTTTTGTTCAAGTACGGTCACTTGCCAGCCTCTTTCTGCTAGGTTGTAAGCCGTATGAGCGCCCGCTAAACCTGCGCCGATGATGAGTGCGTTCTTGTTTGAATGAGTTGGTGAGGGCCTTTGAAACCAAACCTCAGTATTTTGATGTGCGTTTACATCGTTTTCCTGGGCAACAAATTCCCCGTGTATCATATCCCGCTTTCTTCCGAAGCCTTTGGCTTTGCGGAAGTTGAATCCATGGCTGGTTAGTAGGTCTTTAACGACTCTGGCTGCGGTAAACGTAGCGAAGGTGGTCTCTGTGGTGCTTAGGCGCTTAATTTCCTGAAATAAGTCAGTGCTCCACATGTCCGGATTTTTAGACGGGGCAAAGCCATCAAGAAACCAGGCATCTATCTGAGCATTGAGTTTGCTGAAAGAGTCAGCAGCGTCTCCAAACGCCAGCATAAGCTGTATGTTGTCTTGTATCAGTAAGGTTTGAATGCCAGTACATACTTTCGGATAGGCCGTTAACAGAGGTTCAGACCAGGTTGCCAATTCTGGCCAGACTTGAATAGCTTTCTCTAGATCCGCAGGCGTCAGCGGATACATTTCAGTACTTATGAATACTAATCGGTGGGATGTGTCTTTGAGATAATGATCCCACAGTTGGCATGCGGCTAGAAAATTCAATCCAGTACCGAAGCCTGTTTCTGCGATGACAAACGTTTGGGCATTTTCTTGTTGAGATAGCTGCTCAAAACGTTCGGAAAGCTGATTGTGATCCAGAAATACATGACGAGTTTCATTCAGACCGCCCACTTTGGAAAAATAGACGTCATCAAACTGAGTCGAGCAGGGTGTGCCTGTTTCATCCCAGATTAAGTCAGCGTGTTCGTATTGTGGGGTCTTCGTCATGGTGATCGTCTTACTGCAACTTGATTTGGGCTGCGATTATAAAGGGCTATGAAGACGAAGAGAATGCTTTGTAAGAAAGGATGGAGGAGGGTGATACCCTCCTCGAAAACGTATTAGGACTCTGAAGACAGAGAAGATGCGTCGATGACAGCGGCTTCTTCTTTTACTTGATACGCTTTTTCAATAATGATGGTAGATACTGGCACGTTCTGGTGTCCACCTTTAGATGTGGTTGGCTCTTTAGAAATACTATCGATCACAGAAAGGCTGTCATCCGTTACTTTACCAAATACCGCATAACCATAGGCTTGGCTGTTCATGCCTTTATGATCAAGGAACAGGTTATCCACGTTGTTAATGAAGAACTGGGATGTGGCGCTGTTGATGGATGATGTACGTGCCATTGCAATCGTACCGCGTTCATTGCTTAGGCCATTCGTCGCTTCGTTCTTAATCGGGGCTTTGGTGGCTTTGCGAGACATGTTCTTGGCGAATCCGCCTGTTTGAACCATAAAGTTCGGGATTACACGGTGAAAAATAACGCCGTTGTAGAAACCTTCATTCACGTAACCAAGAAAATTTTCTACAGTGACAGGCGCTTTTTCTTTATCAAGAAGAATAGTGATGTCGCCTTTATTGGTTTCAAGGATGACCTTAGGTTCACTCTCAGCCATTGCGGTTAAAGATAGAATGCTTAGAGAAAGTGTTGCTGTTGTTTTGATGAAAAGTTGTTTCAAGGATTTCATAAATACATCCGGATAATAGATATTAAATGGAAAAATTAATTACGATGTTAACCAGGGAGTCTCTAAATAAGTTGCCCAGAAACTAAAAAGCCGAACAGAGTGTCCGGCTTAATATAGGCTGACCCGTTATAGGCCAGAGTTACCCCAGCTTGAACCTTTACGCTTGCGGCTTGCAATGAACCAACCCAGGCAAGTGAACACAAATGAAATGGTAGCACCGGTTAACCACATGCTTTTTGTGTTGTCGTTTTGCAGTCTCAGGTTGTCTGCCTCAAGTAGATCGATCTTGTTCTGAAGCAGTTGAGTGCTTTCCGTCAGTTTTCTGTTGTCTTCGTTTAACTTGATGGCATTCGCTGAAATTTCAGTAATGCGCTTAAGTTCTGTAGAAAGCTGAGTGTTTTCTTTTTCCAGCTTGGCAACTGTCTTGGTCAATTCAGAGCTTTTGCCTGAAAGGTTTTTGCTGCTGGATTTTAGTTCTTTATTTTGAACGGTTAGCTTTGCCAATTTCGCTTCTGCAGAGGCCAGTTTAATGCTGGCAACGGGCTCATAACTTAAGTATTGGCTTTGCAACCAGCCTTCAATGCCTTTCGCGGTCGATACTTTGGTGTAATTTGTGTCTTCAGAAACTTCAAGGACTTGCAGTTTAGAGCCTGTTTTTAAGCCTTTATGGACGATACGGAAGGCCGTGCCTTGTCCGCTTCTTAGTGGAACATACAGGGTGTCTCTGATGTAGGCGGTTTGAGCGGCTGCAAAATCCATTACAAGTAATGAACCAGCAAGTGAAAGGATCTGTGCTAATTTTTTCATCTATTTTTTGCCTTATCCATGTGCCAGATGACTAATACGGAATGTGCGATTAATTTTGACAAGCCAGTAAAAAAGACCGGCGAATAAAGAAGTCTCCTTTACGGAAGCACCTTCTTGAATGGTTTTACAATCACCGATTGATAAACCCCGGCCGCAACGTATGGGTCTTCATCTGCCCAGCTTTGTGCAGCGTTTAAACTATCAAATTCAGCAACTACCAAGCTTCCAGTAAATCCGCTTTCTCCTGGATCTTCTGAGTCAATAGTAGGGTGTGGGCCAGCGATCAAAAGTCTGCCTTGTTGGTTCAGTTCTTCTAAACGTGCAAGGTGCGCTGGGCGAACTTCTTTGCGTAACGGAAGACTGTTTTCCACATCCTGACTGATAATTGCGTAATACATATAACAAGCTTTCCTTAAAATTTAAAGTTTTGCCCAAAAACTTCCTTGGATATCAAAAGTTTTAGCATT
>Ga0255776_10002892_pt1 | contig 18886 bp, 17 predicted proteins | sample 071ome_19_FD_179974 | JGI IMG/M metagenome (GOLD analysis project Ga0255776, IMG submission 179974) | Coastal salt marsh microbial communities from the Groves Creek Marsh, Skidaway Island, Georgia - 071413AT metaG (version 2) | ecosystem: Environmental > Aquatic > Marine > Intertidal zone >... | reverse complement strand
GATCGAGAGCGAGCCTCCGACCTCGACATTCCGCTCGAGGATATCGCGCAAACTCTGAGGGTGATGGTCGATGGTGCGCGAATCGTTGATCTCAACGCGGATGATCAAACCGTGCCGATTATTTTGCAGGCGGGATCTGACAAGATTCGTGACCCGGAAGATCTGGTGAACCTGTATGTCCGCTCTCGATCGGGCGCGCTGGTGCCACTATCGAGCGTGGTGCGCCTATCTGAAAAAGGCGTAGCGGGCCAACTCGATCGCCGCGAGCAGCGCCGCGCGATCGAGCTCGATGTGGAGATGAATCCAGGCGTTGCGATGCAAACGGTGGTCGATGATTTGTTCGCGCTCGCGGATGAGGTGTTGCCAGAAGGCATCACGCTCGTGACGCGGGGAGAAGCGGCCGCACTGGCTGAAACCAATCGAGAAACGATGATCACTTACGGCTTCGCGCTGCTGATCGTATTTTTGGTATTGGTAGCGCAGTTCGAGGGCATTACCTCCGCGCTGGTGATCATTACGATTGTGCCCTTTGGCCTGGCAGCCGCCATTTGCGCACTGTTTTTAACGGGGACGTCCCTCAATATTTATTCGCAAGTTGGGCTGGTAATGCTGATCGGGCTGATCGCCAAAAATGGCATTTTGCTGGTCGAGTTTGCCGATCAACTGCGCGACCAAGGGTATGGTGTTCGCGACGCCATTGAGGAAGCCGCACGGATTCGACTGCGGCCGATCGTCATGACACTGGTCTCCACCATTTTGGGTGCGCTGCCGCTGATCCTGGCTTCGGGACCGGGCGCCGAAGCCCGCTCGGCAGTGGGCTGGGTGGTCTTTGGAGGGATGGGTTTGGCGACCATCTTTACGCTTTACCTGACCCCCGTGGCCTATCTCGGCATTGCACGCTTCGCCAGCGCACGCTCAAGCGCTGCGGACACGCTGGAACAGGAGTTGCGCAGCGCCGATTCATCTTAGTGGGCACCTGCCTCTCGGACTACTGGGGGATCGATTCGGTATCGCTCGCATGGCATTAGTTTGCTTCGTGTTGTTGATCTGTAGTCAGGCCTTGTTCGCCTTCACCGGGGCAGCCCTGGGAACGTTTTCCATGATTATGCTGAACACGGTGGTCACCGGTATCGCGATCTTTGGCTTGCGCGGTCTGTATTTTGGGCTGCTGGAAGAGGGGCAGGTCCCCCTTGCCGTGACCGGCACTGCCGTCGGCTTGGTATCGGTCATGGGCTATACACCGGATGTTTACGTCGCCGCTGTCGCCGGCTATTTGATCGATCAAAGCCCGGGCTTGGCGGGATTTCAGCACCTGTTTATCGTGTTATTGGCTTTTTCGGTCGTCGGTGCGGCTGCCGCTTTGGGCTTCAATCGCCAACGGCTCGCCCCTCATGAGAGCAAGCCGTAAGCATCATTAAAGAAAAATGCCGTCATCAGTATCGCTGTCGCGGTAATGAATCGCCGGACCCAGTGTTGACTCACCAGCTTTACCACTAACACCGCGCCGTAACCACCAATGAGCGTTCCCAGGAGCACGGCGCTGCCCTCTCTCCACGCGATCAGGTCACCGACACTAAATAGCGCTATGGCGACCCATGCGATCACCGCCGATATCATGAGCTTGATGCCGTTCATCAAATGAATGTCGTGATACCCCGCCAGCGTGAGGTATCCCAGCAAAATAATGCCCAGCCCCGCGTTAAAAAATCCGCCATAAATACAGACAACTAGGAGCAGCAGCGAAATCCAGACGGTCCCCGCAGCGGACAACCTTGGGTGATCGGCAAATTGCCGCCGCAGTGCCTGCTGCAAACGCTCGCCGTAGACGAGCAAGACGGTTGCAACGAGCAGTAACCACGGCACCACCTTTTGAAAGACATCCGGACTGGTACGCAGCAATAACCCCGCGCCTGCCATACCACCGCCAAGGGCACACAAGACAATGAGCAGCAATTGCTTGCGGTGTCTCCACAGCTCCTGACGAAACCCAAACGCCCCGCTGCAGTAGCCCGCACAGGAGGCAAAAGTGTTGGTCGCGTTGGCGACGATGGGGGGTACCCCGGCGGCAATCAGCGCTGGGAAGGTGATAAAACTGCCACCGCCCGCGACAGCGTTCACCATGCCACCCAGTAGGCCGACCAGAAATAAAATGATATCCGTTGACATCGAAAGGGGCCCGCTAAATGACGAGGGGCAGCCGCGTCTGCAAACTTGGCCGGTGACTAGGAGTTGGAGTTATCCGTCTCCCTAGTGTGTCACGCTCCAATCTAGCTGAAACGGGGCGATACGCTGATATCCCCCCGCTAAGCGAAACGCCTCCAGCCTAACCTCGCCAACAAGATCGTCAGCATGGCCAGTAGAATGCCGGGTATTGTCGGCACGGGTGTCGCGGGACTAGCAACCGTGGGCGCTTCTTCGGGCGTGACGCTATTACTGGACGCAGAGGCCGCACTGGTGCCCACTGCATTTGTTGCGGTAACGGTAAAGGTATAGGGTGTTCCGTTTGTCAGGCCGGTCACCGTGCACGAAGTGCCAGAGGTAGTGCAACTTGGATTCGTCGTCGCAGTGTAGTACGTGATCGCCGAGCCACCGTCAGAAGCTGGCGCGGTCCAAGATACCGTTGCCTCACCATCGCCTGCAACAGCGGTCACATTAGTCGGAGCACCCGGGACCGTTGCCGGTGTCACGCTGCTACTTGCAGACGAAGCAGCGCTCGTTCCCACCGCATTGGTCGCCGTCACCGTAAAGGTGTAAGCCGTCCCGTTGGTAAGCCCGGTCACCGTACACGTCAGCGTTGAGCCGTCAGCCGTGGTGCAGGACTTAGTGCCATCCTCAACGGCAGTCGCCGTGTAGCTGGTAATAGCAGAGCCGCCATTATCCGCCGGCGCAGTCCACGTGACCGTAGCCTGCGTATTACCGGCAGTCACAGTACCGATAGTCGGTGCGCCCGGCACAGCCGCAGGCGTAACGCTATTACTCGCAGAAGAAGCCGCGCCCGTTCCCACCGCATTGGTCGCCGTCACCGTAAAGGTGTAAGCCGTCCCGTTGGTAAGCCCGGTCACCGTACACGTCAGCGTTGAACCATCTGCCGTAGTGCAGGACTTAGTGCCATCCTCAACGGCAGTCGCCGTGTAGCTGGTAATCGCCGAGCCGCCGTTATCCGCAGGCGCGGTCCACGTCACTGTCGCCTGCGCATTACCCGCCGTAGCTGTGCCGATCGTTGGCGCACCGGGAGCGGCCACGGGTGTCACGCTATTACTTGCAGAGGAAGCAGCGCTCGTTCCCACCGAATTAGTCGCGGTCACTGTAAAGGTATAGGCAGCACCGTTGGTAAGCCCCGTCACGGTACACGTGAGCGTTGAACCATCAGCCGTGGTACACGACTTAGTGCCATCCTCAACGGCTGTTGCCGTGTAGCTGGTAATGGCGAAGCCGCCATTATCCGCAGGCGCGGTCCAGGTCACTGTCGCCTGCGCATTACCCGCTGTCGCTGTGCCAATAGTTGGCGCACCCGGGGCATTGCCGACAAAATCCCTACCCAAAATACGGTGGACCAAGGTACCGCAAAGGCCACCGGCTCCCCCTGACGGAGTCGAGCCAGCCGATGCCGACGATTGCTTTACAATGGATTGGTCAGCCCCGTTGGGCTCCGGATCCTGCAGCTTGAGATAGTAAGTCTTCGCGGGATCCAGCGGCACATCGTCTGCGAAGCTGAAAGTAGTGTCGTAGTAAGTGTTGTCATTCGCAACCGTAATAGCATTGGACGTTGCCAGCAACGAGCTCATCACCGGACTACAAGCGTTGCTGGTATCGGCCTCACCGTATAACTCTAGCGTCAGCCCCACAGCGGTATTTGTAGCGCCCGCTCTCAATCTCAGGACCACCGAGTCTAGCGCCTTGCCCGAGACGCCATTGGTGTCAAAGCTTTGCCAAGCGGATGACCACCCCGTGGTCGCCGACCCGCCGTCGTAACACTGCAGTTCCGTGCTGTTACACGCCAAAGCCATAGCCTTTGACGCAAACAAAACCGTCGCAGCTAAACTCAACCCGACCCGCAACCACCATCGCTTTTGTGCAGTCATCGCACCATTCCTATGCGCTGTTTACTCCCTCGGGACGCAGATTAACCGACGATTGCGCCTGATTCCATAGCAATTTCAGTGGCTTTTGACTAATAAAACATTCACTTTGTTAACCAACTGCTGCTGTGTATCGTTCGTTGGGTAACACGCAACACTACTCGGCGCCCACCATCCTGCTAGGCCTGCGCCGAAAAGTGAGAGTGCCGCCCTTGGGAACGATTGGAGCCAAGATTCAGGAGCCCATATGAGTAGCATAGGAAAACGTTTGCAGCAGTACATCTGCTCCTTGGCAATACGCGGTTGCATGCTTGCTCTATGGGCAGTGGCCAGCGCATCCGCCGCTAACGTTACTGAGACCTCCCATACTTTGGCTCTCCCACAGGTATTCCTGAGCGGAGTCGAATACGAAATACCCCTCACTCTGTCTGCGGCATCAGCCAAGGTACCCACCCTGGTCGTACAAGGGAAAACGTATCAAGCCGCGGGAGAAGGCACCGAATTTAGGTTCACAGGGATCACAGTTTCAGAGAACTCGCCAGCTGCCGTGAGCCTCATAATGGACACTGGCGAGGTACCGGCTCTTGATGTGCCGGTGATTCCGGCCTGGATCTCGATCTTGCCACCGTTAGTCGCCATTGGTGTGGCGCTCCTGATTCGCAGCGTTTTACCGGCGTTGATGCTGGGCTTGTGGCTGGGGGCGTGGGCGCTTGAGGGTATGAGCCCAGAAGGCATCTTTTACGGTTTGTTCACCAGCTTCGAAGTCTATGTGGTCAACGCCGTGGCCGACCGCGATCATGTCACCATCATGCTGTTCACTTTTATGATTGCCGGCATGGTGGGGGTGATCTCGCGAAACGGCGGCATGCGCGGGATCGTGGAGCTCATTATCAAGGGCGCCAACAGTGCCAAGCGCGGGCAACTCGCAGTGTGGTCGCTCGGGCTTGTGATCTTTTTCGACGACTACTCCAATACGCTGGTGGTCGGCAATACCAGCCGCTCAATCACTGACCGGTTACGGATTTCGCGAGAGAAACTGGCCTACTTGGTTGACTCGACGGCAGCTCCGATTGCCACCGTGGCACTGGTAACGACCTGGATCGGTTATCAGGTGAGCCTGATTGGTGACGCAATTGCACCGCTGGAAGGCCTCGACACGAGCGCCTATAGCATCTTCCTCAACTCTATTCTTTACAGCTTCTATCCCTTTATGGCCATTCTATTGATGGTGCTCGTCATCACCACTGGCCGGGAATTCGGCCCTATGCTCGTCGCGGAGCGTCGGGCCCGCGAAACGGGCGTGACCGCCCCGCCCGTCAAGTCCACGGTGGGCCGGGATGACGAGGCGGCGCTGGCGATGAAAGACGGCCTTCCCCCCCGCGCGATTAATGCGCTCGTGCCCGTCGCGGTGATGGTGCTTGGCATATTGGCCGGGCTTTTTATCACCGGCGAGGGCGACACGGTCAGTGAGATCATCGGTTCGGCCAATTCCTATCGTGCGCTCATGTGGGCATCCCTGTTGTCGGCATCTTCCGCCATTTTGATGACTGCGGCACAGCGTCTGCTAACACTGGAAGAGATCGTCGATGCCTGGGTGTCAGGGGCGCGCTTCACGTTCATTGCGATGATCATTCTCGTGTTGGCGTGGTCGATGTCAGAAATCAGCCGCGAACTCCACACCGCTGCTTTTTTGATTGCGAGCCTCGGAAAGAGCCTGCCGCCGGCGGCCTTGCCCGCTGCAGTCTTTGTGCTAGCTGCGTTTACCGCGTTTTCCACCGGCAGCAGTTGGGGGGCTATGGGGATCCTGTTACCGCTGGTACTGCCGCTGTGCTGGGCCATTATGAACGGTGAGCACTTAGCCACCACCGATGACTATCACATCCTCTATTCCTCGGTCTCTGGCGTGCTGGCGGGTGCCGTCTGGGGCGATCACTGCTCCCCGATCTCAGACACAACAGTGATGTCCTCTCTATCCGCGGGGTGCGACCATATTGAACACGTGCGAACACAGCTGCCCTATGCGTTGCTGGCGGGCGGAACCGCGCTGCTGGTAGGCACGATCCCGACCAGCCTCGGCTTACCGTGGTGGGTCGGCATGCTCGGCGCGGCGGCGGTCACAGCGCTCAGCCTGCGACTGCTTGGCACCCCAGTGGCTGACTACCAGCCTGACAACCCCGCGGACACAGCACCACACGCGTTGTGACACACCCGGTTTGTTTCGTCAGTGACGATTCGTATACTGCGAACTCGCCGATAATGAGCCCATCTGCCGCGCGCTGAGCGGAGCGTCACTGCCGACAATGACACGCTGGACCTTCAAAACCGCCAAGGGCCGTCGCTGGCACAGTGGCGCCATCGCCTATGCACTCGCGGCCTATGCCGCGGGTTGGTGGTTACTGTTAGCGGGAGGCTGGATCGGTTTCTTGCCCGGCACAGTGCTCGTGGGACACGGCATGATTATCGCCGCGTATATGATCCACGAGTGTGCGCACAATACGGTATTCACGGTCAATCAACACAATCTGCAATTGGCCAATTGGCTTGGCTGGATATGCGGCTCCTGCTACGGCACGGTCGAGGATATTCGCACCAAACATTTTCGCCACCATATCGAGAACGACGACGTGGTGTGGTTCGATTACGAAGCGTTTTTTTTGCGACACCCGCTGGTGTATCGCGCCACTATTTTTCTCGAGGGCTTATATATCCCGGCGCACTGCATCCTGATGCATACCATCATGGTGTTTACCGCGTTCATCATCCCGCAGCGGCGCAACCAGATGCCACGCAACGTGATGGTCATCATGATCCGCTTTTCACTGCTCGCAGCGCTCGGCTACTTGGCGCCCCTCGCGCTGATCGGGTATCTCATCGCTTACATGCTGATGATCATTGTGCTGCGTTTTGTGGACGGCCTGGAGCACGACTATCCCTACCGGACCAACCTTTATACCGACGAAGTTTCGGAGCACAAAGGCGACCTCGCGTGGGAGCAGGAACACACCTTCAGCCCGATTTTGTCCTGGCGCTACGAGTGGGTGAACTGGCTGATTTTGAACTTCGGTTACCACAACGCACACCACGCCAAACCGACAACCCCTTGGTTTGAGTTACCCGCACTCCACCGAGCGCTATTTGGCGAAGACCCGGACACGGTGATTCGCCTCTGGCCCCAGCTCCAGATGTATCACCGCTACCGCCGCTATCGTATTTTTCATGACGCGCCCGGCCTGAAATCCGTTACCGGAAAAGACTTTTTGCGCGCGGCACAATCAGCGCAGCTCACGGGCGGTAACGCCGCGTCGTTTCTGACGTCTTTCTAGCGCCCCATCAATGGCACATACCCTCGATATTTACCAATCTCTCTGGGCGATGGAGCAGCGCATTCCCGGGCAGGCCGAAGATCCAGTCGAAGTGCACATGGAGCGCATTGCCGAGGCCGGCTACGCGGGCGCTTGCCTCGACCCCAACGTATCGGAAATTCCCGACTGTCTGGCGCTACAGCCCACCTTTGAGCGGCAGGGCTTGAAGTGCATGGTCAACGCTTTCCCCCACGACGTGGCCTCGCTCGAGCCACTACTCGATATGGCGGGCGAAATGGGCGCGACCCAAGTGAACGTGATCGGCGGCGTGATGCCGCTGACGCCCACAGAGGCGGCACCGGTCGTCGAGGCTTGGCTAGCCATGGCGGAGCGGTATCCGTTTCCCGTATTACTGGAAACTCACCGTAACGGCACGCTGAATGATCTGTTCTATACGCTCGAAGTGCTAGACGCTGTCCCGGCGCTGAGATTGTGCGCGGATCTCTCTCATTTCGTGGTCGACCGGGAACTGCAAATTCCGCTGAATGAAACGGATGAAGGCTATTTCTCGACGATCCTCGAGCGCTCGGATTCGTTTCAGGGGCGCATCTCAAACAACCAGCAAATTCAAATCGCGCTGGATTTTCCCCAGCACCAGACATGGGTTGCTCAGTATCGGCAATGGTGGCAACAGGGCATGTCAGGATGGCGTGCTCGACAAAATCACGATGCCACACTCAATTTTTTGGTGGAGCTAGGACCACCCGCCTACGCGATCACGGGTGCTGACCAACGTGAGCTGTCAGATCGATGGCAAGAAGGCCTGCAAATCCGCAATTGGGTGGAGGCGATCTGGTCAGGCCTCGACAGCGTCTGACCCGGGCCAAATGTATCAGGCCGCCAACGCACCTTCTATGAGCGTCAGTGCCTCGGCGACCTCGCCTGCGGTGTTGTAATGCCCTATCCCCAAACGCAGCACGCCTTCCTTGGGGTCAAGATCCAGCGCTTTTGCCACCTCAAAGGCGTAGTTGTCGCCCCAGTGGCAATAGAGACCCGCATCGGAAAGCTGCCGGGCGATAACACTGGCAGGGTGCCGGTCATGGGTAAAGGAGAAGGTCGCCACACGATGCGTTAGGGTGCTCGCGCCCTGGATGGTCAGCCCCGGCATCGCCACCAAACCCGCCAGTAGCTGTTCTGACAATGCGTCTTCATGACCGCCCATTGCCGCATAAGCACCCTCGAATAACTGGCGGCGATCGCCGCTGCAGCCAGTCTCGGCTGCCAGCCACTGAAAGTATTCCAGCGTGCCCATCAGACCCGCAATCAATTCAAAGGCCGGGGTGCCCAGACTGAATCGAAAAGGCAGATCATTGCTGGCACAGCGGAGTTTGTAGGCGCGGAGGGACTCCAATCGCTCTCGTTTGCCATACACCACGCCGAGGTGCGGACCATAAAACTTATAGGGCGAGCAGGCGAGAAAGTCGCAACCGAGATCTTTGACATCGATCAGTCGGTGCGAGGCATATTGCACCGCATCCACATACACGAGGGCGCCGGCGGCCTGTGCCATCGCGGTCAGCGCTTTCACATCGTTCACACCACCGGTCAGGTTACTGGCGTAGTTGAGCGCGAGGAGGCGTGTGCGATCCGTTAAGAGCAGCTCCAGCCGCGCGGGTTCGACGCGCCAGCTCTCTCGATCGAACTCAAGCCACTTTACGGTCATGCCCACGTCCTCGGCCATTTGCAGCCAGGGTGAGACATTCCCTTCATGTTCCATGCGCGAAATAATGATCTCATCACCCGGGGCAAACTGGTGGGCGAGACTGCGTGATAGCTGGTAGGTCAGCGTCGTCATATTGGCGCCAATGAGCACCTCACCGTGATCAGCCGTGCCCAGAAAATCGGCGAGGGCAGCCACCGCTTCAGCATACATGGCGTCGACTGCCACCGAGGTCGGATTAAAAACGCCCGTGTTGCTGTTAAACCGATGGAAAAAATCGATCATGCGATCGATCGTCTGCTGGGGGACCTGCGTCCCGGCTGCATTATCAAAATAAATGCGGCGTTGACCAGCATCAGTCGTTGCGAGCGAGGGAAATTGCGCGCGCACGGCATCAATGGGGTATGTCATAAGCGGGCTCTCTCCTCAAACTGGTATGGCATACAACAGGGCGTAAGCCACCGAGCGCCGTGAGCGCAGGCGTTACCGTGGAGGGTATCGAGGCTGCCTCGCCGAGTAAATCCGGCTCGCGGGTGGCGCCGCGAGCACTGGGGTGCCCCCCCTCACTGCAACGACCTCGCCAAGGGGAGAATTCGCGCGGCCCTGTGCAATAAATCACTGAAGCCCGCTCGGCGCGTCGGTATACTCCGCGGCCTCTGTCATCGCCCAACTTAGTAGGATCCCAGATGTCTTTTAGCGAACGCCTCAACCTCAGCGAATTCGCCTGGACCGCGCTTGAGTCGCGGAACCGCCCCATGCACGTCGCTACCTTACTGATTTATGCGTTGCCCGAAGGCGCGAACGACGCGTACCTCACTGATCTTGTCAGCTCACTCAGAGATTCAACTGAATTTGTCGACCCTTTCAACAAGAAGTTTGTTGCGCCGTCTTTTCTGCGCCCCTATCCCACTTGGGTCCGCGACTATGATCTCGACATGGAATACCACGTGCGGCACCTCGCGCTGCCCGCGCCCGGTGGCGAACGTGAGCTTGGCGCGCTAATAGCACGACTGCATAGCAACCCGCTCGACTTCAAAAGACCGCTGTGGGAATACCACATCATCGAGGGGCTGGAGAACAACCGCTTTGCGATCTACTTTAAAATGCATCACGCCTTGGTAGACGGTATCGCGGGGGTTCACATGTTGACGCGCTCCATGTCCACTGACCCCACCGAAATGCGATCACCGGCGCTGTGGTCGGCTGAACCGCCGGCGACTGCCTCGGATACGGAAGCAGGTGTATCGCGGTTACAGCGCGCGACCAAAGGGGCTGTGCGTTCGCTCACGTCAATTAATAACGTCTCCCGCTCGCTCCTACAGGTTGCCCGCGCCGCCCGGGATGAGAATGACCCCTTCTCGTTACCGTTTCAGTCTCCCAAGTCGATTCTGAACGGGCGCATTGGCTCACAGCGGCGCTTTGCAACACAAGCCTATGCATTCTCGCGCATCAGACGACTATCAAAAATTGCCGGCTGTACGGTGAACGACATCGTATTGGCCGTGAGCTCAGGCGCGCTGAGGCGATTCCTGCGTGAAATCAATGCGCTTCCCGGAAGATCCATGACCGCAGGCGTACCGGTATCACTGCGCCCCAAAGATGACCAGGGTGCTGGAGCCGCCGTCGCGTTTATCATCGCTAATCTGGCTACGCACGTAGCTGACCCTATTCGCCGGCTTGAGGTAATCGCCAAATCCACGACGCGCGCGAAAACATTGATGGCTGAGTTGTCGCGCGAAGAGATCGAAAATTTCAGCGCATTGATGCTCTCGCCACAGTCATTGCAAACGGTTTTTGATCTTGAGGGCTACACCCGACCGGTATTTAACGTGACGGTTTCCAATGTGCCCGGACCGACAGAAACGCTGTATCTTCGCGGCTCGCAGCTAGAGGCGATGTTCCCGGTTTCAGCGGTAACCCACGGGCAGGCATTGAACATCACCTGCTATAGCTATGGTGGTAACATCTCCTTTGGGTTTGCAGGATGCCGCGACAGCGTGCCGCACCTTCAGCGAATTGCCGTGTACACCGGCGAGGCGCTTGAAGAGCTAGAGGCCGTTTTATTGCCACTGGAGAAGCCTCAGGTGAATGAAGTCGCCGAGCCTGCATCGATCAAGGGACGGAAAAAGGTCAGACGCGCTTAGTGCAAACACCGATCGCACCACCCGGAAAATTACGATCCTTTTCTGATGCGCCGCGCGCCTGGCTGGAGGCCGGATCCCTCCCTTTTAACTGGTGGTGGCTGCGCCAACTCCCCAAGGGAGACGGCCACCCGGTTATGGTGATCCCCGGCTTTGCCGGCAGCGATACTTACAACAAGCCACTGCTGCGATTTTTGCGCGACCAGGGATACCACGCTGTCGGTTGGAAGCAAGGCGTCAACCTTGGCCACAGCCATCTGGACTTAACGCAACTCACGCAACGCGTGGATAAACTGTTTAGCAAAAAAGGCCGCAAGGTGAGCCTGATCGGGCATAGCCTCGGCGGCATTATCGCGCGCGAGGCGGCCCGGCGTGCGCCAGAAAAAATTCGCCAGGTCATTAGCCTCGGCAGTCCCATTGGCGAGGCGCGCGATGCCGCATCCAAACTCAACGCGCTCTATCGACAAATCAATAGCGAGCCGAGCGAACTCAACGAGTACGAGTGGCACCTGGCGCCGCCGGTGCCCACGACGGCCATCTATTCGCGCTTTGACGGCGTTTTGGATTGGCGCGTGTGCATGCAATCAGCGAGCCACGCGCAGACAGAAAATATCGAGATCTATGGGAGTCATAACGGACTCACTGTTAATGCCATGAGTTGGGTGGTCATTGCCGAGAGACTCTCGCGCGCCGAGGGCGATTGGCGACCGTTTCGCAAGCATGCTGTATTGCGGTGGTTGTATCGCAAGCCGGCTATCGAGGGCGCTTGATCAACCGATGAGGACCCGCGGATGCAATTGACCGGCAAAGTTGCCATTGTCACGGGCGCCGCTCGGGGTCTGGGTCGCGCCTACGGCGAAGCTATGGCGGCTGAAGGCGCTGCGATTGTCGCGGCGGATATCAATGATTGCAGCGACACGGTTGCGGCTATTCATGCGGCCGGCGGGCGCGGCGTGGCCACGACGCTGGACGTTGCCGACAGTCACAGCTGTCAAGCAATGGCTGATCTCGCGATGGAGACATTTGGGCGCATCGACGTCTTGATCAATAACGCGGCACTGTATGCTGGCCTCAAGGGCGCTCGTTTCGAGAGTCTGGATGAGGACCAATGGGATCGCGTGATGCAAGTCAACGTCAAGGGCACCTGGCTTGCCAGTCGGGCAGTCGTGGCTGCTATGCGCGCCGGTGGTGGCGGGTCCATCATCAATATTGCGTCCCTCGCCGCGGTCTTTGGCCTTCCCTACGGGCTCGACTACGTTGCCTCTAAAGCCGCCGTTATTGGTATGACGCGGGGTATGGCGCGCGAGCTGGGAGGCGACCTCATCCGGGTCAACGCGGTGGCGCCGTCGGCCGTGATGACCGAAGGCACGGCCGAGTTTTTTGGCGAGAAGTTTGAAAAAGCCAAGACTGTCATCGCCAATAACCAGCTGATTCCCCGCAACCTCGAAACCGAGGATTTAACGGGCACGATTATTTATCTGGCCTCAGACGCCAGCCGATTCGTGACCGGTCAGACTCACATGGTCGACGGTGGCTCCTGGTTACTGTAACGCCTCACTGCGCCTCCCGGCGCGTCATCTCATCACTGCTAATGCTTTATCGCCACCGCTATTGATGTTGCTCCGTCGCTACCGCGAGTCCGCCTGCGGGTCATCGGGCTTCCCCCAATCGGCGGGTAATGACTCCTCGGTGGACGCGTCAGTAAAGTCAAAACGCAATTGATCTGTATTGGGTTTGGCAGCGCGGGTGCGCACCTTTTGCGGCGTCGCGGGCAGCCATGAATATTCGACGCCGGGCTCCAGCCACTGTGTTTGCATCTTTTGCCGCAGCTCGGCGGGCGAAAACGGAGTCGCCTCGCTCCAGCCGAAGGCACCTCGGCCCCCGCTCACGGCGCCCGAATCCTCGGATTTGAGCCGCGCCCGGTGCAGGCGAGATCGGCAGGTCGCGCCACAAGTCTTTTGATCCGGACGCCCCTGAAAAACCGCGCCACACCCCAGGCAGGTGATCCTCACCTTCTCCGCGGGCGTGCGTTGCGCATTGTGGTGCGCGATGCGGCACCGGTCACTGCAAAACTTGCGAAGGGCCTGCTTGCGACAACCGTGGCGAAGGCATATCAATAATGAGTCTGTCATTTAAACGCTTTATAAATGTCATCATTGCGTTGCAGAACATTAATATGGACCAATATTTACGTTATGCAACGTTTTTATCATACATATAGTTTGGCGTTACCTCATACGATTTTTAATAAAGCGAGGCAGGCATTGTCGAGTAAAGACAATCAGGGTTGATTGTTATTTCTCACTTCGCAAATGATTTGCAAATTGCAACAAATGGTCTATGGTGCGCGCGTGACACGACGTCACGAAACGAGACAGGAGGTCTCACATGCACGACTTACGTATGCTTATTGGCGGAATCGTGATGCTGTTTGTCACCGCCATTCTGGTCGCCGACAGGAGCACCGCTGCTCCGGTCGAGCCCAATTTGGGCGACGTTGCCGCTCCCAGTGCGGGCTCGCTCAGTATCGAGCCAGCATCGTGAAACTCACCACGAATATCTTTTGGGCGCTTGCGTCGGTGGCCGTAATTGGCGCGGCGCTAGTTGCTGAGCAGCAAGCGATTGAGGCTCAAGTGGCTGAAATCATCCACGAATCCGCCGACGCCACCGGTTAAGCCCTGACCCCTCTCAGGCAAGCCCCGCCTAGCCCCTGACTGCCCGCCTCTGAGACGTTTTGCGACGGTTCACTTTTTATTACTGCGACTCACTCCCCTTTGAGCCGGGACTCTACCTCTATCTCCCCTGATCCCGGCGCACGCGCCGCGGTCACCCCGGCAATACATCACTTTCAACCCACCGCGCCTCATCTCTCGCACATCATGCTCACTTGTCAGCAGCGCTGTGATACGCGAGCATCGGTATGGACTTTCAGAGCGCTTGAATCGTGGCCCGACTCGAATTTTTTTATGACCTGTCTTCTCCGTGGACCTACCTCGCCTTTAATAATGTGCAAGCGGTGATCGCCGAGACCGGCGCCGCCATCACATGGCGGCCCTTTTTGGTGGGCGGCGTTTTTAATGCGGTAAACCCCTCGGTTTACGAGGCGCGTGCGCAGCCCATGGACCCCAAAATCGTCCACAACTATCGCTGGCTCCATGACTGGGCGCGGTTGGCGGAGCTACCGCTGATGTTTCCGACAGAGCATCACCCCGTTAAATCCGTGCTCGCCATGCGCGTATGTTGCACCCTGGAATCTGAGCAAGCGACACTACAGCGCTTCTCAAAAGCTGCTTTTGATGCCTACTTTGCACGCGGCGATAACATCGACAACCCCGGCGTATTGGCGGCCGTTGCCAATGCCTGTGACTTGGACGGCGACGCATTGCTAGCGCAGGCAGGCACGCAAGCCATTAAAGACCAGCTCCGCACCAACACAGAGGAAGCGATCCAACGCGGTGCTTATGGATCACCGACGATGTTTATCAATGATCAACTCTACTTTGGTAACGATCAGCTGCCATTGGTCAGGCAGGCCCTACTGGCGAACTGAGTACAGATGCCCCCACCGACGCTCAACCGCGCCACGGGTGGTTTTTATGCGTCGCGCGAAGAGCATACCCGGTATCCGCGTGCACCCACCGATCCCGAGGGGATAAACTAGCGCTTGCTTCACATCGACTGGTCCTTATGACGATAACTTTGAAAACGCCCGGCGAAATCCTCGATCGCATCAGTCACGAAAAGCCCGACGAGATCGTCATTAATACGATCATGCTCGATGGCACTGACGATGCCGTCACTCGCATGACGCTCCGGCAACGATCCGACCAAATGGCGTTGGCCTTGCGCGAGAAAGGCGTTGCACCCGGTGTATTTGTGCCGATCCACCTGCCGACGTGCACGGATTTTTTAGTCGCGACCATCGCTATCTTCAAGGCAGGGGGTACCCCCATGCCAGTCAGCGACAAGCTGCCGCAAAACGAACTCGATCACTTGCTCGCGCTGGCCGAAGCCCGCGTCATTGTTAGCCGGCAGCAACACGCTCTCGCAACATTGGACCCCGCTGATTTTGCCAGCGATATCGCCGCAGAATCAGCGCTAAGCGTGATTGTCAGTAATCCGATCAAGGCGTTGGCGAGTGGGGGCTCCACCGGCAAACCGAAACTGATTATTACAACCGGTGATGCGCTGTTTGACGCAGACAATCCCATCATCCCGATGCTGATGCGCTTTGAACCCACCGACCTTAAATACTCACCCGGGCCGCTGTATCACAACGGGCCTTTCTGGTTTTCAGTCAACATGCTGCTGCGCGGCGGTCGCGTGCTGCTGAATCAACGCTTTAACGCTGACCAATGTCTTGCACACATTGAGACCTATCGCCCCACGGTGCTGAATCTTGTGCCGACCATGATGCAGCGCATGCTCAGAGAGCCCGCTTGGGAGACAGCAGATCTCTCATCCGTACGGGTGGTATGGCATCTCGCAGCGCCCTGCCCTGCCTGGGCAAAGGAAGCGTTCATCGAGAAATTGGGTGGCGAACGCGTGTTGGAGTTGTGGGCGGCTACTGAGGGGAACGGACTCACCGTCATCGATGGCAACGACTGGCTGACTCGCCGCGGCAGCGTGGGCAAGCCGATCGGCACCGACATTCTGATTCTAGACGAGCATCGCAACGTGCTACCGCCCGGTGAAGTGGGCGAGATCTTTACCCGCATCGCGGGTGCTCCTCCGCCCTGTGAATACCGCGGCACAAAGAATTTGGAGGTTATTCTGGATGGCTATACCAGCGTCGGTGACCTCGGATGGGTCGACGGCGATGGCTACTTGTATCTTGCAGATCGCCGCACTGATCTCATCATTGCCGGCGGTGCCAATATTTTTCCCGCCGAGGTCGAGGCCATCGTTAGCCTGCACCCCAAAGTAAAAGATGTCGCGGTCGTGGGGCTCAAAGATGAAGACCTCGGACGACGGGTTCATGCCATCGTGGAGAGTTTCGACGCCGCGGATCCGCCCACTGTCGAGGAGCTGACCGCCTTATGCGGCGAGCATCTGCTGCGCTATAAGGTTCCGCGGTCATTCGAGATCATTGACGCGTTGCCGCGCAACGAGGCCGGCAAAATCAGGCGCAGTCAACTGCGTGACGAACGGGGAGGCTAGCCGATGCTCAAACTCATTGTGATATCCGGTCTTTTTTTACTGACAGGTGTGGCTGCTCTGGCGTTGGCAGAGGACCGGACGCGGATATTCAGGGCCTGGGTATTGTGGCTCGTCGGCTTCGCCATTCTGGTGGCGATCGTTTTATTCGCCCAAGCGGTGGTGTTCGAGTGGCTCGAGTGGAACGGCACCACCAAGAATGACTGGTTCTTTATGCTCTGGTGGGTCGTCGTCGTGGTCTGGTTTGTCCTCGGGGTGCGGCGGCTGTTTTTTGGCACACCCCAAGCATAACGCCCATCGCTGAATGCCCAACCGCGCCGAAGGTGGTCCGGCACTTTGGGCGTCATCAGGGAGAGAGCGAGTCAGTACATCAGGAGGGCCTCTGACTGCGTCGCTTTGTAGAGGAGCCATATAGGCAAGCCCGAATTCGACTCTGGCTGAGAAGACGCCTGCAAAGGGTCCGTGCCCTCCTCCGTTTCCTCTTTATCCGACCAGCCGTCACCATCTGAATCACGATTTTTGGGATCCGTGCCCAGAGCGAGCTCCTCTTCGTCTGTGAGGCCATACATCGCATCTCTACCAACGCTACAAGCCTCAAACTTTCAGCACTGGGAAACCAAAAGACTAACTACCTGAAGTACGATCCGAATAGCACCGCTCGCTCGTGCTAAAGCTGGTCAAAGAAATCAAGGATGAGTGGCCAAGACCACCCCAAACCATACTCATGCCCCATATCTCGCCGACAATCCAACACAGGTGGCCAAGAAGATTCAACTGAGCAATCAGACCAGCCGCGGCACTCAACCTCAGACATTCCAACGTCGAATGGCTGTGCGGGTAGCGTGGTGTCACAGCCCTTCGCTTCAGCCCAAGATTGGGTGATTGAGGACGCACTGGCATAGTAATAGACGTCTCCATCAGAGGTCGTAGTGAAAGTCTCCTGTCCCCAGTCCCCCGGCGGAACCGTTCGATCTCTCAATCCCGTAATGGAAATAGCGGGGAGCCCACCCTCTATAATTGGAGGCTCCAGAAAGCCTCTATGAGGAAGACCGACAATAGAAGCCACGCCAGTGAATACTTCAGCACTTGCTTCTTCACGACCAAGATCCCACGCCAACATGCCACCGTTGGAGCCTCCAACGGCATAGACCCGTTCGGGATCAATACAAACATTATTGGATACCGCCGCAACCAACGACGCTACAAATTCGGCATCATTGACCGTGCATTGCGTCCAGGAGCAGCCATTTTCAGCAACGGCTCCGCATGAGGGATAGACGTAATCAGTGGTTATATCATCATCGCAGATCGCGTTCGAATCGCCGGCGACCGAACTATTGAGTCCATCGCCATCCAGACCCGTCGTGGAGCCCTGAAAAGACCATGAGGAGAACTGATTATCTGGCTCCTCTCCGCCAAGCCCCAACGGCGCAACCAAAATATACCCACGCTGATCAGATTCAGTTTGCACCGTCGCATTTTCTAAGAACTCTCCTTCATCACCCCCCCAGCCATGAAACGCAACTATGAGGGGATGCGAATTCTCCGAGCCGTAATTTGCCGGAAGTCGAATTCGGAAGTTGCGCACTACATCTCCCTGCGCGAGCGTGTAGTCACCGGAAGTCCAGTTGGAGGAGGGACACGTTTTCGCCACCGGTTGTGTGGCCTGATACAGAAGCCAAATAGGCAAACCGCCGGATGTCGCCTCAGGGATCATGGCTTGCGATACAGACACACCGCTTGGCCCCACTGAATTCTCAGCAAAGACAGAACAAGAATACGTTACATCGTTAGTCAAACCACTGACGGTAATGGACGTCGAAACGCTCTCGCCTGTATGGCTAGTGCCACCGCCCTCGCACGTCGCGACGTAACGCGTTGCTCCTACGGATGCGCTGACAAAAATCGTTAGCTCTTCGTCTCCCGGCTCAATACGAATAATTTGGGGTGTGGCAGGCGGTGCTGTAGGCGGCAACAGCTCAAAAAGAGCAGCTACTGTGCAGTCTTGGGTGATTGGGCCTGTTTGGTAGTCGTTACCGGCCAACACGCCCTCAGGGCACGACCCGCTAACGTCACTGACTCGATAGCCACTTTGCGGTGTGAGCACAAACGCCACCTGCTCGTCGCCGTCCACCAGCTGATCGCCGGCAGGCGCGATCGTGCCGCCCACACCCGCAGAGGAGGTCACAGTATAAAAAGGCGGGGTACCGATATTCACTTCTATCGTGCAGTCGGCGGTTATCTGGCCGGTTACATAGGCGTGGTAGTCATAGAGCGATATTCTACTGGGGTCAAAATAAGAGACCCATGGCTCGGTTAGCGCATTGTCCAGAAACCGACCGGGCGGGCAAGTCCCTGAGATGTCTTTGAAGTCATACCCCTCGACCAAGGTCGCATCGACAAGACTATAGTCATTGCGCGCCACGACGCGAATTCCGCTGGGGTCAAAATCGAGACCCTCCAGATCGCCAGTGACCACCACCTCGA
>Ga0255776_10002887_pt1 | contig 18907 bp, 10 predicted proteins | sample 071ome_19_FD_179974 | JGI IMG/M metagenome (GOLD analysis project Ga0255776, IMG submission 179974) | Coastal salt marsh microbial communities from the Groves Creek Marsh, Skidaway Island, Georgia - 071413AT metaG (version 2) | ecosystem: Environmental > Aquatic > Marine > Intertidal zone >... | reverse complement strand
GAGGTGTTATTTACAGAACAAGTCAATGGTAAATTACGAACGTTGCAAGGTGCGCACGCGTTGTTAACAGACCGCCTGAAATCATATCAAAGAAGAGAATTGATCGAACCGAGGAAGAGACAGATCAAGAAGAAATCAAAGATGATGATGAAATATGAACCGGGCGCGAGAGGAGAGCGAGAGAGCGAGAATCAAAAAGAAATCGATGCGCTGAATGCGCGAATCAAGGAGAAGAGAAAAGTATCTTCCATTTAGTATGATTTAGTTTGTTTATTTTGAACAGTAATCGCGCGCTTGCGTATCTTAGGAATCCTTGTACATGCATAACGGCACACGGAACGTAAAAAAAACGCCTGAAAACGTCTCCTTTTCCAGAATGAAGAAAAAAAAAACTTATTCAATTTGTCACAAAGTACGAGTATTATGCGGGGGCGGTATAGAATCGAGGTCACTCGATGTGAGGAGGAGCAAATATTTGCTCCAGAACGTGATGATCTTCAACTACCCGATATCCCGTTCGCGCCGATCGATCAGCATCCCGCGATATCTACTTTGAAACTGTGTTGGTCCTTCTTTTTTACTTCTCCAGTTGTACCGCCGGAGAGTTGCGTTTTGAAGCGTTCACTGAGCGAAACTTTGCGGTATTTCCCATTGTCGCGGAAAGTTGTCGATTGGCCGCTCTTTCCGAGTCTTTCCGGTCGGAAAAGCGATGACCTCGGCGTGTATTGGAAAGAAGTCGATGTTTTGTATCGTCGCGAGAAAGAGGAGGAGGAGAAGGAACGAAACAAAGAGATCGAAAAGATGATGGAAAGAGTTGAACGAGAAACGAAACCTTTGACAATTCCTCGACGATCTTGCATGGCCGTAAAGAAAACAAACATTCGTTCGTTCACTCGCGGTAAAGAAGAGAAATGGGTAGTACTGACATTCTTTGTGAAGCATTACGCTTGCGACGGGGATTCGATGAAGACGTTTCTTTCTTTCTTTTGTCGCATCATACAAGAGCAGATGGAACAACGGCAACGACTGCAACACGGAGAACACCTTTCATTCAGTAAGCAACGCGTACGTGAGATTCAGTTACCGACGAATACGAGATTGGAATACTTTCAGCTTTCAAAGAGAGAAAAAGTCAAAGTTAAAGAGCACGGTGAATTTATCGCCTATCCCCAACTCATTGAACACGGGTGCGTGAAGATAAAGCCATGGCGAGCACTTTGCGGTGTTCTCGTCGGTGGTTTCAAATGTATGTTAGAAAGAACCGCGAGAATTCAAATAAAACTGAGTGACGATTTCATCCGCATAATGAAAGCGAGAACTGCACGATTGGCGCCAGTTGAAGATTACATCGTCGAAGATGATTACGTAAGTTCCAACGACGTCGCCACTGCCTTTTGTTGGAGATTTCTATCATTATTGAACGAGAGGAAGGATAGGAAGAGGAGCACGAAGAAGAAATTTTCTTACGCCAATATCGCAATTAATTATAGAAACTACGGCATTCTTCCGAAAAATTATTTTGGCAACGCTTCATTTGCACATGTTGTTGCCGTCGATGATGTCCACGCATCTATGGAGAAACGAGCAAGAGAAATCAGGAGATCGTTGCAGAAATATCGCGAAGGGGATCCACGCGCGAATGATTCACGTGCAAAAGTTAGACTCGCTCTCGGATCTTTGGACAATATATCATTTCGCGAACATGTAATTTCATTACATTGCATATTGAATTCGCTCGATTTAAGCGCTACGAATTGGACGACGTTTGATTTTTATAATTTGGAGTTTGGAAGAGGCGTGAAAGCTACACACTTTGATGGATACGTCACGCCACGCGTGCCGAATTCGTGCGCCATCCTCCCTGCTCGCGACGGAAATGGATGCATGCTCGTGGTGGAAATTAAAAAGAGCAAACTTAAAAAAGCAGCGAGGATTGTTCGGGAAATGCTCACTCGCGACGATGCTGATAATCGAATGACAATGTAAGGAAAAAGTATGTGCCACTGTTCTTTCTATTGTAATATCTAGGCGCAGATGCGTTGTTCGTTTCCAAGCGCTCTCAGTTCGTTCATTTTGGCCTCTATGCGTTCCTCGACTCTGTTCCGAGCATGCATTTTCGCCTCCGTTTTAAGTTTTGCAAACTCGCGCAATTCCTGCGTCTCTCTTTTCGCAAGGAAACCTCTCGCTCGCGCTTGCAAAAGAATAGCGGCACGCACTTTCTTTTCATTTTCAGCCTCTCTTTTTTCGAGTGCTGCCAGTAATACTCTCGCTTTGCGTTCGTTCGCTAAGCATTCTCTCGTTTTAGCACCTCGGTAACGACTTTGGATGCGCGAGGCTGCGTAATGTCGCGCTTTATTAGCTTTGATTTCGCCGTAAAGTTTTCGTTGCTGCATACCTTTGAATGATTTTTGAATAATAATTGCGCTTTGACGCTCGATACGCTCGCGCTCTCGCTTAGCTTCAAGTGCGGCGCGGTCTTCTTCCTTTCGCCGGATTTCTTCGCGAAGTTCTGCCGTGTTCACTCGAGCTTTACTTCCACGGAATCTCGATTGAATCTTAATCGCCGCCTTCGTTTCTACTTCCTTTCGCCGGATTTCTTCGCGAAGTTCTGCCGTGTTCACTCGAGCTTTACTTCCACGGAATCTCGATTGAATCTTAATCGCTGCGTGTTTTTGCTTCAAAAATGTTTTGCGTTCGTTCGATCCTCTCCAGTGTTTCTGCATCGTCGTGGCGGCATCGTTTCGAATTTTGACAAATCTCACCGAGCGAGGTGATGAGGCTAACCGCGACGAGCCACCGCTCCAAGTAGTTATATCAGGCTTTTCGTCCTCATCATCCGTGCTTCCGCACCTCATTTCCTCCTCTCTAGAAGGCGACGGTGTTTTCAGAAGGGGCAGCTGCGATGGCTCTCGCTCTTTAACAGTCGCCGTGGTTTCATCGTCAACTTCTTCCTTTTCTCCCTCCGAGTTGTCGTCATCATCGACTTCGGCGACAATTTTGTCTATTTCGTTGAGAAGCTCATCGCTATCGCTATTACTACTATCACTGCTAGTGTTGGTCAGTTTATTTCTATCATTATTGTCTGCGCCCGCTGGTAATATTTCGGCGGTGGTGGTGGTGGTAGCAGCAGCAGCAGCAGCAGCTTCTGCAATAGTTTCAATTTCATCCAGTAAATCTTCCTCCTTTCCGGTTCTTTCCTCCGCCTCTCCCTCCTCCTTCTCCCTTTTCTCGTCATTATCGCTATCATTTTCTTTATCGCTGTTGCTATCGGTGAGACTCGTGCTCTCGCTACTTTTTTTAGTTGCCGTCGTTGTCATGCTTTGCACCCACGTTCCAATTTTATTCAAGCCAGTCGTATCGATAGACTTTAACAAACTCTTCGGACTGGAAAACAGCGACGACGATGTCGTCGTCGTCGTCGTCAGCGCCTCCTTTGATTCGTTATCCGGCGTTCTCGGTTCATCTTCATGATCACCCTTATCGTGTCTACCAATATTTTTTTCTTTTTCGTTTCCTTCACTATTTTCTTCTCGCTGTTCTTGTTGTCGCTGTCGTTCCTCATCCTCTTCTCTTCTCTTTTCCTCCATCAACTCTTTATCGATGTTTGTCAAAGCTGAACCTAAACTGTCCGATATTTTTCTAACTTTCCTTTTCATCGCGCTACCGTTCTTGTCATTTATGCTACTATCGTCGTCACTATTACTTCGAGACGCCGAGTGATAGTCATCGAGAAACTCTTTAAACTCCTCTCTCAACGCGTGCATTCGCATCGAACTCGCCATCGCGAGTTCTACTCTATACGCTCGCAGTTCTCGACATTCTTTGTAAAATTTCACGCGATCTTTCGCGTTCAAGTTGCCGACAATGATACCGTGTTCGTTTTTTAGGAACGAAGACAACGCGCGGTTACCCCCGGCGCTCAGCGTGGCCAGTTCCAGCTCTGTTAAAATCGGATCTCGTTCTTCTTCGCTCGCGTCGGTTTCGTCGTCTTCCTCTTCTTCTTCCAACGCGGATATCATCGATGACAGCGAACACTCCTCTGACTCGTTCTCATCGTCATCGTCGTCATTCGCTGACGACGACGTCGTCGTCGTCGTTGCACGCAGAGAACGACGACTACCTTGAAAAAAAATGCTCTTCACGTGCTTCCCGCTTTCTGTTTTCAACTGCCCATCCGTCTTGTGTTCCTCCGCGCACGCGTGGCACAAAAGCGTCCCAAACTTACAGTGCAAATACACGCCCAGTTTCTTTTTGCAATCGAAGCAGAATTTGTTTTCCGACGACGACGACGACGAGGAAGAAGAAGAAGAGGAAGAAGAAGGCGCGAACACGGACTCGTGTATCGTTTGGAGGATGAACAAGTTTCGCGGTCCGACTTTTCTTCTTCGTCCTCTCCCTCTTCGTCCATTTGTTTTCCCCATCGTCGTTATCGTCGTTTCACCCACCACACTCGCGTGGGTCATTTTTCTCTTTTTTCTCGCCTTTCAATGCGGCAGAAACGGAGAGGCGCGCCGCCAGGTTATCGAGTTATTGTTGATCGCGAGCGATGGCGCGTCTCGCGAGAGTGGGTGCGGTGCAAAAAGTAACGCGAGGTGGTTTCTTAAAATGGAAAATGGATTTTAGTGTTGGGTAAATATTGATTAGGGTGTCGAGGTTTTTGCTCGTAAGCGAACACCTTATTCGTTTTCGCGCGCGCTCCCGGCACTCACTCGCTCCCTGAAAGAAACAAGAAGAAGAAGAAGAAGAAGAGGAGGAAGAAGATTCTCTCTTCATCTCTATCCATCTCTGTTCCTCCCCTCTTGCGTCCTGTGTGCGCGTGTGTTTTCCGAGACGAAGAAACAGACAGATAAAAAAGACAACAAACCGAAGAAGAAAGAAGAAGAAGTAATCCTCTCGGGACAACCAAAGAGCCTTACGAACACCCAACAACAACGAGGAGGAGGCAAAAGAAGAAGAAGAAGAAGAAGAAGAAAAGGAAAGACGACGCGAAGACGAGAAGATGCGCGTTAAAAAAGAAACTCCCGAGCAAAAGAGAGAGGTAAAAAGCAGAGCGGGAGGCTCAGCGACGACGATTTCTGATTTCCCAGGGTGTTACACGAAAGCGGAGCTGTCGCAACGGCAACGGAAGAGGCTGGAGATGATGATACCGACGCCAGAGCCCCAAAAGGTGACGCGACGGATGCAACCGCGTCCTCCTGCCTCCTCGGGGATCTCTCGACCGGCGAATAACCAACTCTTGTACCGCGCAAAGTTCGATTGGTCGCATTATCCCTGCAACGCGTTGGACGAAGATTTTTTACAAACAGAATTACCCCAGGAAACAAAAGCGTGCGCGAGCGTTAGTTCGGCGTTTTTACAAACCATGAGGGCGATACAAACGGCGGAGAAGAACCGCGTAGACGGGCGCAAAAGAAACGCGTTGAAGTTGTTATCGGCGAATACGAGAAAGACGAAAGTAGTCGCGCTGTCTTCCTTGTCGAGTTCATCTGGCGTCGACGGTAGCGCTCACACTATTAATGACAATGAGAATAAGAATAAGAAAGGTGAAAGTAATGAAGGAGGTGGGAAAGGAGGGGGAGGACAGAGAGAAACTGTGCTGACGACGCATCGAGTGCCCGAGGATTTGAAAAAACACCATCTGTACGAGAGCGAAGATGGGGTAGAATACGGCACAAATCTAGATCGAAACAGGTACGGTACCGATACGGATTATTTGCACACGTGCATAAGATACAACGTGAAATCTCTCAAATTGTGCGAGAAATTAGTGAACATAGAAATAGTAGATTCGAAGGGAAGTATCACGGCCGCGACTGCAGTGGAGGGTACCAATGCGAGCGATAGTAATCGTAGTAGAAGGAAAAAATCCTCAGCATCAGCGCTACCTTTTTCACCATCGTCGACGTGCGTTCGTATCGTTCGCGAGGGCGAGAGCAAGTGTCAATGTGAGGAAATTAATAAGGAGATTCAATCAATGACGGAAAGGAAAGAAATTTTCGATCCGACTGGGGAGCTCGTTTGGCCTGAAGTTGGAAAGAAACACGGCAATTTAGGTAATAGGAATCGCACGAAGAACAAAAGTAGCACCACCACCACCAACAACAACAATAAGGACGCATTCGGTGCTACACCAACACCAACGACTACGACTAATACGACAACTACAACAACTACAACAACTGTAACGACTACTGGTGCGATGTGTGCATCGTACAAGGATCCTCGCTCGAGAAAGGAGAATCGCGTTGAGTGCGGTCGCAATGGTAGCGAAACCAACAACGAACACAAATTAGAAGTACTTCTGGACGCACTGACGCAAGTAGGAGGGATACAAATTACTCCAAACGGTACGCCTTCGCGACCTACAAAGGAGCGGAAGGGGTCGAAAATGGAAGATTCAATTCTTGCCGAGTGCGAAACTCAACGCGCTGCGTCTCCGGCTGCAATACCCCCGGCCAAAGACAAGGCGTTTGGTGGAACGCTTTCTCTAGCCGTTGACCGAGCGTTCGCATCGACGCCTCCACCAGATAAGGTAGTAGTAGAAGCAGCAGAAAAAAAGGTAGGGGTAACAGTAGCAACGACAAATAATATTGAGAACACTGAAAATACGGAAGCGATTCGGGCAGCTATCATTGCCGCTACGAAAGAATCAATCGATGCTATACCGCAGGAAAATCTCCGCAACGATTTGCGCAACGCTGTTGTTTGCGCCTACGAACGTCACATAGAAGCAATCGTTGCCGAGAATAACAGACGATACGCGGAGATCAACGTCGACTTGCTTGGTAAAGAAATCTTGTCCTTGCGAGAAGAACTGAGATCGCTGGCAATGACCAACGCTTCTCTGAGATTGAAGCGAGCAGCCACCGAAACCGCTACCAGAGAGGCAAAGACAAAGATACAAAAGCAAAAAAAGAACGTAACCAACGCTTTATCCCTGAAAGTAGTTGATAAAGGTGAATCGAGCGAAGAAGAAGTTACGACGCCAAGAAACGACACTACTAACGACAACGTTCTCGCCGTGTGTTCTTCCTTAAAGAACGACATCGCTCAAGTCAAACGTCGATTAGAGCGAGCGCTGAAAAGTGACGCCGAGCCAGCCGCTAGGAATTTGTTCTTTCAAGAAGCGCACGACCACTTGACGACTTTGTTGAGGTTGGTTCATTGCGAGGTGCTTCTGAATGCCTCTGGAGGAAAAGAGTGATGAGATGAAATTTTCAACGAGGTTCCTCGGAATTTCGCTTCATATAACAAAAGTTGTTGAACATTTTTTGTAATCCTCACTTTGAAGCCACTCTGAAAGCCAACAGACAAACAAACAGACAAACCAAACGAATCAAGCAAATGCTCTCTAACATTGCCACCGTTCTCAACCGCCGTCGTTTTCGCTTCGTCTTCGCCGCTCTGTCGTTGTTCTTTTTCATCTTTTCGAGAAAGGCGGACGCGTTTTACCAAGAAAACAATAACCTCGGACGTTCCTTACTTCAGGACCATCATCACTCTTCTGCGCACGCTGAATGGCAAGGGATGAAGATGGACGAGAAGGGCGAGTTTTGGGATCGCGTTGGCGGGCATTTCGATCATCGCAGTCGTCGTCGCGAGGAGGAAGAAGGCCCGTTGCGGTGAGCTGATTCTTTCTCTTTTTTTCTCTTGTTTTACCTCGTGTATTTTTTGAAAACTCACCACATTTCTCTTTCCCTCTTTCTCTCTCTCTCTGCAAACCACGATCCGCAGATGCTTACTGAACAAGTGTGGTGAGGAAACTCGTGCATGCATTCATTCGAAAGCATGCAGAGATTTCATGAGGTGTCAAATAAATTGCGGTAGAGAGAACCGCCGAACCGAGAGAAAAGATATCGACGGCCTTACTTTCAATCCAACGAAGTGCGCGTTTGCGTGCATCCGAGAACAAAGTGAATCAGACGCAGTGAAGAAGTTTTCATTGTGTACGATCACGAGCGGTTGCTCTTTACCGCTTCAATAGAACAGAAGCGTTTCAATTACTACTACCTAACATTACTACTACAATTATTGCACCATCTATAGCTTTACATTTCTACACGAGAGCGTCCGGTGCGTCGCCTTTAAACAAATCTTTCATGTGCACGTTCGTCAATTTCATTCTTTCAAAGTTCGGCGCTCGTTTCTTCTTCTTCATCAATTTCTTCTCTGCCTCAAGCTCTTCTCGCGAGACTTTTCGAAAAGACCGTTTCGCCGCCGGTTCCATGTTCACCTTTCGTAACTCTTTATCAAATTCAGCATCCTCGTCAGGAATCTTCACCTCGGTGTACATCTTCACAAACTCCTCGTCGATTAACTCTTTGTTGATGTTTTCATCTTCCTCTTCGACACCTTCCTTGTCATTATCTGCACCATCGTCTTCCATAACGTTCACTCTCGGATACGTCACCCACTTCCTCGTCTCTGAATTCTGCACCCGCCAAACCTTCCCACTTTCCTCCAACTTCATTGCGTCCACCAACACGCCATCGTAACTATCGCCTAAATCTTCCTCCAACACTCCATCCATGTGCTTTAAAATTAATCCTAGAAGCTCGTTCTTATTCCGTATGTCAAATTTCGGCTTGTATTTCAGCGTATCCTTCTTCTCGTCGTAAAAAATTTTCTCGTTCGCTTTCAAAGTCAAAAACAACTCCGACTGTTTATCGAGGTGCGTGTCAAAACCAAGCAACGCTTTCAACTCGCTGTTCGTCATTTGCTCTCTAGTTCTTTTCAAGCAATCAATCGTGGCTTTTTGTCGCGCCAGCAGAGACGTCGGAACGTGTATAACTTGTTGCTGTTGATGCCCTCCCGCCTGCGACGCAGCCAACGCCGCCTCTCTCTCTTTCAATAACTTTGCGTTTGCTTTCTTCAATTTCTCTTCCTGTCGTTGCCTTTCCTGTTCCGCTTGTCTACGCACTCGCTCTTGTTGCGCTTCCGATCGCGCATCTAACGCGGCTCGATCGCGGGCGACTTCAATCATGATTTTGGCCGCCGCTTTCTCTCCTTTCCGGTACTTTTTTAAAGTTTCCTCCAGGGTAGATTTTCCTCCGCCTTTCTTTTTCTTCGCCGATTTGTCCGACATGATGATTGATTCGATTCGCCAGAGAAGATTCTTCTTCTTATTATTATTATTACTATTATTATTATTGTTCTCTCCCTTTAAAGGCAAGACCTGGAGCGTGCTGGTGCCGTTCCTTTCTCTCTCTCTCTCTCTCTCTGCGTTTGCTCGTGAGTGCGTTTTGCGCTATCGAAACGCTTTTCTCTGTCAGTAGTGCACTTGCGAGCAAATTTTGACGAATAGTTGAAAAAGGAAAAAGTCAAAGTGCTCGTGGCTATTCAAATTCTCTCTCTCGCGCGCGCGAACGCGCGGGGTCTCGCACGCGCACCCACGTGAACACGAATTACAAGGCAGTACCTTTGGTCATTTTATACTTTTTAATACGTGAATGTTATGTTTAAAAACTACTTGTTACAAAAATGATATCCATCTTCTCTCTTTCTCTCTCTCTCTCTCTGTTTATTAGTATTCCTTCTTCTTCTTCTCCAGATCCTTCTTTTAAGCGACGGTGTACTCTTCTACAATTAATTTAGTCTCCCCGCCGTATTTAACCGGCGTATCGTCGGTTGTTCGACTAACGCCGACGATTTTCACGTCACACAAGGTTGATCGGGCGGAAAAGTTGACTTGAACTGGGAAGAAAAGTTCGCCATCGCACGCCGGCGTGACAAATTCCATGCTTCCATTTCGGTTCGAATCGTCAATTAAATCGATGGTCCATACAAGTTCGTTTCGTCTAGAGTCAACCGCGAATTCGCCATCGCAGCTATTAATGGTCGGTGGTTCTCGGGAGGAAGGCAGAGGGATGATGATGGAGACGTTTTCGTACTCCATGACGTCCGAGGCTTCGTATTCAATAGAGACAAAGGATTCGCCGCCGGACACGGAAGGCCAGCAGTTGATAGCAATCGGTACTTTGCTCTCGTCTCTGGTTTGGAAGCGCCATTTCAAAATACCAAGCGCGCTACCGCACGGGAACGGTCTGTTTGGATCTTTTAATCCCAAAATACCTTCGTTTGCGTGTAATTGCTTGTCAATGTTTGGATGCGTTTTGAATTGGAAACCTTCGTTCGCACCGGTGTCAATCTTCACCTTTACGAACGCGTCGTCTTCGTTTTGAATTTCCATCATCATCGTACCTTGCACTTCCATGCTTTCTAAACCGCCGTCTTTGGATAAGTGGACGTTCAACTTCTCCTCGACGATGATGCTGACGGATTCTTGCGGCACTTGAGGGACTTGCGCGCTCGCCTCGTTCCCTTTGATGTACTCCGCCTCCACGGATTCGCCTTCTTGTCGCAAAGCGTCCATGAACCGGTTCGTCTTTTGTTTTGACCCCAAAACCATCCCTTTCTTCGGACCAGCTTTTGCGGCGAGGCCTTTTGGACCTCTCGGTTCGCCGTAGCCGTCCGAGGCGCCTCTCGAGCTGCCTCCGTACCCGCCCATGTTGTCCATATCGTCGCCAAAACCACCACCTCCGCTGCCTGATCGGCCGCTCATGCCCCCAGACGACGCGAACGGATCGGAATCTCTCTCTTGAAACCCAGAGATGCCGCCACCACCAAAACCACCGCTTCCTCCTCCGCCTCTCTCCATCTTCTTCTCCACTTTAATCTTATCGATCTCCATCGCCTTCCTCTTCATCACATCCTTCGTATCGTTGATCTTAGATTGAATGATCATCTTGTGTAACTTCTCCTCGTGCGACTCCATCTCCATAAAAGTTCTAATTTGACTCATGGTCACGTTTTCTTTATGTCCAGCTGAGATGACTTCGTCAAAGGCGAAAATCAACTCAAACGCCGCTTTGCTCACGCCTTCTTCGTCCACTTGTTGATAGCAGTACTCCGGTAGCGTCTTTGCCAGCATTCTCAAAACGTCAAGATCCTCCAAAATATTCGATGCTTTATTCGTCACTAACAGTAAATACATGGTCCCGTTTTCCAACGGTTGGTACACGTATCGCACGTTTTCCGTTTCCACGTAAGTGTGTTGTTTCCCTTGATTGGCGGTCCCTCCGACCAACTTTGGAAACGCGGCTAATAAACCTTCGATTCGAATTCGAGTCATCGGGACAAACTGGCGAGAGACCAAGGCTTTGCCCGATTTCGTCACCACCGAGGCGGCGAGGACAACCTGTTCCGTCGTTTAAAGCGAAGTTTTTCGAGAGGAGAGAGAATAAAAATGAGTGAGTTCAAAGTTGATTGGGTTCGAGATGAGATCGCGTTCGTTCGTTTTTTTCTCTCCGCTCTCTCTCTCTCTCTCCCACTCCTCCCGTCGAATCTCTCTTTAACTCTCTCTCACACACACCATCATCCATCGTCGCGCGTGACATCATCATCACCGTCATCAACGACAAACAGACGAGACCGGAAGAAGACAAGGGAAGAGAGAGAGAAAGAAAGAGAAAAGAAAAATTCCAAACGAGAGAGTTGAACGAATTTTTGTGTCCGCCTAAAAAAAAATGCGCATCTTCGCGCGCGAGATGACACTTCTCGCGACATTATTCGAACGATTTCGCGCGTACCATCGTATCCTTTCGCTATTTTTATCCGCCGCCAGAGTAGTTTTTCTAACGTTTCTCGTTTCGCGGAAACCACCCGTTTCCCTCTTTTTTTTTGCTCTCTATACGTACGGCGTCGAGTAAAATTCGAGAAAAGATGCGCGACTTTAACTTTTTTTTTGTTGTTTCTCCGAGCCGAGCAGCCGAGCAGGCCAGAGGGAGAGAGAGAGAGAAACACCTAGAGAGAGAGAGAGAGAGAGAAGCACAGAGAACGCAGAGAAACAGAGAGAGATTTCAAGGGAGTCGATTGAGGCTGTGACACGCCACCCACAAACGAGCGCGCGCGCGCAAAATAAAAGACAGAAAAAAAATCCGCACCCCCCGCAAAGAGAAATCAAACGACGCGCGCGCGCGCAACGCACAACGCTGCAAAATCAAGAGCACACCTTTGATTGAGATGATGATCGCAGGAGCATCATCACCGCTAACGATGATACCCGTTGTTGTTGCTGCCAATAATCGTCCGTTGCGTCGCCTCACTTCTTCGGGAAGAAGAAGCAGAAGCGGTGTTTTCGGTGGCCCCCACGTCGCTTCGAGAGGGGTGCGCGATGGCAAATTTTCTTCTCCTCGTCTTCGTCGGGATGATGATGACGATCATCACGAGGAGCGATGGTGCCGCATCCAAACGCGCGCGTTGTTCGAGAAGACGCCCGCCGTGGATGATAGCGCTGACAAAATGCCACGCGAAGAACAGAGAGAAGAGGACGACGAGGAGAAGAAGAGAAGGGCGACGACGGGGAGCGGAACGTCGTCGTCGTCGTCGTCGTCGTCTTCCTCGTCCTCGTCCGGCAAAAGCAACGGTAAAAATAACAACAACAACGGCGGCAGTAGCGGCGGCGGAATAAGTTTCTCATCGATTTCCTCCCCGGCGTCTGCGTTCGTCAGTTCAGTGTTATCTGGTAGCGCGAATAAGAAGGAAACGAAGAAAACGAAAACTGACTGGGAGACGTCCTCGTCTTTGTCCTCTTCTACGCGAAGGAGGAGGAGGAGGAGAAGGTGGAGAGAAGGCGACGACATCGACGAAGACGACGATATTAATCCTCTGCCGATTGATTGGGAAGATGCGGTAGAAGTGACCATCGATGATGGCGAAGAGGAGGAAGAGGAAGAGGAGGAAAATGAACAGGACTTCGAGAGCGGAGCGCGAGGAGTTGCCGAGGGAGTTGCAAGCGTGGAAAGAGACGGCAGCAGCAGCAGCAGCAGCAGCAGCAGCAGTAGCAGTAGCAGCAGTGGCGGCGACGGCGGTGGCGGCGGTGGCGGCGGTGGCGGCGAGAGAACTACGTCTTCATCCGCGACGCCAATAACGCAGCAAGAGCAGACCTCGACGATGTCAGAGAAAACGAAAGCGGCAAATAGCAGTGAGGTAACCGGCAGTAAGAGCAAAAAGTCTAGCAGTATGAAAGACGGATCTGCTTGGTCGTCGAAAAAGGAAGAGATGAAATCTTTGAGCGCATATCCATACCAAAACGTTGCCGAGCAAAGTGTCGAAGCAAGAAGAGAGCAATTGTTGAACGCTATTGATTGGGGTGTCGTTGAAAACGGAGAGGAAGCGTTGAGAATTTTCGACGAACAGGTGGCCAAATCGCAATTGCAAGAAAAATCAAAGATTGAGATGTTCTTCGACGAGACACCAAACGCTCGGATATTCTTGAAATTTGTCGTGTTCCCAGTCTTGTTCTCGCAAACGATGAATTACTCATTCATAGAACCGTACTTTGACGCCGAGTTTGCTTCAATGGGTGAAAACGTTGCCTCAGAGATGCTCCCGATGCACTTGCGCCAGAACATTTTGCAGAACGTCGAACGGAACGAGCAAATGCGAGAGTACGAGATCCAAATGGGTCGAGCTCCGCAGCTCACCGACAAACAAAAGATGCAAGCGCGAATTAAAGATGCGAAGGCGATTGAAGAAAAAACGATAGAAGAACGGAAGAAAGAGTTATCGAATAGATGGAAGGATGTAGCCTTCATCTCTGCCTTCTTCATGTCTTTCTTTGGCAGAAGGTCGGCAGCAAAAGATTGGATCGACCAAACGAAGAAGTGGTTTTTTGATTTAGGTCCCGCCAATCAAGCATTCATCTTACTTCTATCTAGCGACGTTTTAGTCGGATATCACAGTGCAGATGGTTGGAATACGGTTTTGGAGTCTTTGGGTGATAAGTATGGCATTGCGGACAACCACGCAGCGATTTCGATATTTACCGCGTTAGTTCCAGTCGGTATGGACGTCCTGTTCAAATTTTGGGTGTTCAAGTATTTACGAAAGTTAGCGCCGTCGACGCAGATTATTTTGGACGATATCGATCGACATTAGGGATTAGGGACAGGCAAAAAAGACAGAGAGACAGAGAGAAAGAGAGAGAGAGAGAGAGAGAGAGAGAGAGAGAGAAAAGGAGAGAGTATGCTAATTTGAGTTGTAGTGTGCGATTACGAATTTTTATATCGTAATATATAATATTGAAAGCATTTGCGACTATCTCACTGCAGTGTTATAAAGAAGAATAATACTGCCCATTTCGATGTTGTACAATTCTCATATAATCATATAATCAGGTATAGTACATTTCTGCCATGAGTCAGCTGGTATTAATTGCTGTATTTTTTTTCTTCGCGAAAAGAATAGTGCAAGGAGCCATCTTACGTTTGATTAAATCAAACGCAATTGCTCAATAATCTTCTGTCTATACACCCCACCATCTAGGGGTTTACTTATATCTTCGTTTGGGATTAAAATCTTGACGGTATTTGCGAAAAACTCACGTGCATCAAGATAATCTCTCTGAATTTGGTGATCGTTGCGAATCCCGTCGAAAAGAGGATGAGAAAGCGCCTCTGTAGCGCTTATGCGAGTTTCTGGATTGAATTCGAGCATTTTCTCAAGTAAATCAATGATGAGCGGATCAGCATACGGAAATACCATCGCGAATGGTGTTTTCCGAATCGGTACGCCGCCTTTCAAAGACTTGATAAATTTTCGAGCTTTCAAAGACTCTATCTCTGCCATATCTTTTTCACACGGTGTGCCGAGAGTATCCACAATCAATTTCAGTTGGTTGATGTAATCGGAACCTGGGAAGAGAGGTTTCCTCTTTAATATCTCCCCTAGAATGCACCCAACGGACCAAATATCGATTTTCTCCGAGTAGGTGGAGTTTGAAACGAGTAACTCTGGCGCTCGATACCATCTAGTCACTACGTATTCCGTCATTCCTCCATCGGTGCGTTCCTTACCAGCTCCTTGTGATCTTCCTTCTTCGTCGCTTTGGGCAAATTTACTAACGTCTTCCTGGAGATTGTCAACTGCCATAAACGAAGAACAAGAAGATGTGCGCTGTACCGAGTACATTGCGGTTTCCATTCGTTCATCATCATCTCCCTCCCTCGGGCGTTGGTGTTGTTCATGTTGTCGTTGCTGCTGCTGGAGTCGCTCGGAGACCGAGCCGTCACGCGAGCCTGAAGGATTACTTATCAACACATCGATGGAACATTTAGTATCACTGCCGTTATGCGCTATATTGAAGCGATCGCTTTCCATCTCTTCATCGTCCTCGGCGATTTTTGCCTGTCGCGACAATCCAAAGTCACAAATTTTCAAGTCGCAGTTTGCATTGACCAATAAATTTGACGGTTTCAAATCTCGATGTAAAATACCGCAGTCGTGAATATGTTTCAAACCTGAAAGAGTTTGATACAAGAAATAAATCACGTGTTCGCGTAGGAGTGTCTGCTTGGACTTGATTACTTGATTCAAGTCCGTGTCCATGAGCTCCATGATCAAATAAACGTCCGAAAAAGTTCCTTCCTTTTCTTCTTCTTCCTCTTTTCTCTGAAGAAAAGCCGAGCACGCGCTGCTGTCCTCTTCCACCTCGTTGCCACCACTGCCCTCTCTCTTCCTCCTCATCCTACTCCTTTCTCTCGTCGTCATCGTAGGTGCTTCCAACCCAACCAAACCGATGACGTTTTTGTGATTCGTCCTCCTCATAAACTCTATCTCCAAAAACGCCCTTCTCGCCTCGTGCCTCGTCTGAAAAATATCCGATAACTTTTTTATGGCCACTCTTCTTCCTCCTTCTCTTTCGTTCTTCTCCGTCGCACCATCTTTGCCTTCCTCGCCGAGATGCTGCTCGTGCTGATCTAACGCTTCGCACACGCACCCGTACGCGCCTTTTCCTATGCTCTTCTTCAGCGCATATCGCTCGTTGAGGTAAAAATCTGTGTGCGGCAACGACCAGCGAACCACGGGGGCGGAAGCAGCACCACCACTACCCTCACCCGTCGTCGTTTTCTTTTTTTGCTTTTTTTCAATTTCTTCTTCGGTGCGCGGGTTCAAAAAAGTCGTCGTCGTCGTCGTCGTCGCGGGCGGGCTCGCTCCTGCCAAATTTTTGTTTTTATCTCGTCGTCGTTTTTCTGTGGCCGGCAACTTTTCCTGTTGGTTGTGTCGAAGTTTTATAAGTTCTCGTGGGATCGTAAAACCATCATCGCGTACTTCTTCTTTCTTGAATCGCTTCCTCTCCGCAGTCGTCGTCGTCTCCGATGGGAACGCCTTCGTCTTCAATCTCATCTCTTTTGCCTCTTCGTCCTCTCCGTCTCCCGTCTTTCGAATTGGATAAAAAAATGTCGACTTTTTTTAATTTGTTCACGGTGTGGCGTCTATTCGTTTTCTCGAAGAAAAATTAAAAATTAACCCGAAGCGCGCGTTTAGCGCCAAGCACCACTTCGCGCGCGCTGCTCGTTGCACCTTTTATTCCTCTCCGTCGATGCGACGCTTTGATTCAAAAGCGCGCGACGCGAGCGATAAAAGTGCGCTCGCACTTCCGATGAAGAAGAAGCGTGTTGCACTTTATTGACTTTTTAGTGTGAGAAAAAGAGAAAAAGAAAGTTTGACGACTATATGTACGTGGACGTGGAGGTGCGAAAAAGAATGAAAAAAATGAGCACAAAACAAATATTAAAAATCCCCTGGCCACAAACAGTCGACAGTCTCCGGAAGTGAAGATATATCTTCCTTCCTATTTCAATTAAGTTCTCACAAAGAAAAGAAAACAGCGCAAATCGCTCTTCACGCTTCATTCATTCATTCCCCGCTCAATGATGAGCTCTTCTATCAACTGTAAGCACATCACGTGAAAGCTCTGACCTTGAAAAGTTTCTAGATGTGTATGTAACTCTTCGAATATCATCCGTTAACATATATTTTGATACCGTAATGTGTGACATTTAGGTGCCCGCATTTCGAGAAAGGTTGAACAAAAGGTATCAAGGAGCGCATCAAACCACCGGCGGCGTTACGGACACTTGGGCAAAATCTCCAGGGCGACTTCTTTTAAGCTTTCCGGCCTGGTCGAACTAGACCAGACGCACTCGACGACGTCGTTCCGGCGGCGGCGAAACACTCTCCAATCGTCCGGGTAACATCGAAACAAAACTGCCGGGGTCGTGCCTTTGAAGTTGTGAATGAAATAAATCCCCTCGAACGACTGAGCGAATTCCCGCAATGGTTCCATTTCATTTTTATTCCAAAACCACGGGTAATAGTTTGATCGAGTTCGATCGAGCTCGCCGTTGACGACGACGAGAGATTTTTTTTTCGTCGTGGACACGTTTTCTTCTCGAACGTTTTCGTATAACAAACGCGTTTGCGTCAGTTCAGCAATATTTCCCGAAGGATACGCACACACGAATAAGTTACTCCCGTTGATATCTACTCTGTCGTTTACCGTGGCGCTTTTACCGAAAATCTTGTCCAAACCAGAGACCGAAAGCGCGTTCGGGTCGTCCAAATAGTTCATCTTCCCTCGCCAATCCTCAAAGAGAGGATCTGTTTGGTAAACCTCCGGCGGCGCGACGCCATCTGGAGCGCACATGCCAGTTTGCCCTCTCTTCGCTAACTTTAACTCCGTCGGATCTGGGAACAACACGGTAATTTTTTCTTCTTCTTTCATTCCGCGCAAAATCTTTCGCAACACCGTCGCCGTGAGCGTGCACTCTACGTTCCCTTCCAAATCGCCGGGCGCTAAATCGAGACCGCCGGGAGGGAACTGAATTTCTCCTAAATCTACGCCATCTTCTATCGCTTTTTGTAACGCTTGTCGAGCTTGTTGAACCATCACGTCGTAATCTGCCGGGAACGGATACTGTCTGCTACTTTTCTTCTTGTTCGTCGTCGTCGTCGTCGTCGTCTTCCCGCTGCTGCTGCTGCCGTTATTCTCAACGTTACCACCACCAAAGAACCCGTGCGCTCGAACTTTTAATCCCCTGCTCGAAAAATGTGTCTCTCGTCGTCTTCCATCTCCTCTGCCTCTCTTTGAGATCGTCGTCATCGTCGTCGTCGTCGTCATCGTCGTCGTCGCCGAAGAAGAAGAACAAGACGACGTTGAACTTTCTCCTCGCCTCCTCGCGCTTCTTCGTCTTCTTCGCTCGTCGCGATTGATGCGATAAATTTCGGGACGAGCCAACGAAGAAGAAGAAGAAGAAGAAGAAGAAGAACGAGACGACGAAAAAAACATCATCGTCGTTCCCCGGCGCTTCTCACAACCAACGTCTCTCTTTATGAAGAGTGTTTTCGTTGTTTTGTCGTTTCGTGTGCGCGCGTGAATGTAGCAGCAGCAGCACCGAAAGAGTGCGGGTCGTCGCGTTAAAACCGAAAAAAGAACGCTCACAGAGGCGTGCGCTTTTTTCTGGTTGTGTGGGATTCGAAAAAATAAAGAGAGAGAGAAGAGAGAGGAAAAGAGGCAAAAGAAGCAAAAAGATATCCCAAAAACAACTCTTCTCTCTCTCAATCTCCTCCTTCATCGCGCTTTTTTTTTTCCGCACACACACACACCCCCTTTGTCGTTTGTTTTGGAATTTTACTTTTCTTTTTATTACGTGATATTCCCGCCGCGCACGCAAAAGCACAAAACGCGCGCACAAACGAACGCGCCGATTGATCGCACTCTTCGCCGACTCGAGTGAAAGAGAGAGAGAGAGGAAAAGAGAGCAGAAAAAAGGTTTCCTCGACAAATGGTCAACTAATAAAGCGCGCGCGCTCGAAGAGTACGCTTTGAAAAGATTATCTCCAACAGATAAAAAAAAAGAAGCAAAAGCTGACTAGATAAATTTACCACTAATCCGAAAATCCAAACTCTTCCATGGATCATCATCTCGGCGACAATGAAGAGGGCAATGATAGAAGCAGCGGCGAAGGCGGGTCCAACAACACGCAACAAAAACTTTGGTCCTTACGGGACAGTAGCGACGAGTTCGCCATGTTTTCGTTCAAAATCGGTGCGTGTGTGTCTTTT
>Ga0255776_10002885_pt1 | contig 18922 bp, 23 predicted proteins | sample 071ome_19_FD_179974 | JGI IMG/M metagenome (GOLD analysis project Ga0255776, IMG submission 179974) | Coastal salt marsh microbial communities from the Groves Creek Marsh, Skidaway Island, Georgia - 071413AT metaG (version 2) | ecosystem: Environmental > Aquatic > Marine > Intertidal zone >... | reverse complement strand
TGTTGCAGATTTCCGCACAGATATCATCGTGGCTGTCCAGATTGCCAACAACAAACCCGCCGCCATGAATATACATAACCCGGGCAGGGGAGGTGCCGCAGCTGTAATGGCGGGTTTTTACCGAACCGTAGATCGCGTCTTCGGCCGAAACACCCGTTGGGCGATCTTTCGCAAAATGCTGGCAGAGGGAGGTGTAAAGTCGGCGCTGCTCATCAAGAGAAATATTGCTGCGGGAGTCCGGGTAAAAACTCTGTGTTTTCTTGATGAATTCCCATGTGTCTTTTTCAATGAGCTTTTGATAATCCACGGCACGCTCCCTTAAAATATGGTTCAGCCTAGCTCAAGCGCAGGCGTTCGAAAAGACCGCTCGCCATGATGCCGAGAGCGAACATAACACTCAGTATGAGTACAATGCTTGGCCCGGTCGGTGTGTCAACCGAAAGGGAAAGCGCAATGCCTGACATCACGCCGATGATACCGATTATAACGGCCAGCAGCGCCATTGTTTCAGGCCGGCGGGCAAACGGCCGGGCGGTGGCGGCAGGGATGATCAGCATGGATGTGATAAGCAGAATGCCGACTATGCGCACCGATACCGCAACAACAAGCGTCATCAGCAAGAGAAAGACAAGTCTCATCCAGAAAATGTTAATGCCTTCAGCACTCGCCAGATCTTCGCTCAAGGTCATGAGCACAAGTCGTGGCCAGACAAGGAAAATGGTCAGGAGAACAAGGGCCCCGCCACCACCGATGACCAGGAGATCTGATCCTGTCACCGTCAGAATGTCACCAAAAAGCAGCGCGTGCAGATCCACCGTCAGCCCTGAAATGCTGATCAGGACCACGCCTGAAGACAGCGCGCCATGGGCCAGTATCCCCAGCAAGGTATCCGTGGCCAGAATACCCTTCTGTTGCAGCCAGAAAAGAACCATTGCGAAGGCTGAGCATATCAGGAGAATACCTGTTGAAACACCTATCCCGAAACCGATCCCGATGGCTATCCCGAGCATGGCGCTATGGGCAAGAGAGTCGCCAAAATACGCCATCCGTCTCCAGACGACAAAGCAACCCATGATGCCGGTAACTATGGCAATGCCTATCCCTGCGATGAGTGCCATGAGGATAAAACTGTCGATCATGTTCGTATCTCCGTTTCATGACAGTTATGATGATCATCATGGTGATGGTCGTGATCGTGATCGTGCTGATAAACAGCCATCATCCGCGCCATATCCTGACCAAAAAGCTGAATGAATTCCGGATCTTTTGTTACGGCTGTCGGCTCACCTGAACAGCATACATGATGATAAAGGCAGACAACTTTTCGTGTCGAGGCAAGCACCATATGCAGATCATGCGATACCATAACAAGGGCTATTTTCCGCTCATTGTGGATGCGGCTCAGCTGCTCATAGAACTTGAGCTGCCCGGAAAGATCAAGATTCTGCGCAGGTTCATCCAGGATGATCAGATCAGGCTTGTTGATCAATGACCGTGCCAGCAGAACACGTTGCCATTCCCCCCCGGAAAGCACGTGGATGGACCTGTGGAGAAGAGCCGTTATATCTGTTTCTTCTGCCGCGTCTTCCACTTCATTCCCATCGGCCGCTGTATTGAGCTTCAGGAAGGATTTCACATCCATGGGCAGGCTGGTTTCAGCGGTCATGCGTTGCGGGATATAGCTTGTGCGAAGGCTTGGCTGGCGGTGAATTGTCCCCTTGTCAGGTCGTATCACGCCGGCAAGACACCGAAGGAGGGTTGTTTTCCCCGCGCCATTGGGCCCGATGATGGTGAGAAAATCTGCCGGGGCAACATCGAGCGATACATTATCAAGGATCGCACTGTTGTTTCTGTAAACGGACAGGTTTTCAGCGGAAATTAACGCGTTCATCCACCATCTCCCCGGCATTGCATGCAGGTGCCGGTTATTTCCAGCGTCGTTGTCCGGGGGGTGAAGCGATATTGTCGAGTGGCCTTCATTATCGATGCCGCAAGGTCGTCGTTACAGCATTCTTCAGCGGTCCCGCATTCAAGGCATATCATGAAAAAGCAATCGCTGTGCGTATCAGGGTGCATGCATCCGACATAGGCATTCATGCTGTCGATCTTATGGACAAGGCCTTCTTCAATAAGAAAATCCAGCGCCCGGTAGACCGTCGGAGGGGCTGCTGACATGGAACGGTTATCCTGACGTATTTTTTCAAGGAGGTCGTAGGCTTTTACCGGCTGATGGCTTTCCCAGATCATTTCGAGAATGCGGCGGCGTATATTGGTGAGCCTGCTTCCCCTCTCAGCACAAATTTTCTCTGCCGATCTGAGTGCTGTTGTGCGGCAGGAATAGTGGTTCTGACAATAGGCCATAAATAGTGTTCCCATCTGTGATAGTTATGTTATAACATAACAAAATTACTTATCCAACCCTTCCCGGATTAAGGAGATGCGCATGCAGATCGCTAACAAAACGTCGCCAGCGATTATGTGTCTGGTGCTGTTGGTCTTGATGTTGGGAGTTTCATCTTCTCAAGCGGAGGATATAGAGGTATCCGCCAGCATAAAGCCACTGCATTCACTGGTCTCAATGGTCATGGAAGGCAAGGGTGAGCCAATGCTCATCATGGGAGATGGCGCATCCCCGCACAGCACATCGTTAAAGCCATCACAGCGTCGGATGATGGCGCAATCCGAAGTCATATTTGTTGTTCATGAGGGGATGGAAACGGCGCTGTCCAGATCTCTTCAGCAGAGCGATGCCAGAATTGTACAGATCGCGACATTCAGGGAACTGAAGTTTTTGCCGCGTCGGCGTGACGATGATTTCACCAGGGCCCAAAAGGTGACGGATCACCGGCACGGTGATCATGATGATGATGATCATCATGATCATGATAAGGCGCATAGCCATGGTGAGCATGACGACGATCATCACGATCATGATAAGGCGCATGGCCACGACGATCATGACAAGGACGATCATGATGATCATGATAAAGCGCACAGCCATGGTGAGCATGACGATCACGATGAGGGGCATAGCCACGACGATCATGACAAGGACGATCATGATGATCATGATAAAGCGCACAGCCATGGTGAGCATGACGAGGACGATCACAATGAGGGGCATGGCCACGATGGTGATGAAAGCCACGACCACGACCATCATCACGGCCCTGGAGCTATTGTCGATTTTCATTTCTGGCTTGATCCGCTGCTGGCGAGGGAAGTGCTGATGCCCATCGCACGGGCCTTGGGCGAGGTGTATCCGGAAGATGCTCCGGCCTTTGTTGCCAATGCGGAAAAGGCCTATGCGCAGTTGGGGCAATTACATCTGGATATCCAGCAGAAACTCTCACCCCATAAAAAATATCAGTTTATCGTTTTTCATGATGCCTATCAGTATTTTGAAAAGCGGTATGACCTGTCTGTCATCTCCAGCATTCTTGATCATCATGATGGCCAGATCACGCCATCCCGTTTGATACGCTTAAGGCATCTGGTCGAAGATCATGAGGCAGATTGCATTTTTGCTGAGCCCCAATATTCCCTGCGGCTTGTGGATGCTTTGGCGAGTATAGACAAACTTCCTGTTCGTGCGCTTGATCCGATAGGGCGGGATATTGATCCGGGATACAACCTCTACTCAATTCTCATAAATGACCTTGCGGATGCTGTTGCCTCCTGCCAGTCGTAATTTGAGTTGAGCTCTTCATCCGGGCTGGTAAGCTGACAGAACACTAACTGGAGGACATATCATGCGCATTGGTTTCATTGGTCTTGGCAATATGGGAGCCCCGATGGCATTAAATCTTGTCAAGGCAGGGCATGACGTGACCGGCTATGACGTTGCTGGAATTTCACTGGAAGACATAAAGCCGGCTTCGACGGCCATCGCAGCTGCTTCAGGTCAGGACGTGGTCATCACCATGCTTCCGGACGGGCAAATACTTCGCAAAGTAGCCTCGGAAATCATTCCTCATATGGATGCGGGGACAGGCTTTGTGGATTGCTCCACCGTGGATGTCGAAAGCGCACGTGCTGTTGCCGCAGATGCAGAGAAAGCGGGCCTCTTGCCGGTGGATGCCCCGGTATCGGGCGGTGTTGGCGGCGCCTCTGCGGGCACTTTGACTTTCATGGCAGGCGGAAGTGATGCAGCGTTTGCCAGGGCGGAGCCTCTTTTTGACATTATGGGCCAGAAAGCGGTGCATTGCGGTGCAAGCGGTGCCGGGCAGGCGGCTAAAATCTGCAACAACATGATACTCGGGATCACGATGATCGGTACGTGTGAGGCTTTTGCACTCGCCGATAAACTCGGGCTGGACAGGCAGAAAATGTTCGATGTTGTCAGCACGTCCTCAGGCTACAGCTGGACGATGAATGCCTATTGTCCGGCGCCGGGGGTTGGCCCGCAATCTCCTGCTGATAATGATTATATGCCGGGTTTTGCGGCTGAACTGATGCTGAAAGATCTGAACCTCTCGCAAATGGCGGCAGAAGCCGTTAATGCCAGCACACCTCTCGGTGCGGCGGCAGCGGAACTTTATCGCATCTTTGTTGAGGAAGAAGATGGCCGGGGCAGGGATTTTTCGGCAATGCTTCCGAGATTTGAAAACCAGAGCCGTTAAGCCATGCTGGCTGAGGCGGATTTCTGCGTAATTGGCGGCGGAATTGCAGGTGTAAGCGTCGCGGCCCTTCTTTCTGCTGAGGCCAATGTTGTCGTGCTCGAAGCAGAAGATACGATAGGATATCATTCAACCGGGCGTTCGGCGGCCATGTATATCGCCAATTATGGCCCGCCGGCCATTCGCGTGATGACCAGGCTTTCCGGCCCGGTTTTTGAACATCCGGCTGAGATCACCGAGATCCCATTATTGTCTCCGCGTGGGGAGCTTATTGTTGCCCGGGAAGATGAAATCCCCGCCCTTGAAGATTATCTTGACGGCAGTGAAGGCATGGAGCGGATTGATGTGGCGACGGCTATCGGGCTGATGCCTGTTCTCAACCCGGAACATATCGTTGCGGCGGCTTATGAATCCGGGGCTTCTGACATCGATGTCGCGGCCCTTTTTCAGGGATATGCGGCCATGCTTCGGCGGCAGGGCGGCAAGATCATCACCAGGGCTGGCGTAAGCAATCTGGCATGGGAAAAGGAAAGATGGCGTATTGACACCCATCAGGGGGAAGTCAGCGCACCTGTTCTCATCAATGCCGCAGGGGCATGGGCGGATCAGGTTGCATCCCTTGCCGGTCTTGTTTCAAAGGGGATACAGCCGATGCGACGTTCGGCTGTGCTGGTGCCCTCGCCTGAAGGTCATGATATCAGCCATTGGCCTTTGGTCGCTTCCGCCAGTGAAGATTGGTACAGCCGTCCCGATGCGGGCAAGCTGATGATCTCGCCTGCAGATGAAGACCCTGTCGAAGCTCAGGATATCCACCCTGATGAAATGGTTCTGGCCATGGGTATTGACCGGTTTGAAAAGGCCACAACATGTAAGGTAACGCGGGTGAGCCACCGTTGGGCCGGGTTGAGGAGTTTTGCACCGGACCATAATCCTGTCGTCGGGTTTGACCCTGATCACCACAGCTTTTTCTGGCTGGCCGGGCAGGGCGGCTATGGGATCCAGACCTCACCGGCCATGGCGCGGTATGCTTGTGATTTGTTGACGGGGAATGCTCCCATTCCTGATATCACCACCCGTGATGCCATGTCGCCATCCCGTTTTAAAGAAAAGGCAAGAACATGAAGATGAATATAGCCGTGATCCGCGGTGACGGGATTGGCGGCGATTGTATCAATGCCGCTCTTGCGGTGATGGAAAAGGCACTCATGCTCAGCCGTTTGCCCATGCCTGAATACACAGATATCAACGCGGGCGCAGGCTTTTTTGCCGAAACCGGCCGCGATATAGAAGAAGGCGGGGAGGAAGCCGCCGGCCGTGCGGATGCGATTTTTCTTGGTGCCATAGGTCTTCCGGCCATCCGTCATCCCGATGGAACCGAAATTTCCCCGCATCTTCGCCTCAGGGACAAATTCGGGCTTTACGCCGGGGTGCGGCCGGTCCGAGCTTTCCCGAATGCCCCGCTGAAACTGGCGGCACCAGAAGCGGGCTCCATTGATCTTGTGCTGATCCGGGAAAGCACCGAAGGGCTTTTCTATTCTGCCGCCGTGCATTCACGGAGCCGGATTGACGGGGATAATGCGGTGGAGGAAACATTGAGAATAACGAGATCCACCACCGAGAAACTGCACCGGTTTGCTTTTCGCCTTGCGGAAAAACGCAAAAACCTTGGCAGAGGGCATAAGGTGACATGTGTTGACAAGGCAAATGTTTTTACCGCTTTCGCTTTCTTCCGCAAGATCTTTGATGAAGTTGCCGCGTCGTATCCTCATATCGCTCATGATTATTCCTACGTTGATGCCATGGCACTGGAATTGATCCGCAAACCCTGGCAGGCAGGTGTTCTTGTCACGGAAAATATGTTTGGTGATATACTTTCTGATCTCGCGGCGGGACTTGTCGGCGGGATGGGCATGGCGTCCTGTGCGGAAATAGGTGATGCGAACGGCCTGTTTCAGCCAGCCCACGGCAGTGCCCCTGATATCATGGGGCAGGACAAGGCAAATCCCATCGCAACGGTGTTGAGCGCAGGACTGCTCCTTGACTATCTTGCGGACAAATCCGGATACAGGGAATATGCGGAGGCGGCGATCAGGATTGAGCGGGCGGTCGAAAACGGATTTGCCCATCGCGATCTGCGGCCTGTGGAATTTGGCGGCGATATGGGAACAAAGGCCATGACAAAATCTCTTCTTGATAATCTGTCCTAGGGGAAAATAGCATGTATGTTGTTACCGTTACCTTTGATATCCACCCGGCGGCTGTTGATGATTTCATGCCCCTGATGCGCCAGCAGGCGGCAAATTCACGTCGTCTTGAAGAAGGGTGCCATCAGTTTGATATCGCCTATGAGCAAAGCAACCCCTGCCGGATATTCCTTTATGAGCTTTACGAGGACAGGGGCGCGTTTGATCTCCATCTTGAGAGCGCCCATTATCAACGTTTTGCATCTCTGACCGAAGGCATGGTCGCAAAAAAGACGGTTGCCACCTTTGATACAATTGAAGCAGTAATGTGACCCTTCCCAGAAGCGTGTGGCGTTCTAAATCTAGGGCATGACCGACTTTATTCTGCGAGGCAAGATATGCACAGCCTGAAACATGCGCTCGCCGTGATGCTTATGCTGCTCATCACGGCCGGTTGCAGTGATACCTCACTCTCTGAGATGAAAGATAACAAACCCATGCTCACCCTGGAAGAATTCTTTGCCGGACAGACAGTCGCCTACGGCATTTTTGAAGATCGTTTTGGTAAACTCCGCCGCCAGTTCCGTGTCAATATCACGGGTACAGTGGAAGACGGTAAGCTGATCCTTGATGAAGATTTTCTTTATGACGACGGTGAAAGGGCAAACCGTATCTGGACGATCACTAATCTTGGCAAAGATGATGAAGGCCGGATTCAGTACCGGGGAGAGGCGGATGATATCGTGGGTGTGGCCTCAGGTGCTGTTTCGGGCAATGCCCTCAACTGGTCCTATATCATTGACCTTGAAACCAGTGGCAGTACGCTTCGTGTCCGGTTCAATGACTGGATTTATCAGCAGGATGAGCATGTGGCCATCAACCGGGCCTATGTCAAAAAGTTCGGTCTGGAAATAGGCTCTGTCACGCTTGTATTCCTCCGTGGCAAGGCTGCCCAAACTGTTGGCCCTCTTGACCTTTCTGCCTGGTAACTCCGATGCGGCTCTTTGCTTTCTTTGTGGAAATACTGCCGCTTGTCCTTTTCTTTATCGGATATGAATGGGGCGGGCTTTTTGTTGCCGCATCCCTGTCATCAGGGGCAGGGATGCTGATGCTGCTCCATGCCAGAATTACCCAGGGAAGGGTGGCATTTTTCCCAATTTTTACAGTGGTTTTGTCGGCAATCTTCACCTTGATTGCGATAGGCACAGGGGCGGAAACCTTTATCAAAATTCAACCAACAGTCTTTAACGGCTTGTTCAGTGTTGTGCTTCTTGCGGGCGTCATGCGCGGTGTTGCCGTGATGAAATATTTTTTCGGCGCGCAGTTCAGCCTCGATGCCATGACCTGGATGACCCTCAGTTTCAGATGGGGGATATTTTTTGGATTTCTGGCGATAGCGAATGAGCTGGCCTGGCGTAATCTGGACAGCACCGGCTGGGTATGGGTCAAGACGTTTATCTTTGCGCCGTTAAGCGGTCTTTTCATGCTTGCACAACTGCCTGTCACCCTGCGCGGGCGCCTGCCTCACTCAGGCGAAGACCGTGAACCGTAATACTGGCCCGCATCCCCGGCATCTGCTATGCCAGTTCCATGATTGAACCACTTTTGCCCGCTGATGTTGCCATCGAAGACAGGCAGGGATCACCCTGCCTTGTCAGCCGCAGGTTTTCGGATATCTATTTTGCCATCGCCGATGGTCTTGCTGAAACGCGTCTTGTTTTCATTGAAGGAAATCATCTGGCCGAACGCCTGCCGGGGCGACGTCATTTCACCATCGCAGAAACAGGGTTCGGCACGGGCCTTAATTTTCTGGCTACGCTTGCGCTCATTGCGGATATGGGGCGCGCTGCCCCGCGCCTTACCTATATCGCAACAGAACTGGCCCCGCTTGATGGTGAGATGATTGCAAAGGCTCTCGCAAGCTTTCCTGAACTTGCCCTGCACCGTGACGCGCTGATTTCACGTCTGCCACCACGTTGGCCGGGGCGTCACCGGATGCTTTTCCATGGCGGCAACGTGGTGCTGGAACTTCTTTACGGTGACAGCGCAACCATGATCAGGCAGGCCGGATTTCAGGCCGACGCCTGGTTTCTTGATGGATTTGCCCCGGCGCAGAATCCGGAGATGTGGGGTGATGATCTCTTTTCACTGATAGCCTCGCGCACCGCTGAAAAGGGAACACTTGCCAGTTTTACCTCTGCCGGACATGTTCGCCGAGGGCTCGAATCCGCCGGATTCAGTGTTCAACGGCTGAAAGGATATGGGACCAAACGCCATCGGATTACGGCGGAATTCAATGGCAAAAGTGCCTCCTTGACGTCTCAGAGCGGCCATGTTGCCGTCATCGGTGCGGGTATCGCCGGCGCTTCAGTTGCGGCAGGTCTCAAACGGCGTGGCTATGATGTGACGGTACTTGGGTCTGGGGACGGTGTTGCTGATGGAGCATCAGGGAACAGAATTGCTGTTCAGGCCCCCCGGCTGACAGCGACAGATACATTTCAGGCCCGTTTGTCACTCACCGGGTATGGATACGCGCGGCGGCTTGCACGCGAGACAGGCACAAGTGTGGCGGATAAAACAATCCTTTATGCCTGGAATGAACGTGAACAGATCCGGCAGGAGAAAATCACGGCACTGGGATGGCCTGAAACGGTGTTCCGTCTGGTGGACACGAACACGGCAGGGGAAATCACCGGACATGAGACACATCTTGGCGGCATGCTGTTTCCCGAAGGCGGAACCGTTATCCCGCATCAGCTTGTACGTTGTCTTCTTGATGGCGTTACTCTCCGTTGCGGGATGGTTGTCCGGTCCATGACAAAGCAACTTTCGGGGTGGCGTATCGATACCGATGCCGGTCCGGTTACCTGTGATATCGCCGTGCTGGCCATGGGAGCGGGGCTGCCTCTTGTTTCCTGTCCGCAAAGTGGATCCCTGCCTCGTTTTCAGGTCACCGCCGGTCATGTCAGTTATCTTCCTGAAACCGCGCTTTCGCCGCCTCTTAGCGGCATGAGCTTTGGCGGCTATATGGCGGCGATGAAAGAGGGCGGCACGGCTCTTGGTGCGAGTTTTGATCATCATGATCCGGCTTTGCCGATCCCTCAGCTCGATGCTTCACATCATAAATCAAATCTTGAGCTTCTGCCCATCAGGATGATGGCCTCCCCTGACCCTGATAGTCATGACTGGGACGGGAGAACAAGCCTGCGTCTGGCGTCTCCTGACCGGCAACCGCTGGCCGGGAAGATCGATGAAACCCTTTTTGTGCTAACGGCACTGGGGGCAAGGGGGATGGTCACCGGCCCGTTGCTTGGTGAATTTATTGCATCCAGGATCGCGGGGGAGCCTTCGCCTCTTGATACCGGCATAGAAGCTGTTGTTGATCCGCTTCGCTTTCATGGCAGGGGTAAATCCTAGCCGTTTTTATAGCGGCTCATCAATTCATCCATTCGCATGATAAAGCGCGTGATGATGGAAGCGGTTTCCTGCCAACCGTCTTTGAGCGTCAGTCTCGTTTCATCCAGATAAAGCGAGCGGCAAATTTCTATCTGCAATGCGGAAACCCCGTCATCAGGCTGGCCATAATGGCGGGTGATATACCCCCCGGCGAAAGGCGCGTTAAGTTTTACGGATAACCCTTCGCGGGTGAAGTAGGCCTGCGCTTCATTCACGATCCAGTTCAGCGAAGACTGGCCGTGATTGGTCCCGATAATCACCTCGCTGTTGATGCCAAACATCCCGGATGGCATGGAATGGCAGTCAATGAGCAGGGCATGGCCTCCTGTTCTTGCGTCATCGATAAGTTTTTCAAGTTCGACGTGATAGGGGCGATAGAACCGGTCAAGCCTGAAATCTGCCTCGGCGGCGGGCAGGCTGCTTGTATAGATATCCTGCTGGTTTGCAGCCTTGCTCGGGATCACGCCAAGCCCTGATCTGAGATATCGTGTCACCGCTTTATTGGCAAAACTTACCGGCTGATCAAACATGAGGTTGTCGATTTCATCAGGCTGACGGTTAAGGTCAACAAAACTGCGCGGAAATTCCGCCAGAATAAGATCAGATGGCAGAGGCTGAAACGTCAGCAGACGATCCATTCCGGCATCTTCCACCTTACGCAGCTCATGAAGAGGCAGGTTGGCCTGATGGATGAACTGGCTGAGGTATTTGCGTCCGCTATGGGGGGAGGCGGCAATAACCTGACTTTGACGGCGACCATTTGATCGCAGGACCCGGAAAGGCTGTTCCATTTGCCCGACAATCATGGCGGAACAGTCGGTTATGGCGGCAGGATGTGATGGCGGGCAAGTCAACAGCGGCACCTATTAATCATAAAATTTGCCTTATGCGTCGTGATGATATGCATTTTAGCGTGAAGATATGTAAAAAAACAATCGGGAGAGGCTTGCTTCTGTCTGAATTTTCGCTATGTTCACCTCAAGGGACGCGTAGCTCAGCGGGAGAGCACTACGTTGACATCGTAGGGGTCGCTGGTTCAATCCCAGCCGCGTCCACCATCCCCCTCCGGAAAATTTGATGAAATCGATGGGTGTTGGTGTGAGCATAACCACAACACTCACGCTGATCTGTTATCAGCGGATCACCGCTTCACTCTATATCGCAGGGCCATTTTTGATAAAGCCATTCTCTGGCATGGGGCGTGTAGGACCATTTTTCCGGGTTGTCTTCGGCCCAGTTGATAAAGCTCTGGATGATGGCGTGAAGATTATCGTTCTCCGCCGATGTTCCGAAAGCGTATGCGGCAAAACGCCAGCGATCCCGAAATTCCGCGCTGCTGTCCGTTTTGGATGATTTGTAAAAGTTGCAGATATTTTGCGCTAACTCAATTATGCCCAACATATATCCTTCACAATAGGATTGGCTGATAAGTTCTAAATCACCTTCTGATTCAGCCAGCGAGAACCCATTTTTGGCATGCAGTTTACAATCTTTATAGAGTGTCTCATTACTCATCGCCATTGCCGATTGGGCAATCAGGATAAGGAAAATTGCAGATATGATCGTTTTCATTAATTCCCCTGGCATATAGATTTAATTCACGTCACACGGCCATTTTTCAAGCAGCCATTCATGGGCAAAAGGTGTTTGTTTCCATTTCTGGGGATTGTCCTGGGCCCAATTTATAAAACTTTGAATAACGGCATCGATATCATCATTCCGGGCTGATGTGCCGAATGACATTGCCGCAAAATTCCAGTAATCCTTGATATCGGAAGAATTGTTAACGTTTTTATTGACAACGCATATTGTGCGGTAACTTTCGACAACGCCCATGATATATCCAAAGCACACCGTGTGATCCAATACGTCAATCTTATCTTCAGCCTTGCCTATATCAAAACCGCTGTTTGCATATTTTTGGCAGGATTTGTAAAGGGACTCATTATCAATACCCCATCCCGGCGAAACACTCAGCATAAAGGTGATGGTGGTAAGGATGAGGCGCACAATTCACTCCTTTGGGCAAGGTTATCCTAATTCCACCAAACTGGATTGCGCCTGTCAATGCAGAAGAAGAACACAGCCCGAGGCCAGTAGAAGGGTGAGGACGATGCGCTGGAAGGACTGCGCGGATACGCCGATATAACAGCGGGCGCCGATGAAAGAGCCGATAAGTGTGGCGGGCAGACAAATCAGGGCGATGTCCATGACCGTCCGGCTCATCTGTCCGCTTGCCAACATGCCAAGACTTGCAAGCATCAGAACAATGAAATTAAACGGCTGGTAAATGGCTCTCTGGCTGTCGTTTGATCCCCCTTTGAGCTGCAGCCATATAAGGGGGGCAGGGCCGGACAGACCTGCAAATCCCCCGAGAAACCCACCGATCATCCCGATCATCCCGTCGATCAGCCCGTTACCTGTCCTTGAAACCTTTTCCGGAATTCTCCTCAAAAGCTGGAAAGATGCATAGCTGATCAGCAGTAGTCCCATGAAATTGCGCAAAGCAAAAGGTGATATGGCTGAAAGCGCGAAAACACCCAATGGAACGCCGATGATGCCACCCGCAAGATACGGCCGGGCATCCATCCAGTTAAAAGACTTGCGCGTGGTGATTATTCCGGCGATCTGCCCGGTAACGGATGCCAGCGCAATCAATGGCGGGACCATCTCAGCCGGTAGCACAAAGAACCAGATACCGGATGCCACCAGCCCTGTGCCAAAGCCGGAAAAACCGGTGGTAAAGCCAGCCAGTAATGCGCCCAGCCCCACGAGGGCAAGCATTGATACATCTGTCACAGCAAACATCGGAAAAGATCAGGTAACTCCGCCCTGCCTCTCAATTAATATTTAATCTTGTGATCGGGCAAATTAATAATCAGATTTCAAAACACCTCGCAATAGATTGAAAACAAAGTAATAAACATGAGTGCATATCTTGTGTTCCTGCTCATAATTGCTCCATTAAGAAGCTGACAAACGCATCATTGAATTCCGCCTTCTTTTCAATATTGGGGAGATGGGCGGCATCTTTCAGCACAACCATCCGTGATCCTTTGATGCCAGCTTTCAGGGTTTCTGAGGCGCTGACGGGGCAGGCCGGATCTTGGTCGCCGACGATGATATTGGTGGGGGTGTTAATATGTTCCAGCAAACTGCGCTGATCCATATCACGGATGGCTTTCGCGCAATTAACATATCCCTGAACAGGGGTCTGCCTTATCATATCGATGATCCGCTGGATGGCATCAGGGCTCGACTTGCGAAAGGGCTCCGTAAACCAGCGGCCTAGTGTTCCTTCAATCAGCGCTTCAATCCCGTCACGTTCCGCCGTTTCTATACGCTCGTTCCACAGGGATGGTGGCGGCATGATGCACGCCGTATCGCACAGTGTCAGCGAAAGAGTGCGACCCGGATGCCGGGCGGCGAAAAGCTGGCCGATAAACCCACCCATGGACAATCCCGCAAAATGAACCTGCCCGATCCCGAGGGCATCCAGCAGGCTGACAGCATCCTCGACAAACAGCTCAATGGAATAGGGGGGCTCCGGCGCGTCGGTCCCGCCATGGCCGCGTGTGTCGTATCGCAGGACCTGAAAATGCTCGGTCAGCGCATCGATCTGGTCGTCCCACATCGGATAACTTGACATCAGGCTGTTGCTCAGCATAACCACAGGTGCGGTTTTATCGGCGTTTTTCTGTGCATCAATATGATAACGGATATTTATCCCGTTTGTGTGCAGGATCTCAGGCATGGCATTCTTCCTCTGCTGATATGAAGCTTCAGATTAAAGAAATTATCGGATTATTTCGAATTATATTTTTCTCATAATGGTCAGATACCATCCCTGGCACGGATGAATTAAGCGTTGCCAGGTCTTCTTCATGAAGACTATCTTGCAATTAAAGACGTGAGTTGTGGGGCCGGATATGATGGGGGAGATCTGCTGATGCCTGAACTTGAATTTGATCATCTGGTGATTGCAGCGGCGGACCTTGACTCAGGCATGGCCTATATAAGGGAGACGCTGGGTGTAGATATACCGGCAGGTGGCCAGCATCATTTCATGGGAACGCATAACGCCGTGATGGCGGTGGGTGAGGGCATTTATCTTGAACTTATTTCCATTGACCCGGAGCTTCCCGCGCCTTCCGGGCCACGATGGTTCGGTCTTGATACCGAAGACTTACAGGATCGTCTGAAAACCGGTCCTGTCCTTGTGCATTATGTGCTGCGGACAGATGATATGGCGGCTACCCTCGACGGGCTTGATCCGGCATTGCGGCACATGCTTGGCCCTGCGATGTCGGCTTCCCGGGGTGATCTGCGTTGGCAGATCACGCTCAACAATGATGGTATCCCGCCGGCCGGGGGATGTATCCCGGCCATCATAGAATGGCAGGGGACACCGCCCCAATACGGGATGGAATTTCCGGGTCCGGTTCTGCAGAAACTGGACTGCCGTCATCCCGACCCGGATCAGCTTGGTGACTGGCTTGAGATGCTGGGGGCGGGGTATCTTCTTCAGCATGAAAACATTGTGATATCATCCGCAGCGACCTCCAGGCTTACGGCTGAATTTGCGATGGATGGCCGAAGCTTCAAGGTTTAAGGATCTCACAATGCATTATCATCCTTTTCGGGATGTGTAGGCCCAACTGCCGAGCATGATCCCGCCTACCGCCGCAACCATTCCCAGATACTGCATGCCGGTAAGATTTTCATCCACCAGAACCCTTGCCGCCAGGAGAGTTATTATCGGCTCGATATTCATGATAAGGGCAACGAGAGATGCCGGTGCATGGCGGACCGCCAGGACAGAAAACATGATCCCCATGGCATAGAGAAGCGAAGCGGCAAACGTTGCCATGACACCGGTGGTATCCAGCGCAAGGCTGATTTCCCTGCCGGCAGAAAGAGATTGCCATATCATGACGCCCGCAGCGAAGATGATGATGAGGCCATTGCCCCAGACAGCGACCCCCGCGCCATATCCGTGGCGGGAAGCTTCGGAACTAAAAATCAGAAACAGGGCCATCCCCAGTGACGCAAGCAAGGCCAGCATGATGCCTTCGGGAGCGATGGGGCCGCCCACTCCCACGCAGGTAATGATTCCGGCAAGGGCGATGCTGAAGGCCAGAACAGTCATCACAGGTGGAAAGCTTCGTGTTCGCAGACTGTCGGAGATCAGGACAATAATCGGGAAGAGGTAGAGAATTGCCACCGCCAGCCCGGGCGAGATATAGGCAACCGCGCTCATATACCCAAATCCGACCATCGACAAGGCCACGCCAACTTTGACGGCAAGCTTCATCCCTTTCCTGTCCTGAAAAAGAGGCTCGCGCAGAAGGCGTGTTACTCCAAACATGACAATAGCGGCGATGAAACCCCGGAGCAGGATCAGCACGAGCGGTTCCATCCCGTGGTTATAAGAGAGCGAGGCAAAACTGGTGATGCAGCCAAGAGAGGCGCCGGCCAGCAGGGCAAGTGCTATTCCGGCTAACATGAATATCCCCCGTTCATCATCTTCAGAACCCCTTTGTATCTTCAGGTTCAAGTGACTGAAGCCGGGCCCGAATATCAGCAAAAAGGGCGATCTGATGTTGTTTCAGCCAGAGCTGATGGTGGCGATAGTCAGGCATAAGTGTCCCGACAAGGTCCCAGAACCGGTGGGAATGATCGTGGTGTATCAGATGCGCGGCTTCATGAACGACGACATATCGCAACGAGAGGGGCGGCGCCATGATCAGGCGCCAGTTAAACGACATCCGGCGTGTTGTTGAACAGCTCCCCCATCTGGACTTCTGATCGCGAACAGATATTTTCACCGGATCTTCCCCCAGTTCCTCCAGAACCTGATCAAGCTCCTGGCGGATGGCTGTACGGGAATTCGATTTCAACCAGTTTTCCAGAACGCGGGCGCAGTCAAGCCGGCTGTCGGCCGGGAGATGAATGATGATATCCCCGTTATCCTCTTCGATGCGGCTTTTCCCCTTTTGTCCGGCATTGCGGTTGAGCCTGACGCGGGCAGGTTCGCCTTTATAGAAGATGACGGGGGTTTTATCCTGATTGGCCGAAGCTTCCAGATGGGGGATCAGGGCGAGATCATCAAGTCTTTTTCGCTCAGCCCTGATCCAGGATTGGTTTTCCGCAATGAAGGCTTTGACCATATCCTGCGTTACTCCATGAGGCGTGGTGATCTGCACCTTGTCATCACGCCAGCGCATGGTCAGTTTGCGGGCATTTCTCCGGCGCCGCCAACACACCTCATAGACTTCACCATCGATATAAAACCGATGATTTTCGGTAGCCGGTCGGGTTTGCCTGAACAGTGATGCGAACATGCCACATCATGGGGGGAGACCGGATAGTGGTCAAGGACGAGATGGTTGTCGTCCGTTCATTTTTTTGGTTCACTTAATGTTATGTTTCAGATCGATAAACGCATAGAAAACACAAGCCTTCTGATAGGGCATGTTGCGTTCTGTCAGATAAGGCTGGTCAGGGATCAGCGGTATTTCTGGCTGCTTATCGTTCCTGAGAGGGAAGGGCTGTCGGAATGGCATGATCTGGCAGAAGACGACGCCGCATTTATCAACCGGCTCATGCATCATTGTTCGGCTGAATTGAAACGCGCAACCAGTGCCACCAAAATCAATATCGGGGCAATAGGAAACATCGTGCCCATGCTTCATATTCATGTGGTGGCCCGTCAGGCTGGTGATCCCACCTGGCCGGAACCTGTCTGGGGGCGTGGCCAGGCCACGAAAATGAGTCTGACCGAAGAAGCCTGGAGAGTGGCTGTTGTCAAGGATATCATCACGAGCTTTTCAGATGAATAATAATAATTACAGTAAATTAAAATCATTACTTCAATCAGAATATGAAGATTTGATCTCTTTAAGTCTTTCGACAAAGGAGGCCCGTGCACCGGTCGAGCTGGACCAGCAATCCGTTGGCAGGTTGTCGCGGATGGATGCGATGCAACAGCAGTCCATGGATATTGCCCGCGAGGAACGTCGGCAGCATCGGCTCAAAATACTCAAAGCTGCGCTGGATCGTCTGGACAAGGACGACTACGGCTATTGCCTTGCCTGCGGTGAGGATATTCCCTATAAAAGATTGTTGGCGGACCCTGCCACCACCCGATGTGTGGAGTGTTCAGCCTGAACACTCCGCTGGATTTTTTTGATGATATTGCCGCGTTACTGGGATATTCCCATTTTGCTCATCCTGTCGTTGATCTGGGCATCTTCCTTTGGTGCGATCAAGATTGCCGTGCCGATGGTCGGGCCTGTCTTTATCGTCACCGCCCGGTGCCTGATTGGCGGTGTGTTGATGCTGACCGTAAGCCTCTTGGTGCGAAAGGCGTCCTGGCCACGTGGTATCGGGGCATGGTTCTGGCTGGTGATGACCGGACTGATTTCAACAGCAACGCCCTTTTACCTCATCGCCTTCGCCGAACAGCAGATCTCATCAGGGATGACGGCGATATTGATGACCATCGGGCCGATCATTTCCATTATTCTCGCGCATGCCGCGACCGATGACGAAAAGCTCAGCCGGAGCAAGGTTCTGGGGATCGGCCTTGGTTTTTGCGCAACCATTTACCTTCTTCGTGGCGGAATGACAGGCTTTGATAGTGTCGGCATAGTTTATCCCCTGGCGGCGATGGGCGCGGCCTGCTGTTACGCAATCGGAGGTCTGATGGCGAAAAGGATGGTCGATGTTTCCGCCGAAGTTATCGCCACGATTGTGCTTTTATCCTCTGGCATATTTGCTCTGCCCTTTGCAGTAGAGGGCGGGTTGCCTGCTGTCGCCTCACTTCCCTTTGACGTTATAGCCGCCCTCATTTGGCTTGGCCTCTTTCCATCTGGTCTTGCTTTTTATCTGCGGTATTTTCTTATCAAGCGGGCCGGGTACAGTTTTGTCTCCTATGTCGGGTATCTGATCCCTGTTTTTGCGGTGCTGATCGGCCTTGTGCTCCTTAATGAGCAGATCAGCCTTGAAACCATGCTGGCCATGGCGGTGATCCTTCTCGGACTGATGCTCACCCGCAGTGATGGCTGGCTGCAGGGACTGTTCGGGAGAGGCAAGAGGATATAACCATCCTTTCGGATTAATTTCTGAACAGTTTAGACTATAGGTATTGCACCCCTTGAAAAGGTAAACTTGGTTTTGCTTTTTGTCGGGGGGAAGAGACAGTGTTTCAGGAAACGGATTCACCTGGAGATGAATCCGCTGAAGATCTGGCTCGGTGTATCAATGATATCACCGAAGAGATCAGTTCTGTATTTGTCGGCAGACGACGTGTTGTCCGGCTGGCGCTGACGGCGGTTCTTGCTGGTGGTCATATCCTGATTGAAGATGCTCCCGGTACGGGGAAAACAGCACTTTCCGCCGCTCTGGCATCATGTCTCGGGCTCAATTTCAAACGTATTCAATGCACCAACGATCTTCTGCCGGTGATGATGTATTGGGCAATAAAGGTATGGCGTTGAGGCTGGCAGGCCCCGAAATTATTTTGTTCGTTTCTTTCGGGAAGGTTTCTCCTTTGTATCATCAACTTGCCAATTCTGCCGTGTTAACTCACTCTTGATGGCCTGTCGCATGACATCTTCAAACTCGTCATCGATATACTGACGAACGACATGACGGATAGCG
>Ga0255776_10002881_pt1 | contig 18929 bp, 15 predicted proteins | sample 071ome_19_FD_179974 | JGI IMG/M metagenome (GOLD analysis project Ga0255776, IMG submission 179974) | Coastal salt marsh microbial communities from the Groves Creek Marsh, Skidaway Island, Georgia - 071413AT metaG (version 2) | ecosystem: Environmental > Aquatic > Marine > Intertidal zone >... | reverse complement strand
TCAGCCTTCTCTGGCTCTGGCTCTGGCTCTGGCTCTGGCTCTGGCTCTGGCTCTGGCTCGTCGTCATCGGCGAAGGTAAAGGCGAGTGGTTCTGGGGAGCGACGCACGGGTTCGTTGGTGACCTCGGCAGTCGCTACCTCAGGAGTTTGAGATTCAACGGCGCTGTCGTCAGGGCTTTCCGTCGCTGTGTTGTCAGCTTGCTTGTCGGCTTGCTCGTCGGCTGGTTTGCCGGAAAGGGCATGTTCGTCGTTGCTGATGAGGTAGTCGGTGGCGTTGAAAACCTGCAAGCAGGACCCGCAACGAACCAGCCCTTTGGCTGCTTCGAGATGTTCATCACTGACCCGAAAACTGGTCTGGCAATGAGGACAACGGGTAACCTGCGTAAACAGCATCATATCAGCGCTTTATCCCTGTCAGCAGAATCCAGTCACCTTCCTGTTCCGGCGGGTTCATGGTGAACCACTGTCCGTAGCAGCGTGAAATGGTCTCGGCTTGTTCTGCGAGTAATCCGGAAAGCGCCAGTTTACCACCAGCACGGGTGAGCCCGGCAATGGTCGGCGCGAGTTGTTCCAGAGGACCGGCCAAAATGTTGGCCACCGTCACATCTGCTTGAGTTGCTGGTGTATCTTCCGGCAAGTAGACGTCATACTGCGTTTCGCTGACGCCGTTGCGATTGGCGTTATCGCGGGTGGCGATCAATGCCTGCGGATCGATGTCCGTTCCCACCATTTGCTTGGCGCCCAGCAGTAGGGCCGCAATGCCCAGAATGCCGCTGCCGCACCCAAAGTCGACAACCAGTTCATCGCCTTCAATTTCCCGATCCAGAAATTTCAGACACAGGCTGGTGGTCGGATGCGTGCCAGTGCCAAACGCGAGACCGGGGTCCAGCATCAGGTTCACTGCATCGGCCTCGGGTGGCTGACGCCAGCTTGGGCAGACCCATAGGCGAGAGCCAAATTGCATAGGATGGTAGTTGTCCATCCATTCGCGTACCCAGTCTTTATCTTCCAGAATTTCAATTTTGTGGCGTGGCAGCTCAGTTTTGGCTTTGAGCTGAAACACCTGATTTAGTTGTGCACTGAGTTCGTCCGGGTCGCGGCTGGCTTCAAACAAGCCAATCACGCAAGTGTCATCCCAGATCGGCGTAGTGCCTAACTCAGGCTCAAGAATGGGCTGATCGGCATCGTCTTTCAGCGTCACCGATAAAGAGCCACATTCCATTAAGGTGTCTTCGACCTGAGATACCAGGTCGCTGTGCGTATGAACGCGAATCTGAATCCATGACATCAGGCGTTCACCTGCTTAATGGCGGCCTGCAGCGCCAGTTCATAGCCTTGCACACCTAAGCCACAGATCACGCCCTGGGCGATGTCTGACAAGTACGAGTGCTGTCGGAATGGCTCGCGCGCATGCACGTTAGAAATGTGCACTTCAATAAATGGCAGGGCAACACCAGCCAGTGCGTCGCGTAGGGCTACGCTGGTGTGCGTAAAGGCGCCGGGGTTAATCAGAATAAATGCAGTACCGTCATCGCGGGCGGCATGAATACGATCCAGCAACACGTGCTCGGCGTTGCTTTGCAGTTGTTCCAGTTCAAACCCAGCGGCCTCAGCCTGAGGGCGCAGCGTCGCTTCAATATCAGCGAGGGTCGTAGAACCGTAGATGTGAGGCTCCCGGGTACCGAGGAGATTCAGGTTGGGCCCCTGGAGGAGCAGGATACGTGGCATGTCTGTGTCCGAATTCGGGTCAATCTGCTGGGAGTTTGCCGAAAAAGACCCTCAGCGTCCAGCAAGGCCCGTCGGGCGGCGAATTCAGCAGCACCGTCTATAGTGAAAAGACCTTGTGATTTTTCGGATTTTTCACGAAATGCCCGTCCCCTTCATCCCTGTTGCCCGAGCGAGTCGATGGCCACTGGCGGCCTTGTTAGCGTCGTCGTTGCTGATGGCCGATGCCAGCCGTTGGGTGCCGGATGAGCTGACCGCCCGGGCCGAGCAGGACTACGATGAGCGCGCGGCACGACGGATCGATGACTGGCGTCGCATGTTGCACCGGGCGGCCAATTATTCCGAAAGCCGCAAACTGGAAGAAGTGAATCACTTCTTTAATACCCGGCTGCCTTTTCATAATGATGACAAACACTGGGGCCAGATTGATTACTGGGCGACGCCCTATGAAGCGCTTGGCACCAATGGCGGCGATTGCGAAGACTATGTGATTGCCAAGTACTACAGCCTGATTCAGTTGGGCGTGGATGTCACCAAGTTGCGTATCACCTACGTGAAAGCAGTGCGGCTGAATCAGGCGCACATGGTGCTGGCGTACTTTCCTGAGCCGGACGCGGTGCCTTTGGTATTGGATAACCTGATTAAAAAGATCGTGCCGGCCAGTCGCCGACCGGATCTCGACCCGGTGTACAGCTTCAACGGTAACGGCATGTGGCTCGACAGAATGAAGGGCGAAGGGATACTGTTGGGTAACCCGAACAAGCTTGACCTATGGACGGACTTGCGGGTCCGAATGAATAACCTCGGCATGGACTTATAAACGATGACTCTCAGACAACAATTTTCTTTGTTAACCGGATTGCTGGTGGTGGTACTGCTGGCGGGGAATCTGGTGGTGACGGTGATCAATGGCCGGGATTATTTTCAGCAGCAATTAAACGGCCGTGCCTACGATGCCGCGACCTCGCTGGCGCTATCGATGTCACAGACGGACAGCAGCGATACGGTGCAGCAGACCCGGTTAATGGATGTTCTGTTTGACCGCGGTTTCTTTGAAGACATCACCTTTACCCGCATTGACGGCGAGGCCTTGCATCGCCGCGCGCGCGAAGCCCTCGACGATGGCAGTGCGCCGGCGTGGTTTAAGTCGCTGGTGCCGCTGGAACTGATGCCGGCCGAAGCCGATGTTACCCGGGGCTGGCAGCGTCTGGGGACCGTAACTGTCATCAGCCATGCCGATTTCGCCTACCGCGACCTGTGGAACATGATTCGTGCCGAACTGATCTGGTTTGCCTGGGTACTGGTGCTGACCTTGATTGGTTTGCAGGTGCTGCTGCGCCTCATGTTCCGCTCGCTGGTGCGGGTGGAAAAACAGGCGCTTGCCATTTCTGAGCGCGACTTGCAGGTACAGACGGTGATTCCACGTACGCGTGAACTTCGCCGTGTGGTGTTAGCCATGAACAAAATGGTGAAAAAACTGCAGGACATCTTCGCTGAACAGGCACTGATGACTGAGCGCTTGCGAGAGGAGTCCTATCTGGATGCGGCGACTGGGTTGCTGAACCGTCGCGGTTTTGATCAACAGTTTGGTCACATCCTGTCGCGCGACGATGAGCACAGTGGTGTGCTGATGATCATGCAATTGCAGAATTTTGCCGAGTTTAACCTCAATGCCGGACGACAGGCGGGGGACGACCTGCTGGCACTGTTGAGTGAATCTCTGGAGCAGTGGCGTCAGGACTATCCCCATGCCTTACTAGGACGTCGGGCTGGGGCCGACTTTGCGGTCTTTGTTCCATGCACTGACCGCAATCAGGCCAATGAAGTGATGCAGCAAGCCTTCAGCATGCTGAGCGTGTCCGCGCTATCACAGCGTAACGAACTGAGCTTTCACCTCGGTGGTGTGTTTCTGCAGGGCGATCAGGACGATCCTATCGAAGCCTTCAGTCGAGCCGATGCCGCCTTGCGTCAGGCCCAGCGACAGCCGAAACCGCGTTTTCAGTTGTATGAAAGCTGTGGTGATGAACGTAACGAGTGGACCGCAGGCGAGTGGCACACATTGCTGAATGGCGTGTTAGAAAGTCGCAGCCTGACTCTGCAATTTTTGCCGGTGGTATCGAATCACGATCAGTCGTTGCTACAGATTGAGGTATTCAGTCGCGTACGCTGGCAGGGGCAGACGTTATCGGCCGCTCGTTTCTGGCCAATGGTGGAACAACATCGCATGGCACCGGGGTTTGACTTGTGCGTTATCGAACAGGTGTTAGAGGCAGTGGCCAATCAAGTACAGGGCAGCGAAGCACCACGCTTCTGTGTGAACCTGTCACCGGCGTCGGTATTGGACGAAACCTTCCACGAAGAACTGTTGGCTCTGCTGGCTCGCTATCCGAATCAGGCACGACAACTGGCCTTGGAAGTCCCTGAGTTTGCCTTGTATTCGGCCGAGCACGCCATTGCTCGACTGGCCTTACGGTTGCAGCCGCTTGGAGTGGGCGTCGGCATTGATCAGGTGGGAACGGGCACCATGGCGTTTGCGTATTTACAGCGCTTGCCACTGGCGTACGTGCGTATTGATGGCAGCTTTAACCGAGGCGTGCATCAGGCGCAGGATCATCGATTCTATATTCAGAGCATGGTGCAGATTGCCCATAACCTCGATCTGTTGGTCCTGGCCGAAGGTCTGGAGGACGAAAAAGACGTCAGTGCTGTGCGACAGACTGGGGTTGATGGCTTGGGCGGCTACTACTTTACCCGACCTCTTGAGCACCTGAACGATGCCCTGAACTGGCGCGCGCAGTAGGGCTGCTTGGGCTCAATCTGAGTTTTTTGCCTGAGAATTGTGTGTCGGGTTTTTGCCATGGAGTTGTGTCTCGGGGTTTCAGCGACAGAGCCTCCGAATAGCCGTTCTCTAAGGCGTGCGACACGTTGTCGCAGTTGAGCCACATTGCTACTGGGTTTTCGATATACTCTCGGGGTTTGTTCAACGCCTTGAGGTGCTGAGTGCGCTCGGAAGTATTGTTCCTGGGCTCATTATCCTCAGCCGTATTATCCTTGGCCTCTTTCTCCCGGGAGTGAATCGCTCTGGGAAACTACTGTAAAGCGACGAGAGATTTTTCATGTTAGTGACTCCTTTAACTCGAGTGATCGCCGTTAGCATGATCACAATGGCCAGCATGACCACCTCGGTGATCGCCTGTGAAGAACACGATGGCGACAAAACCGGTAATGCCCTCAAAGCGGCCGACACCACCGTAATGTCTGACACCTCGGCAATGGCTGATAGCTCTGAAACGGCTGACGCTTTGGCCGTTCAGGATGCGTATGTGCGTGCTCCGATTCCCGGTAACTCAATGACCGCGGTTTACCTGACGTTGAGCAACTACAGCGACAGTGCGCGTACTCTTACTGAAGTGAGTGCCCCATGGGCAAACAAGATTGAGATTCATACCCACGATGTGGTGAATGGCGTCATGCGCATGCGTCAGGTCGACAAACTCGAGATCCCTTCGGATGATTCGGTTCAGTTAGAGCCGGGTGGTCTGCATCTGATGGTCTTTGGCGTGGACGCCAGCCTGGCTGAGGCCAGTGAGGCACCATTGACCTTATGCTTTGACGGCGGTGAGTGTCAGGCTACCACTGCCCGTGTCAAAGGGTTAGGTGAGTAAGCTGTCTGTCTGCGGTTATCTGTTATCTCGGGCACCAAATTGACTGAGGAATAGGACGAGTCTGTTACCATCGGCGGCGACGTTAATTGCCCCGTGCGGAACACAGACTCGCTTATGACCTCGACATCTTCATCGCCTCAGCATTCTCAGAGCACACAGACTCCTGAGTCTGCTTCACAATCTCCTGCGAATCCTGTTTCTTCTACTGCCGCCTCCGCGGTCTCTTCTTCTGCCGCTTCTGCGGATAGTGGTGACTGGCAATTCTGGGTCGACCGTGGCGGTACCTTTACCGACATCGTAGCCATTGCCCCCGATGGCCAGATCCATACCCGCAAACTCCTGTCCGAGAATCCCGGCCAGTACCGCGATGCTGCCGTCGAGGGCATTCGTCGCTTACAGGCCGAGTTTCCTGAGCTTTCCCGTGACATTGCGGCCGTGCGCATGGGCACCACAGTCGCGACGAATGCTTTGCTGGAGCGCAAAGGGGAGCCAACCCTGCTGCTGATTACGCATGGCTTGCGCGATCAACTTGAGATTGGTTATCAGACCCGCCCGGATATTTTCGCGCTGCACATTGAAAAGCCCGCGCCCCTGTACCAGCAGGTGATGGAAGTCAGCGAGCGGGTGCGCGCCGACGGCACGGTCGAGATGCCGTTGGATGAAGAAACCACGCTGGTGCAGCTGAAAGAGGCCTATGCGCAAGGGCTGCGTAGCGTCGCTATCGTGCTTATGCACGCTTATCGTTATCCGCAACATGAGCAGCGCATTGCTGCTATTGCTCGCCACGTTGGCTTTACACAGATTTCCGTCAGCCACCAGGTCAGCCCACTGGTGAAACTGGTGCCGCGAGGCGATACCACCGTGGCGGATGCGTATTTATCGCCGGTGTTGCGTCATTACGTGGATCAGGTGGAAGGGGCCTTGCAGGCGCTGGTCTCTACGACTGGCCAAGCGAATGCCACACCGTTGGCACAGGTGCCATTGGAGTTTATGCAGTCTAATGGTGGCTTAATCGGCGCCGGGCATTTTCAGGGGCGGGATGCCATTTTGTCCGGTCCGGCCGGAGGTGTGGTGGGCATGGTGCGTACCGCAGAAGCGGATGGGTTTGATCGCATTGTGGGCTTCGACATGGGGGGCACCTCCACCGACGTCAGCCATTATGCCGGTGAGCTTGAACGCGAAAATGAAACCCTGGTCAACGGTGTGCGGCTGCGCGTACCCATGATGAATATTCACACGGTGGCCGCAGGTGGCGGCTCAATCGTACGCTTCGCTGACGGTCGGTTACAGGTGGGGCCTGAATCCGCAGGGGCCTTTCCGGGGCCCGCCTGTTATCGCAATGGTGGGCCTCTGACCGTCACCGACTGCAATGTCATGTTGGGGCGGGTGCGTCCGGAATACTTCCCGCCGGTCTTTGGGCCTGATCAGAACTTGCCGATTGATGCCGACGGCGTGCAAGCACAGTTTGCCGAACTGGCAGAGACTGTGTCGGCGGCAACAGGCGAGCACTGGACCGCTGAACGATTGGCGTCAGGGTTTCTCGATATTGCCGTAGAGAACATGGCCGCGGCGGTGAAGAAAATCTCAGTGCAACGCGGCTACGACATTCAGGATTACGTGCTCAGTGGTTTCGGCGGTGCCGGTGGTCAGCATGCCTGTGCGGTGGCGGCGGCTCTGGGCATGCGTCGTGTCTACCTGCACCCCATGGCTGGCGTACTATCGGCCTTTGGCATTGGTATCGCAGATCAGCGCTGGCTGGGTGATGAATCCATCGAGCAGCCGTTAGATACGGCATCGCAAGCACTCGGCAACGCCATGCAAGGTTTACGTGAGCAGAGTACGGTGCATGGTCGGGAAACGCTGCGTGTGTATCTGCGTTACCAAGGATCAGATACGCCCTTGTTAGTCACCTGGCCCGACGCTCCGTCAGACACGCCGTATCAGATGCTGGCAGCCCAGGCGAAAGAGGCCTTTGAGGCACAGCATCAACGCCTGTTTGGCTTTGTCATGCCAGAGACCGACATCCATATGGATGCCGCACAACTGGAAATCGTAGAACCCGGCCGCGACCTGCCGGCCTGCGTGCCTCAGGCTACAGATAAGGCCATAGATAAGAGCAAAGACAAGGCCAGAGATAATTCACAGTTATCACAACGACAAGCCACCTGGCCGACCGTCTCTTTATACCTCAGTGGGCAATGGCAGTCGGTGCCGGTGGTGGATCGTACCGAGCTGATGGCCGGGGATGAATGTGCCGGGCCCTTGTTGGTTCTGGATCAGAACAGCACGCATCTGGTGGCGGCGGACTGGTCTCTGGCGGTATTGGAAAGCGGCGCTTTGCTCCTGTGTCAGGCCGATGCCGCTGATATGGCGCATGCAGACTCGCAGCTGCAGACAGAAACTCAGGCCGAGAGTGAAACTAAGAGTGATCCAGAGGCGCATGCATCAGCCTCTCAAGTATCAGGCGCTCAAGTACAAGGCGCTCAGGCACCTGACCCGATTGCGCTGGAGGTGTTTAACCATTTGTTTATGTCCGTGGCCGAGCAGATGGGCTTTGTGCTGGAAAAAACCGCCAGCAGCGTAAACATCAAAGAACGTCTCGATTTTTCCTGTGCGGTCTTCGACCGTCACGGCGAGCTGGTCGCCAATGCACCGCATATTCCAGTGCATTTGGGCTCCATGAGCGAAAGCATTCATGTGGTCATGCGCGATCACCCCAACATGCAACCCGGCGATGCCTTCGTGCTGAATACCCCCTACAACGGTGGCACGCATTTACCGGATGTGACTGTGGTTAAGCCGGTCTTTATTGATCCTGACAACACTTCAAACGCCGATTTCTATGTGGCAGCGCGCGGGCATCATGCCGACATCGGCGGCATTACGCCGGGGTCCATGCCTGCGAACAGCCAGCACATCGAAGAAGAGGGCGTGCTGTTGGATAACCAGGTGCTGATGCGCGCCGGTGAGTTTCAGGCAGAGTCGATTCGGATCGTCCTCCTGAGTGCGCGTTACCCGGCACGCAACCCAGATCAGAACCTATCTGATCTGATGGCGCAGCTGGCGGCCTGTGAAAAAGGCGCGGATGAGCTGGCGGTGCTGTGTCGCCGTTATGGCGTTAGTCAGGTGCATGCGTACATGGCGCACGTACAAGATAACGCCGAGCAGACCTTGCGTGATTGTCTGGCGCAGCTGCCCTCTGGCGAATTCTCTTATGAGATGGATGACGGCACACGTATGCAGGTGGCTATTCGGGTGGATCAGGCAGCACGAGTGGCCGACGTCGACTTTACCGGCACGGGCTATCGGCGCTCACAGCGGATGCATCCGGGCAACTTTAACGCGCCGACGTCGGTGGTGCGGGCAGCCGTCTTGTATTGCTTCCGGGTGTTGGTCGATAAGCCCATGCCGCTGAATGCGGGTTTCTTCCGCGCATTGCGTATTCATGTGCCAGAGGCTTCCATTATTGCGCCTGAGTACCCCGCGGCGGTGGTGTCCGGCAATGTGGAAACCGCTCAAGCGCTGGTGGATTGCCTGATGGGCGCCTTGCAACTGATGGCCGGTGGTCAGGGCACCAACAACAACTTCACCTTTGGCAATGACACCTATCAGTACTACGAAACATTGTGTGGTGGCGCCGGTGCCAGCGCACGAGGCGCAGGCGCCAGTGGTGTGCACACGCACATGACGAATTCACGCCTGACCGATCCGGAAATTCTGGAGCAGCGTTTTCCTGTGGTGCTGGATTGGTTCCATACCCGCCAGCTTAGCGGTGGTGAGGGCGTACACACGGGTGGTAACGGCGTGGAGCGACACATTCGCTTTCTTGAAACCATGCAGGCCAACATCATCAGCGGTCACCGTCAGGTACCAACGTTTGCGCTTAACGGCGCGGGCGAGGGCAAGGTGGGCAGCAACTTTGTGAAGCGGGCAAATGGTCGAATGGAATGGCTGCAAAGTTGCGCTGATGTCACCTTAGAGGCGGGTGATACATTTTGCATTCACACTCCCGGTGGCGGGGGCTGGCAGCCCGAGTAAAAAATATTTTTTTATTTGTGACTTCTGGGTCCGTGGCGTCGTCTATTTTCTAGATAACGCCAGACCAAGAACCAAAATGTTAATAAGAAGGACACACCCATGATGTTTCGATCTGTTCAATGGCACCGTGCCGCACTTCTGACCATCGCTTTCACCCTAATGACGGCCTGTGGTGACAATAATGCCCTGCCGGATCTTGATGCACGCACAGAACCTGTGCTGAAGAAAATTGATCCGCAAACTGAACAGCAGGACGTCAAAGTCCGCAAAGCGCGCTTCTTTGAACAGCTGCGTCCGGTGGTGGATGCCGAAAACGAACGCACGTTGGCGATTCGCGCGGCGTTGAAATCCCTGCGCGATAAAGCTGAGTCCGGTGAGTTAACGGCCGGTGAAAACGCCTGGCTGAACGACGTAGCAAGCCGCTACAAAATTGAAGCGGATGCCGAGGGTCGTCATGACTTTGCCACCTTGCTGCGTCGTGTTGACGTGGTGCCTGTGTCTCTGGCGCTGTCGCAAGCGGCGATGGAAAGTGCCTGGGGACGTTCACGTTTCGCGCAGGAAGGTAACAACCTGTTTGGTCAGTGGTGCTTCTCCAAAGGCTGCGGCATTGTGCCATCGCAACGTGCGTCGGGCCTGACCCACGAAGTGGCTAAATTCAAAACCGTGAATGCGGCGGTGCGCGCTTACCTTGAAAACCTGAACCGTCATCCGACTTACGTCAGTCTGCGTGATGTACGTCAGGGCATTCGCCGCGGTCGCGTGACCAAAACACCGGGCATTGATATGGCCGTGGGTCTGGAAAATTATTCAGAATTGGGTAACGAATACGTTGAGCATATTTCGTCGGTGATCCGTCAGAATAAACTCAGCCAATACAACCGCCACCTGGTACAGGGGACGCCTCAGTGAGTCAGGAATGGAATGATCTGATCGATACGCGCCACGAAGACAGCGCTGATCAGTTACGCGAACGTCAGATTCAATTACGCCAGATGCCCATCGAGGAGGTGGGCTTGCTGCTGGAGTCCTTGCCCGTTGAGCAACGACTGGCAGACTGGCGCCTGCTCGACGAGCCGGAGCGCTTTGACGTTCTGCTGGCGATGCGAGCGGATCCACGTGAGCGCATTCTTGATGATTTAAGCAAAGACGAGCTCGACGAATTACTGACCGACCTCGATGCCAGTGAGCTGCTGGAACTGGCCGACTCGCTGTCAGGCCGCCTGATCGACCGTGCGTTCAAGCGCATGGACGAACAACAGCAGGAGTGGTTCCTGAGTGCGCGCCAGTACGACGATGATTTGATTGGTCACTGGTTAAGCCATGAGATTTTGACGCTACCGCAAACGGCGAAGGTGCGGGACGTGCATCGGTTATTGCGCCGTCAGCATCCGGAATACCGCGATGCGGTATTTCTTACCAACCGGGTAGGGCAGTACGCCGGAACGGTGCGATTGTCGGACGTCTGGCGCGAGCAGGATCACATTCCACTGGCCGACCTGATCAGTGAAGGGGTCGAGCCATTGGTCGCGAACGACAGAGTACAGGAAGCCTCCGGACGCATTCAGAGTGCGCGTCTGGCAGCGCTGCCCGTGGTGGACGAGCAAGGCAAGTTGTTAGGTTGCCTCGACATGACCACCGCGCTGGAGTTATTACAGGAATTCTACGAAGCGCAGCTGATGGCTGGCGCGGGTATGGACAACGAGGAAGACTTATTTGCGCCGGTACGCAAAAGCGCCAAAGGCCGTGCGATCTGGCTTGGCATTAATTTGCTGACGGCCTTTGCCGCCTCCTGGTTTATTGGTTTATTTGAAGCCACGTTACAGGAAGTGGTGGCGCTGGCGGTGTTGATGCCCGTCGTGGCGAGCATGGGGGGCATTGCCGGCAGCCAGACGTTAACGCTGATGATCCGCGGGCTGGCACTCAATCAGATTACCCCCGCGAACCGCATGGCGCTGCTAAGAAAAGAACTCAGCGTGGGCAGTTTAAATGGCGTGATATGGGCGGTCGTGATTGGGCTGGTGGCCACGGTGTGGTTTGGCAGTTCGTTGATCGGTATGGTCATCGCCGCGGCCATTGCTATGAATATTGTCGCGGCAGCATTTTCAGGTGTCGTGATTCCGGTGATTCTCGACCGGTTGAAAATTGATCCCGCCTTGTCAGGCTCGGTGGTGTTGACCACCGTCACTGACATTGTTGGTTTCGTTGCGTTTTTGGGGCTGGGTACGCTGATCCTGTTGTGATCACCGCCCCTTTTTTATTTCATTTATTCACTTCAATTACCCGTCATGCTCTGACCATCGTTTCACTAAACGGATGCGCTGGTCGGAGTCATGACATTGAGGGCCGCTGTTAAGCGGCCGAGAGGCTATTCGTGGACCTTATTTCACAACTCACCACTTTTGTACAAAGCCTGCCATTAGACACTCTGGTATGGCTGGGTATTATTTTCTGTATCTCTCAATCGGCGATGTTCTCAGGTCTGAACCTCGCCTTTTTCTCGTTAAATATGTTGGAGCTGGAAGTCGAGGCCAGTCACAACAACCGTGCCGCGCAACGTATTTTATCGATGCGTCAGGATTCGAATTTCCTGCTGACCACCATCCTCTGGGGTAACGTGGGGATTAACGTATTACTGACTTTGCTGTCGGATTCGGTGCTGGCGGGCGCCAGTGCGTTTTTGTTCTCCACCATCTTTATTACCTTGTGTGGTGAGATCCTGCCGCAGGCATATTTTTCGCGCAATGCATTGCGTATGGCGTCGGCATTGACGCCGGTGATGCGCTTTTATCAGATACTGTTATTTCCAGTGGCCAAACCGGCGGCCCTGCTGCTCGATGGCTGGTTGGGGAAAGAAGGTATCAGTTATCTTCGTGAGCGTGATTTAAAACGCGTTATCCGCAAACACGTGGAAGCGGAAGAAGCCGAAGTCGACCACGTTGAAGGCATTGGTGCACTCAATTTCTTGAGTATCGATGATCTTAAGGTGAGCCAGGAAGGCGAATTACTGAATCCGGATTCTGTAATTCGCTTACCGGCCAAAATGGATTTGCCGGTGATTCCCGACATCGAACGCAGTGAAAACGACCCCTTTCTACAGCGCGTCAATGCCAGTGGCCACAATTGGGTGGTGCTTGCAGATGAGCAGGGTGAGCCCTTACTGTTGCTGGACGCGGACGGTGCCTTGCGGGCGGCACTGTTTGAAAAAGACGTACCGCTCGATCTGTACCGCTTCTGCCATCGCCCACTGATTGTCCGGGATGAAAACGTCACCATTGGTGAAACCATTCTCGAACTGAAGAGCAAAGAAGATCACGATCATTCTCACGATGATGCGCTGGAGTTTGATGCGGTACTGGTGTGGGGAGAACATCCTCGCATTATTACGGGGGCGGACATTCTCGGGCGGTTGCTGAAAGGCATTGTGTCGCATGAGCTGCGACATAAGGAAAAGCGTCAAGGCGAGCCAGCCAAGAACAATGACGCTGTAAAATAAAAATTTAAAAATATTTTTTTAAATTTGTGACTTTCCCCAGAACGGTTGCGTCCAACTAGTACGAACTCACCATAACGAGGAAATACTATGTTCGCACGCAACACCACCTTAGCCATGGCCATTCTGGCGTTACACGGGTGTGCTACCTCATCTCTGTTGAGTGAACAGGATATTGAAACGACCTATCCAACCCTGATCAGTCTTGAGAAGAAAGTTCAGGACGCGGATGCACAGGAAGTCGATATGTTGGCTGATCAGGCATACAGCGACGCATTAGAGCAGGTCAACGATGCACGTAAAGCCGCGGCGCGCTCGGACAGCCGTACCGCAATGAAAATCATGGCGGCCGAAGAAACGCTGAACAGCGCACGTACGCAAGCAAATCAGGCGTCTTACGAACTTGATGAAGTCATGGCAGCACGTAAGCGTGCTTTGGCCGCGGGTGCTGGAAGCAAATCGGCGGATGCGTTCGGTGATGCTGATGAGACACTTAAGCACCTGGGTAACCTGTTAGCCGATGGACGCGTCGCGAAAGTGCGGGAAGAGCGTCAGGCGCTGACCAAAACCTATCAGCAACTGGAAGTCAGTGCACTGAAATCGGCCACTGGTGCGCAGGCGCAGGCTCGGATTGATGCGGCGAAAAAGAACGGTGCTGAGAAGCTGGCCCCGATCACCTTAGCGCAGGCGAATGAACAACTCGCACTGTCTCGTCAGGTGTTGGAAGCCAACGCCGATGCACGCGACAAAGCAGCCCTGCACGCCCAGAATGCATACGATCTGGCGGGCAAAGCGACTCAGATCGTTGAAGTGATCCGCGAGCTGGAACAGAGTGAAATGACCGACGAACAGGTGGTGCTCTGGTATCAGAAACAACTGCAATCAGCGGTTGGGCCGGTGACTCAAACTCTGGATTTCAGCCGTGCGAATCGTGATGTGATCAGTCAGGTACGTCAGCAGATGATTCGCCTGAAAGAAGACGCGCAAGTGTCCGAGCAGTCACTGATTGCCCTGAACGAACAGCAGCGCGCGACGATTGCAGAGAAAGATCGTATTATCGGCGAATTGAAAGCTACCAGTCAGGCTGACAAGCAGAAACAGGCTGAGATGGAAGGTCGCTTCCGCGTTGTACAGGCGTTGTTTACCCCGGCCGAAGCTGAGGTTTATCGTCAGGGAAACGACGTCCTCATTCGCGCCTATGGCTTTAAGTTCCGTTCGGGTCAGAGCGAGATTTCATCTGAAAACTTCGCACTGCTGAACAAGTTAACCAAAGCCATTGGTCAGTTCCCGGCTTCCCGTGTAGAGATTTCTGGACACACGGATAATCGCGGCGCGGATGAGTTAAACCAAAGTCTGTCCGCAGCGCGTGCCGATAAAGTCGCGCGTTTCCTGACCGAGGTAGGTGGTATCGCTGCCAAGCGCTTACAGAGCAAAGGGTATGGGGAATCCCGCCCATTGGCATCGAACGAAACTGAAGAAGGTCGCGCGGCCAACCGTCGTGTCGAAATTCTGATTCGCAATTGATGTTGGCCCGGGGAAACCCGGGCTTTTTAATGATGATTAACCCAGAGTCTGCCGCTATGAGCCAGGACGATTTTGAACAACGCTTAAAAGCGTTTGCGCAACGCGAAGCCAATGAGCATCCAGCTCCGCCGCCTGAGCAGGGATTGGATAAAGCATTGCAGCGCGCGCAACGGGATACTGCGTATAAAGAGGGGTTGGGCTTTCTGACCGCCATACTCTGGGTATTTATTTCAGGCCTGGGCCTGAATCTGTATCGGGCGGTGAAAGCGCCGAAACCTGAATCCAAATCTAAATTCAAACTTAAGTCGCGTCGCCAACCGGTGACGCCAGACTCATCCAACGACCCTAAGGAAACCCCATGAACCTCGAACATTGGACCCAGCCCTTGCTGGATGCCGGGATGAATTTCTGGAGCAAGATTGCGGCATTCATGCCGAAGTTAATCGTCACCATTGTTGTGGTTCTGGTGTGTTTGGCGGTCATTCGCCTGCTAAGCAAAGCCTTGGTCGTGATGCTGCGTAAACTCGGCTTTGATGGATTATGCCAGCGCATCGGTTTGAGCAAAGGCATGGCAACGGCAGGCATGACACTGACACCTTCTGAAGCACTTGTCGGTGTGGTGCGTTTGTTTCTGATTCTGCTGATTATTCTGTCGGCGGCCGAGACACTGGGGCTTGAGCGTATCTCGTCGGTGGTGGATGACTTTGTGCTTTACCTGCCGAAAATGCTTGGGGCCATCGCTGTGGTCGTAGGGGGGATGTTTATTGGTCATCACCTGAAGCGCAGCGTTGACCATGCCATGAAGCACATGGGTGTGGATTACTCTCGCGCGGTTGCTCAGGTGGTGTACGGCATCACTTTATTGATTACCGCGTCACTGGCGATTAATCAGCTCGAGATTGCAACGGATCTTTTTGATCTTTTCTTTGCCATCGTATTGGGCAGTGTGGGTCTGGCTGTGGCAATCTCGTTCGGTTTGGGCACACGTGAAGTCTCGGCCCAGATGATCAGTGGCGTGTATCTGCGGGAGCAGCTGATTCCGGGGGAAACGCTGGTACTGGATGGCGAAGAAGGGACAGTGCTGGCCGTTGGCACGGTGAACACCCTGATTCAGGTCGGTGATGAGATTCGTCGTATTCCGAATGCCCGCTTAATCAAGACTTCGTTCTCGACACGCACTGACGACTGATCCATGGCGGTATCTCTGCAGGCGCTTGACCGCCTGACAGATACCCAACTGGTGACTCTGGCAAAACATCAGCTTCCGCATGCCACTGATGCATACGAGGCGCTGGTGAATCGCCATGAGCAGGTACTGATTGGCGTCTGCCGCCACTTGTGCCCCACGCACGAGCAGGCCGAGGATGTTTATCAGGATGTCCTGATACGGATTTTCCACCACTTGCCCGGGTTTCGGGGGGAGTCGGCGTTCCGTACCTGGATATACCGTATTGCGTACAACCAGTGCATGGATCTGTTGCGGCGTCAGCGTGACGACCAGTCCTTTGATCCGGACCTTCACGAGGAGGGCCGCGAAGACGCCTATGCGTTGTCCGGCGACCGGTTTGAGCGCATGATCGCATCACTGAACCCGCAGGAACGTACTGTGGTGACACTGCGTCTGGTGTCTGAGCTTGAATTTCAGGACATTGCCGATATCACCGGAGATAAGCTGAGCACGTTAAAAATGCGTTATCAGCGTGCGCTGGAGAAGCTCAAGCGCCAGAGTGAAGAGACCGGTTATCCCTGAACACAATCACAACAGAATTTTTTCTATGTGTGTGTGACTTTGAGGTGTCTAGTACGTCTAAGTGTTTTTACTGAATACAACACAGGATATTGCTATGAAAATTGCCATTCTTTCGCGCGGCCCGAATCTGTACTCAACCCGTCGTCTGGTCGAAGCTGGACGCGAACGCGGCCACGAAGTCGACGTCATCGACACGCTGCACTGCTACATGGACATTACCAGCAGCCGCCCAGCGGTACGCTATAAGGGAGAGCCTTTGCCTGAGTACGATGCGGTGATTCCTCGCATTGGTTCTTCGATTACTTTTTACGGCACTTCCGTGGTGCGTCAGTTTGAGATGATGGGTACCTTTGCGGTGAATGAGTCGGTAGCGATCAGCCGTTCGCGCGACAAGCTGCGCTCAATGCAGTTGCTGTCACGTAAAGGCGTGGGCTTGCCACGTACTGGGTTTGCTCACTCACCGGACAACGTTAAAGACCTGATCAAAATGGTGGGTGGTGCGCCGCTGGTAGTGAAACTGCTGGAAGGTACTCAGGGGATCGGCGTCGTACTAGCGGAGACAACCAAAGCCGCGGAAAGCATCATTGAAGCCTTCATGGGTCTGAAAGCCAACATTCTGGTTCAGGAGTACATCAAAGAAGCGGGCGGTGCCGACATTCGTTGTTTTGTCGTGGGCGGTAAAGTCGTTGCGGCGATGAAACGACAGGCGGCGGAAGGCGAATTCCGCTCTAACCTGCACCGTGGCGGTCAGGCAACTCTGGTGAAACTGACGGCGAAAGAACGCGCGACCGCCGTGAATGCGGCCAAAGTGATGGGCCTGAACGTGTGTGGTGTGGATATCCTGCAAGCCAAAGATGGCCCGGTGGTGATGGAAGTGAACTCATCCCCAGGTCTGGAAGGCATTGAAAGTGCCACCGGTAAAGACGTGGCAGGCATGGTGATGGAATTTATTGAAAAGAACGCGCGACCAAACAACACGCGCACGAAAGGAAAAGGCTGATATGCCAACACAATCGATGCTGGAAATCGGTGGGCAAAGTATTGCCCCCGGCAGTCGGGTGAAACTTGAGCTGCCAGTAGCTCAGCTGGCGACAGGTACGCCGGTGGCTATGCCAATTCAGGTAATTCGCAGTCGCAAGCCGGGCCCGGTGGTATTTGTCAGTGCGGCGATTCATGGTGACGAGCTGAATGGTGTTGAGATTATTCGACGCCTGATTGCCAAAGCCCCAAAAATTACCGCAGGCAGCCTGATTATGGTGCCTATGGTGAACGTTTTTGGTGTGCATTCGCAAAGTCGATATACCCCGGACCGCCGCGATTTAAACCGCACGTTTCCGGGGTCGGAAAAAGGTTCTCTGGCGGGACGTCTCGCGCATATTTTTATGACCGAGATTGTCGACCAGTGCGATTACGGTATTGATTTGCACACTGGTGCGATTCATCGCAGTAACCTGCCACAGATTCGCGCCAACCTGAAAGATCCGGAAACCCGCCAGCTGGCTGAGGCCTTCGGTGTGCCTGTGATTCTTAATTCTGAATTACGCGATGGTTCGTTACGTCAGATTGCGGCGGATCAGGGCACCCGGATTTTATTGTACGAAGCTGGTGAGGCGTTACGCTTTGACGAGCTGTCGATTCGAGCCGGAGTGAAAGGCGTACAGAATGTGTTAGCGGCCCTGGGCATGATGCGTAAGCGTTCACGCAAGGCCACACCAGAACCCTTTGCCGCCAACAAAAGCCATTGGTTGCGGGCGCCCGTCAGCGGCATCGTTCGTGACCTGAAGCGTTTGGGCGACTGGGTGGAAGCTGGGGAAGCCTTAGCGGAAATCGGAGACCCCTACGGTGAGGTGACGGCGACGCTGTGTGCGACCCGCTCTGGCGTGATCATTGGTCAGCAGAACATTCCGCTGGTACAGGAAGGGGATGCCATGGTGCACGTTGCCATGTTTGATGAAGAAGACATGGGGGTTGCTGACTCGATCGAACTGATGCAGGACACCTTGCTCGACTCTCCGGTCAGCTAAGCCAGAGCTTTGCGCTCTATATTCAATCCACGATGCCTAATATCTAATACCTAAAACCCAGTGCCCGATGCTCACTAAAAAGAAGCTCGGGCATTGGGTAAGGCACTTATTTTTACGTGTCGTTTATTTGGACAGGTAATATTCAAACGCTAGGCTAAAGCGTTTTCAGAACCTTCAGGAACGTTTCAGGCTCTGGGCGCACTCGGTAATTATCGGTTTCGTCGGCCCAATGAACTCGGCCATTGGCGTCGGTAATAATCACGGTGGGCATTGGCGCTTCAGTGTCGTAGCCCATGACTTCCAGTCCAGTCGGAATACCAAACGCTGACACAATACCCAACGCCTTTGCGGCCGTATTGTCACGGTCTACCAGAAACTCAAAATCCACATCGAACCGTTTCGCCAGTGCTGCACTGTGCCCTTGCGGTTGAGGCGACACCAGATACACCTTGGCGCCTAAGGCCTCAATTTCACGGTATTGCGCCGCAATTTCTTTAATCTGAGCCATGCACAGAGGACACCAGTTGCCCCGGAAAAACAGAATGACCGAGGGCTGCCCCGCGACATCGCGCAGAGAAAACGGCGTGCCTGAGCTGGTGGTCAATGAGACATCGGGCAGTGTATTGCCCACGCGCAATGCATCACTGGCGCTTCGTTCATAGCGTGAATACCAGAAGGTGTACCCTACGAAACCGGCGTAACTGACGGCGCCTG
>Ga0255776_10002878_pt1 | contig 18934 bp, 13 predicted proteins | sample 071ome_19_FD_179974 | JGI IMG/M metagenome (GOLD analysis project Ga0255776, IMG submission 179974) | Coastal salt marsh microbial communities from the Groves Creek Marsh, Skidaway Island, Georgia - 071413AT metaG (version 2) | ecosystem: Environmental > Aquatic > Marine > Intertidal zone >... | reverse complement strand
CCAGAAAGCTCGAGGATGATAAAGTTCGAAAGTCCTTTGGTGGGAGATGATGTAGTTCGTAAGCTGCAAGGAGATTTGCCAAAAGGTTTTCGTTCAGCGACCTTACCCATACAATTTTCAACTACATCCTCCAACGATAAAGGCAATTGCTTGCAATCTGGATTAGACAGACTTTTTAAAAGAGCGGATGAAGCGATTGACTCAGGTGTTAATATTTTGGTTCTTTCGGATCGAGATATTTCTGCTGAAGAAGTACCTATCCCTTGTTTACTTGCTTGTTCTGGTTTGCACCACCATTTGATTCGTCAAGGAACCCGTACAAAAGTTTCCTTAATTATTGAATCAGGTGAACCTAGGGAAGTTCAACATTTTGCCCTTCTTTTGGGATACGGAGCTGATTTGATAAATCCTTATCTTGCTCTCGAAACTGTCCGCTATCTCATTCAGAGTGGTGACTTGGTTGGCGAGCCTCAAGTTGCTTGTGCAAAATTTTTAAAAGCGAATCTAAACGGCGTAATAAAAACAATGTCCAAGATGGGCATATCCACCGTTGCTTCTTACCGAGGAGCCCAAATTTTCGAGGCTATTGGACTCAATCGGGAAGTTATTGATAAATTCTTTACTAAAACTCCATCCCGTGTTGAAGGTATTGGTTTAGATGCTATTGCTCATGAAGCTTTGTATAGGCATCAATTCGCATTTGCAGAACGCGTGGATGGCAGAGCAATTAACTTAGACACCGGTGGCATTTACCAGTGGCGTGCCAATGGCGAAAAACACCTCTTTAATCCAACCACCATTCACAAACTGCAAAAGGCTACGAGACTTGGCGATTATGCTGTATTTCAGGAATACTCGAATGCGGTCAACGATCAATCCCGTGACCTCTACACCCTTAGAGGCTTGATGGAGTTTGTATATGATCCGTCGGATTCAGTGCCTTTGGAGGAGGTTGAGCCAGCCAGTGAAATAGTAAAGCGTTTCAAAACTGGTGCTATGTCCTACGGATCAATATCCAAAGAAGCTCACGAAAGCCTTGCTATTGCGATGAATCGTCTCGGTGGCAAGTCCAATACTGGTGAAGGCGGTGAAGATATTGACCGTTTTACACCCGATGAAAATGGCGAATCCAGAAGGTCCGCAATAAAGCAGGTTGCGAGCGGTCGTTTTGGAGTCACTAGCTTCTACCTTGTAAATTCCGATGAGATTCAGATTAAAATTGTACAGGGCGCAAAGCCTGGAGAAGGGGGGGAGCTGCCTGGTCACAAGGTTTTACCTCCGATTGCAAAAACCAGAGGAACCACGCCAGGCGTTGGCTTAATATCTCCACCTCCACATCACGACATTTATTCAATCGAGGATTTGGCAGAGCTTATTCATGACCTGAAGAATTCAAATCACCATGCACGCATCAATGTTAAATTAGTATCAGAAGTTGGTGTTGGTACTGTTGCTGCCGGAGTTGCGAAAGCCAAAGCAGATGTCATTTTAGTATCTGGATACGACGGAGGCACAGGTGCCTCACCCAGATCTTCCATCCAACACGCAGGTGCTCCTTGGGAATTGGGATTGGCGGAGACAAACCAAACATTGCTTCTCAACGACTTGCGGAGCAGGGTTGTTTTGGAGACAGATGGTCAGTTAAAAACAGGAAGGGATGTAGCCATCGCTTGTTTATTAGGAGCCGAGGAATTTGGATTTGCAACAGCTCCCTTGGTTACACTTGGCTGCTTAATGATGCGGGTCTGCCACAAAAACACTTGCCCTGTTGGTATTGCTACACAAGATCCACGATTAAGGGCAAAATTTGCTGGCGGTGCAGATGCAGTAGTAAATTTTATGAACTTTGTGGCCGAGGAAATTCGTGAAACGATGGCACAATTAGGATTTAGAACTATCAACGAAATGGTAGGTCGTGTGGATAAGCTTGAGCTTCGTAAAGCCATTGATCATTGGAAAGCCAAGGGTCTTGACTATTCTGGAATTCTGTATCGTCCCGAAGTTGGTCCAGAAGTTGGCACTTTTTGTCAAATGAAGCAGGACCATCTATTAGATAAGTGCTTGGACAATCGTGAAATCCTCAGGCAAGCCCAGCCTGCGATTTCAAATGGGCAATCTGTAAGCATTGATTTGCCTATCATTAATACGGACAGAGTTGTTGGTACAATAACGGGTGCCGAAATCTCCCGAAAACATGGGGCTAGTGGCTTACCTGAGGATACCGTACGAATAAATCTTACTGGATCTGCGGGTCAAAGTCTTGGAGCCTTCTGTCCTAAAGGTATGACATTTTCCGTTGTTGGTGATACGAATGATTATCTTGGCAAAGGTTTGTCTGGAGCCAAAATTATTGTTCGTCCTCCAGAAGATTCTTCTTTCGAAGCACATGAGAACATCATTGCTGGTAATGTTTGCTTTTATGGAGCAACCGCTGGCAGTGCTTTTGTTTCAGGCGTAGTAGGTGAAAGATTTTGTGTACGAAATTCTGGTGTTCATGCCGTGGTGGAGGGTCTCGGTGATCATGGTTGTGAGTATATGACTGGTGGCCTTGTTTTATGTCTTGGTAAGACTGGAAGGAACTTCGGAGCTGGTATGTCCGGTGGAGTTGCTTACATCTTTGACGAAGACGGTGATTTTCTGTCCTCAAAACTGAATACTGAGATGGTCAAAACTTATCCTCTGGTTGAGTGTGAGGATTCTGAAATTGATAAAGTTAAAAACTTAATAAGCTGTCATCTCGAGTACACAGGATCTTCAAGAGCCAAATATTTACTAAATAACTGGGATGATACTTCGCCAAAATTCATCAAAGTCATGCCTGAAGATTACGAACGCGTTCTCGTAGCCCTGAAAAAAGCGGAAGAAAGAGGATTGCAGGGAGATGAAGCGATACAAGCTGCATTCGAAGAGAATGTGGCTGCCGGACATTAATCAAAATTTACTGACGATTTATTATGGGTAAACCAACTGGATTTTTAGAGAACGATCGAATAGCAATCCCTGATCGTAAACCACTAGAACGGATTAAGGACTGGAAGGAAATTCACGAACCATTTGATCCCGATCAAATTCGTAAGCAAGGTGCTCGTTGTATGGATTGTGGGACTCCTTACTGCCATACGGGTATGACCTTGAGTAACATGGCGAGCGGTTGTCCTATCAATAACCTTATTCCTGAATGGAATGACTTGGTGTATCAGGGTAAGTGGAAAGAGGCCTTGGACCGCTTGCACAAGACCAACAACTTTCCTGAATTTACAGGAAGAGTTTGTCCGGCACCTTGTGAGGGGTCTTGCGTATTGGGTGTTATTGAGCCTCCCGTGACGATCAAAAGCATTGAGTGCTCCATCATTGACAAAGGATTTGAGGAAGGGTGGGTAAAGCCTAATCCGCCTGCGTCCAGATCGGGTAAGAAAGTGGCAGTTGTTGGTTCTGGTCCCGCTGGACTTGCTGCTGCGGATCAGCTCAATAAAGCCGGTCATTCTGTGACTGTTTATGAACGTGCAGATCGTATCGGTGGTCTTCTTTTGTATGGGATTCCAAATATGAAGCTGGAGAAAGAGATCGTTCAAAGAAGGGTAGATCTCATGGCTGCGGAAGGTATTGAATTCGTCGTTTCCACTGAAATTGGGAAAGATCTCCCAGCTAAGAAGCTGGTTGAAGACTTCGATTCGGTCATTCTTTGCTGTGGGGCTACCAAGCCCAGAGACTTACCGGTTGAGGGTAGAGATCTGAAGGGCGTTCATTTCGCTATGGAATTCTTAACGCTTAATACTCAAGGATTACTTGAGTTAAAAGATGTCACAGCCTTTGAAACAGCTGCTAAAGATAAGCATGTAGTGGTAATTGGGGGAGGCGATACAGGTACCGATTGTGTCGGTACCTCAGTCCGACATGGCTGTAGCAGCGTTACTCAGCTTGAGATCATGCCTCGTCCTCCTGAGGAAAGAGCTGCCAACAACCCATGGCCGGAATGGCCTAAAGTTTACAAACTCGATTATGGACAGGAAGAGGCGAAAGAGGTTTTTGGTGAAGATCCTCGCAAATACCTTACTATGACTAAAAGGTTCATTGGGGATGATGCTGGTAATCTCAAAAGCATCATGATTTGTGATATCGAATGGCAGGAAAAAGACGGAAGATACTCTCCTGTAGAAGTAGAGGGTAGTGAAAGAGAAATACCTGCACAAGCTGCTTTTCTTGCGATGGGTTTTCTAGGACCCGAGGATACGATTGCAGTAGAGCTTGGTTTAGAGAGGGATTCAAGGTCTAATATCCAGGCGGATTATGGTAGGTTTGCCACTAATATCGAAGGTGTTTTTGCCGCCGGAGATGTAAGACGAGGTCAGTCATTGGTGGTTTGGGCGATTAATGAAGGCCGTGCAGCTGCTCGAGAATGCGATCGTTTCCTTATGGGTGAAACCTCCCTTCCTTGATATTATAATAGTATTGTGCAGGTTGTTTGCTTGGATCTTGAAGGTGTTTTAATACCTGAAATTTGGGTCGCTTTTGCGGAAAAAACCCATGTCAAAGAATTGAAGCGTACAACTAGGGATGAGCCTGACTATCAGAAGTTGATGGATTACAGGCTAAACATTCTTGATAAGCATGGTTTTAAACTACCCGAGATTCAGGAGGTAATCGAATCTATGGATCCCTTGCCAGGAGCTATCGATTTTGTTTCAAAACTGAGAGAGTCCCACGAACTTGTCATCCTTTCTGACACATTCAGAGAATTCGCATTTCCTCTGATGAGAAAGCTTAATTTCCCCACCTTGTTCTGCCATGAACTCCAAATTGCAGATGACGGAAAAATTGAGAAAGTGAAAATTCGCTTAGAGGATCATAAAAGAAAATCCGTTCAGTATTTTCAAAAACTGAATTTCGAGGTTCTTGCAGCCGGTGATAGTTACAATGATCTTGGGATGTTGCTGACCGCAAATCAGTGTAGTTTCTTTAATCCGCCAGTTTCGATTACAAATGAATACCCGGATATAAGAGTCTGCAAAACATATGATGAGTTGCATTCATTTGTAATAGGCAATTAAAAGCTTAATGATTGAAATCATAGTTGGTACGAATCGGAGAGGCAGCTTGTCCGAAGTTCTCGGAAATTGCCTTCTTGATATGTACCTTAACTTATCCGCTGACGCTCAGGTGATGAGCTTGCAGGATTTACCTTCTGAAACATTTAGTCCAGATTCATATCAAGAAAAACCTGCAAAAGTAGTCGAATTTACTGAAAGGGTGCTATGTGCACAGGGCTTGGTGGTTATCACTCCTGAATATAATGGAAGTATGCCAGGTGCACTGAAGCTTTTCATTGATTTACTTCCCTTTCCTGAGAGTTTTGAAAATCGGCCTGTATGTTATATTGGGGTTGCTGCTGGACAGTTTGGTGGACTTCGTCCAGTGGAGCATGTGATGCAAGTTTTTGGTTACAGAAATGCCTATAATTATCCCAAGAGGGTCTTTCTGGCCAATTCATTTAAGGTAATTGATCCTGAAAAAGGCATTATGGATGAGGAAATTTCTTCGCGTCTGTCCGAGCAAGCAAAAGGCTTCATTGATTTCTGCAAATCCATACAAACCTAAAGGCTAATCTGATGCCGAGATCTGATTTGTCTGTCGTTGCTACGCATGCATGTGGATGGCCGAATCTGACAAAACTTTCCAATGGAGATTTACTTTGCGTATATTTTAATGCTCCAAGTCATGGGCAGATGGAGGGTGATCTTATTTGCTCTACAAGGAAGAAATCTTCATCGAGATGGCAAAAATTGTCTGTAGTTTCCCGCAGACCACCGAGCGGAAACCGGATGCATCTGGCGGTGGGAATTGCGAATAATGGAGACATTCTTTGCTTCAGTAGTGGTTTTATTTTAAAGAATAAAAAATTTGTAGGTTTTGCCGGACATTGGTTATCACGATCATCCGATGGAGGTGTTTCCTGGAAAGAGGAAAGAGAGCCTGCTATCCCCTCAAAACTTCGAAACGCAATTCCCTACGGACGCATAGTTTGTATGGATGATAACACTTTGGCATACTCTTGTTATCGGAGTCAGGGTAGGCGTAATCCATCCGAGTCATGGGTATGTTTTTCTGAGAACGATGGAAAATCCTGGGGTCGATATTATAAACTTGGAAAAAATGATTCCAATGAAGTTGCTCTTTGCCCTCTCGTTGGTGGAAGACTGATGGGGGCTGCTCGAACCCATATTGATCATCACGTAAAAATCTGTGAATTTTCTGCCTCTTCTAAAAAGTGGCATGATAAAGGTGCGGTTACACTTCCCATGCAGCATCCTGCAGATCTCATTCAAATTGGCTCAAAAGCTTTATTGCTTACTTATGGGTTACGAAATCGTGGATTGATGGGTTTTGCCGCACGCATGAGTTTGGATGATGGTAAAACTTGGTTGCCACCATGGACTCTTCATCAGTGTGGCGATCAGGCGACTGACCTAGGTTATCCTTCTTCAGTTTGTTTGGACAACAATGGAAATATAATGACAGCATTTTACACTGACCATGAACCAACTTTTAAATCCAATGCAACCAAATATCGGGTCCTAGTAAAGCGTTGGAATCTGTTTGATTGGATGACCCAGGAAAATCAAAAAAAATTAGTCTTAAGCGGGATGTGATTCTGACAGAAATCATAGTGGGCGGAAAGGCACCGTTCTTATAAACAATGCCTCTCAAATTATGCAAACCGTCTCAAACAAAAGTAAATTCTGCCAAAATAAAAAAATGTTACTTGTTATCTTTTAGCAGAATGCCATCAGATATTATTCTTACCTAGTTTTGTTTTTTGGGCTCCTTTGTTCTCTTTTCCACTCTTCGGAATAAAGAATCCTGTCTTGCGAAGTTTTTAAAACTTCATCGCAGTAGTTCTTCAATGCTAATTTATATTCAGCAATGATGTCAGATAATGTTTCTTGATTAATTAAATTGTCCTGTTCGTTGGGATCATTTTCTAAATCAAAAAATTCCCATTCATTAAAAGGAAAGTAATGAATAATTTTGTATTTGCCTTTTCGGAATCCGTGATGTGGGGAAACTCCATATTCACCAGGGTTAAGGGTATGCGAAAAAAACATAACATTTTTACTAGTAGAACTATTTAAATTACTAATGTTGTTTTCATTGTCGTATCGGTCATGCTTTTCGTTTTTAGTTAGCAAGTTAAAGAGGTCAAAATCTTCGAATAATTTATTGGTGTCGAGATCAAGGCTTTGGTTATTATCAAAACTTGTACAAATCAGAGGGATTCGAGAACTTGGTTCGTACACCCACTCGCTTCCAAACCAACCAGATTCTCCAATAAATCTGCCTCTTTCTGCACTGTAAATAAATTGAAAATTATTTTGTTTGGAAGATTTAAAGCAATCTATTAAGCGACCAATGTTTTCATCCATTGCATATAAACAACGAAGGTAATTCTTAATAAACCTCTGATATTTCCAAATAAAATATGAATCCCCTTTAGGATTTTCACGTGAAAAAGCTTCGTTTTGAGATTTCCAAGAAAGAGTCCATGCAGTTTTTTGTTCATCATTCATGGAATTCCAGTTTTTATCCCAAATGGAAAATTCTTTTGTTGAGGAGTTGGATTCTGATTTATTTGGTAAAAACAAGTCATGAGCAAGATCCAAGTCCGTTGAGATATTCATTTTTTGGTATTTGCTTGCAGGAGCAAGGTTTTCAAGATCTGAAAAAAAGGTGTCAGGAGTTTCAAACCACTCATCATTGTACTTTCCAACCATTCGAATCGGAGGAATCCACGGTCTGCTTGTAGATTGGTAGGATATAAAAGCAAAAAAAGGTTTATTATTTGCCCTGGTTTTTCTCCATTTGATAATAAGGTCGGTGATTACATCGGTTGTGTGTCCTTCAGATGAGTAGGTCCCATGCTTATTTTTAATCCTTGGATTAATGAAGATTTTGGGGTCATCTAAGATTTCCCAGGAGTCAAAACCTAAATAGTCAGGATTTTGTTTCCATAACCAAGACCCAAACATAACAGTTTCGTATCCAAGTGACTTGAAATGAAAGGCCAAAGATCTATGTGGATAGAAATTAACCAGACCATTGATCCTTCTTTTACCGCTAAGAAATGGAAAGGCAGTGAATCCTCTGCTTGAATCGGTACAGTATGCTAAGGGATGACTGATACCTCTTTGAATAAGCCTATTGAGTTGAGGGCATGGAATAAATGATGATCTAGCTCCTTCAAAATGCTCTAGGAATTTGACAGGGTGGTTTCCAGAAAGGCAGAATAGGACACTTGAAGGCTGATCTAAGGCGTTTAAATTAGCGACAAAACAAATGTGCAGTATGATTAAATATAAGAAATGGAAAGATTTATCCATATACAACTATTCTTGTGATTCGGCATTGAATTTGCGAATCTATTCCAATGAGAGCATGGTTTTATCATAACATGGGCTTGAATCTTAGTCATTTTTTGTTTAAAAAATGGCATGTGCGGAATTGTAGGATACTTAGGTAAAGGGATTGCCCAAGAACCCCTGCTCGATGGATTACGACGTTTGGAGTATAGGGGCTATGACTCTGCTGGAGTTGCTTTTCACGACGGTGCTTCATTTTCATTAGCCCGTGAAACCGGCAGGGTAGAAAACTTATCCAAATCATTACTGGGAGAATTTAGTAGATCTGGACTTGGTATTGCTCATACCCGTTGGGCTACCCATGGTGCGGTAACGACATCAAACACACACCCACATCTCAGCCACGATAAAAAATTTGCGTTGGTTCATAATGGTGTGATCGAGAATTTCTCTACTCTTAAAAATTTTCTGCTCAAAGAAGGGGTACAATTCTCTTCCGATACTGATTCCGAAGTTCTCTGCAATCTCATTGCTTATCATTACAATGAGTTGCCCGAGGGAGAAGATCGTTTCATCCAGGCAATTAGTGCAGCTCTAGCAAAATCACGCGGTGCTTATGGTATTGCGGTGATGTGTATTGATTATCCGGATATGATGGTGGGTGCCCGTCGCGGCTCTCCGTTGGTTGTGGGCATTGGTGAGGATGCAAATTTTATTGCCAGTGATGCTTCTGCATTTGTTGGAAGGGCGAAAGAAGCGGTTTTTTTAAAAGATGGCGAGCTAGCTATTCTTCGTGGGAGTGATTTCCGGATTACCAACCAGGAAGGGCACGAAGCCGAAGCTGTTACCCAACCACTTGAGCAGACATTGGAGGAAGTGGAACTCGGAGATTTTGGTTCCTACATGGAAAAAGAAATCTTTGAACAACCTTCTGCCCTTCGAAATACCTTACGGGGTAGATTTGGAGATGACGGAACCACTGCTAAACTTGGTGGATTGGAGGGCCATGAGGATGAGCTTAGAAATGTTGACCGTATTATTTTTGTTGCCTGCGGTACGGCAAGACATGCCTGCATGGTGGCAGAATATTTAATTGAAAAACTCGCCCGTGTCCCTGTCGAGGTGGAACATGCATCTGAATTTCGTTACCGTAATTCACCCAATTCCGGTCGCTCGTTAGTCATTGCAGTCAGTCAATCAGGGGAAACTTTAGATACCCTGGAAGCTGTCCGTGAGGCCAAGACAAAAGGTTTGCTTACTCTTGGTATCACTAATGTTGTTGGTTCATCTCTGGCCCGCGAAACTGACGGAGGGGTTTACCAGCGCGTTGGCCCTGAGATAGGTGTTGCCTCCACAAAAGCATTTTCCTCCCAGGTATGCTTGTGTGCAATGCTCGGATTGGCTCTCGGCAGAATGCGTGATTTGTCTCCCACCGATGGAGCAGGTATAGTGGATGCTTTGCAAACCATGCCAGATTTGGTTGCTGAAATTCTTCAGAATGGCGAAGTGATCAGGGAATTGGCAGTAAAATATGCCAAAGCCGAGCATCTTTTATTTTTAGGCCGCCAGAGTCTTTATCCAGTTGCCTTGGAAGGGGCTCTAAAATTAAAGGAAATTTCATATGCCCATGCGGAAGGCTATCCAGCTGCTGAGCTAAAGCATGGCCCTATCGCATTAATCAATCCAGAATGTCCGTCTATTTTTCTTGTTGAGGGTACTAAGTTATCCGCCAAGACCATTGCAAATATGCAGGAGGTAAAAGCAAGGAAAGGACCAGTGATTGCATTTGTACCCGAGGATATTGAAATTCCAGAAGGTGCTGCGGATGATATCTTCCGCTTGCCAGTTGCTCACGAGATTATTCGACCGATTCTGGCGAACTTACCTTTGCAACTCTTCGCCTATCATTTTGCCCGCTTGCGTGGCTTGGATGTAGATAAGCCCAGAAATCTAGCTAAATCTGTTACAGTCGAATGATGGGGTTGTGTGGATTTTAGGAGATAATCATTGAGTAGAAATATTGTAAAAATTCTAGATAAAGGGTTTTCCGATATTTCTGCTGGCGAGAAAATGCTTATTTCTTCGCCAGAGAAAATTTCAGAGTTTATTTTTACGATACCCAAGGGTTCTCATCTAAGTATTAAAGAACTTAGGCGTGGACTAGCATTAAAAGCGGGGGCAGATAATACTTGTCCAGTAACAACTGGGATATTTCTAAGAATGGCAATTGAACAGCATAAAGATGATGAAAATTTTCCTTACTGGAGGGTTGTTGATGAAAAACACCCTGTAGTGAAAAAGTTAAACCTTGATGAGAATCAAATAAAAATGAGGAGAGTTGATGAGGGAATTCCGTACTAAGAAAAACCCACACAACCCCACAAATCGTTCACCGTAGAGTAGCTCTTCCAGGCGAAGCATAATTTACATTGCCTCCTCTATTTTGCTAATTGCCTTTAGTGCTCCGATAGGCAAAGAGATTATACCTGAGGAACTTTGGAAGTCCCTGGGATTCACCCGGATCATATCACAGTTAAATTTTTTCCAGGTACTTTCACAAAAGATGCGCACCGTGGGCACATCCAGTCCAGCACCAAACTCCATGATAAGAAGATTTTCCGTCCCGTGTCTTTGCAACCATTGACCAAGTTTTTTTTCCTGCATCGAAAAAATACTGCTAGCCCAGTAGAAATCTGAAAACATAAGTATATTTGGTCGGGCGAGGCACTCACATCTTGGACATTTTGGTAGCGGTGATAAGCAAGTAAGGGAATCAGAACAAATTTCGAAAGTATGATCTTTAATATCACTAAAATTCCATACTGGTTGGCCACAATTCTCTAAGCATTGCAATCTCATCAGTGAACCATGGCATTCTAAAATTTCTTGCTCCCAGCCGGATTTACCAAAATGCCCGTCGACATTGGATGTAAAAACAAAGCTGGGAATTTTAAACTGTTCTACCCACTTATTTAAAATTCTGTACCCCTCGTGAGGATTAGTTGATTGATAGAGGTTATATCGATGACCATAAAAGCCCCACGCTAATTCTGGATTTTCTGTAAACCATCGAGGGTTCGCCATTTCTTCAAACCTAATGCCCAGTTTTTGAAGGGGAGGATATGCCCGCCAAAACCCTTCTTTCCCCCTGAAGTCTGGTAAGCCAGAATCTACTCCCATACCTGCTCCCGCAGCAATCAGTAATCCACTGCAGCTGTGGATCAATTCAGTGATGTTACAAATTTCGTAGGACATGCTTCAAGAAGAATTATAGTTCAAACGATTACTTTTGTTTTGAACCTTGGTAGATCAACCTCTTTGTTTTTACCTTTTTAGAAATAATTCTCTTATATTTTTTTGGATGGTACAGTTTTCGGTTATATTACTCAGTGCATTATGTTTGCTGGTAGGCTGTTGGAAGGCGGTCAAACAAGAGGCTGGAAAAACGGAGCCAGCCAAGACTTCATTGATCGTACAGCTTCCTGAAGCTAAATCCGAACAAAAGTTTTTATTGAAAGGGGCCTCTTTCTCCATTTCCCGAAAAGGCCTTATTTATTTCGTCGATTTATCTGATCCCTCCATTGTACTGAAAGCAGATCTTAGATTCCCTGATTTAACTTCACAATTTCTTGATTTAAAGGAATGGTTAAAATGGGAAGAAGGAACAGATTTAATCATTGATGATCTTTGGGTGGATTTTGAAGGCAGGTTAATTCTTGCAGAGTCGACTACGGGAAAAATTTTGAGAATTTCCAAGGATGCTAGAAAGCTAGAGAATTTGGCAGACTCTTACGATGGATATAGAATGGCAAAAATTGACGGCTTAAGGGGAAATCAGAATGACGATATTTATGTCGGTTCCCCGCACACGGCGACTTTGTACAAGATCAATTCCTTGCAGGGTAGACTATCCATACTCAATGATGATTTAGTCCGTTCCAATGATATAGTCATTGATGATCTGGGAACGAGGTTAGTGGTCGCAGAATCTGATCCCAATCGTTTGGCTGTTTACGATTTGAATTCTTCGAACGAAACCATCATTGGCTGGAATTTGGTTACTTTCCCTAATAATTCTTCTCCGCCTATCTCCCTTGATTTTATCGATCACAAGTGCAGATACCTCGCGGTCCTATCTGGTAGCGGCAAAACCATTCAAATTTTTGATCTCTTCAAGGGTAAAATAAGAAGCAAGATACAAATATCAGAGTCTATGCGGATTCGATGTCATGATGGTTGGTTTTACTTACAATCTCAGCGAGGTATTTACCGGAAGAAAATCCCCGGGTACTTTCAATAAACTGGTTGTTTATTCATTCTCTCATTGTCCGATTGATTACCATTGTTAGTCGAGTTCTTAACAGTGCTTAATTGATGGGCATAACTTATTTTTGACGTTCGGTAATACACTTTCAATCTCGATCCAAGAATAAATTGTGCCCCTATCCAATGGACGAAGAATTTTTACATATTTTTGAGGAATCACCAGCCCTTCGTCTGATGAGGGGGAGACTGGGTTCATTTGTCGCTGGTTTTTTCTTTAAGACCTTCAAAAAATGGGGAGTGATTGAAGCTTCCGAAGAAGAACTCTCTGCTACCTTGGCGGAACACATTGAGCAGATCAGGGAGCTTGAAGAAGCTGAAGCCCCCAAAAGAAGCCCTCAAGAATATTTGGATGAGTGGTGCGATGAAGAACACCGCTATTTAACCAAAACATACAATGAGGATCGGGAAGAGTATGTGTTTAGGCTAACCAGGCATTCTGAAAAAGCGTTAAGTTGGCTCAATGATCTGCTAGCCATGCAGCACCGTGGTTACGCAACCACGGAGTCACGTTTTAACCGTATTCTTCTTGAAATGCAGGAATTGAGTAACGGGGTTAACTCAGACCCTGATGCCCGGATCCGTGAACTTGCCCGAAAGCGGGATGAGATAGACGAGGAAATCCGAAAAATTCAGGAGACGGGAGAAGCCCCCATTTTTGGAGAGGATATAATTCGGGATCAGGTCTATGATCTTTCAGATTTGGTTGAGCATTTTCTGTCAGACTTTCGTGCGATTGAGGAATTTTTTAAAGACCATGCCCGGGAAATATCCAATCTTTATGCTCAGGGCAAAGCGTCCAAGGGAGACATTGTTGAGCATGTTTTGGATGCCGATGAGCAATTGCGTTCCTGCGACCAGGGCAAGAGTTATTTTGGATTTCGGGAAATGATGACCAATCCTGCAATGGCCAGGCGCTTTCGCAATTTGGCCGAGCAGACCTCAGATATTGCTCGAAGAAGGGGTCTTGATCCGCAAAAAATCTTCTCCAGTCTAGGAGACCGCTTGTTTGGTGAAGCCAGTTCAGCTCATGGAGCATATGGTCGTATTAGTAGAAAGCTCCGTCAAGTTGTAGGTGACCATGCAGGAGGAGGAGGAAGACAGATTAGGGAGACTCTTTCCGAAATTCGTAGTCATGCTTACCGTCTTCGTGAAACTCCTTTGAACGACTGGGATTTTGAAATCGAGATTAGGCCCCAATTCTTTACCTTGATGGAAGCCGAGTTTTGGGAGCCCAAAGCAGTTGAAGCCTTTGCAGAAGTCAAGCCAGCGAAGAATGAAGACTCGGACTGGATCAATCAAATTCTCGGTTCCGTTGGTGAGCCTCTCGATCTTAAAAAATACCGCTCCCGGGTGATCGAAACTCTGGACGAGGTGGAGCAAATTACTCTGTCCGAGATGGTGGAGAAATATCCCCTAGAGCGCGGTGTAGTGGAGATTGTATGCTATCGCGTAATTGCCGGTGAGGACCCGCGGCATGAGATTCTCGCAAACGATCTTATTCAGGTTGATTTAAACCGCCCGGCTCAACCCAGGTATGTTGAGGTAGAGCAACTCATCTTTCAAAGAAACAGCTTATGAACCCAGCCATTACCCACCGTCATGTAATCGTTCGTTTATTGAACGGCCCTATTTATCAGGAAGACTTAGACCTTTGGAGTCGCCTTGGAGCAGAATGGGAAAAGATTAAGAGTCATTTTGGAGAGATCGGCCTGGATGTCGCCCGCGACGATTCCGCCGGATATGCTTATGTAAGGCAGCGTGAAGAAGATTCAGAAGAGGAGGAGAATTGGGATGATGTAACCTCTTCGCCTTTACCAAGGGTGTTGCGCCGTACTCGTCTTTCCTACCATCAGACTATCTTTATGGTTTTACTTCGAGAGGACTTGATGCGTTTTGAGCAGAATCAGGAGGAGGGGGATCATCTCTACCGCTCCAGTCTTGATCTTACTGAATTGATGGCACCGTATTATCCTGAGCTGCACGATGAGAAAAAAGTTCATCGTCAGATTGCAGGTCTGATCAACAAATTTGAAGAGTGGGGGATTATCAAAAAAGTACGCGATAAAGATGAGGGACTCTACCGGGTGGAGCGAATTATCAAAGCAAAACTACCTCCTGAAAAACTCACCGAGGTAAAAAACCAAATCAAACGAAGAGCTCCAGATCTGGACGAGGAAATGGAGGAAGAAGATGCTTGAGTCTCAGTTAGAATTAGAATTTTCACCCGATAAATCAACCGCAGGTTACCGCCTGCATGAATTGTCCCTATTGAATTGGGGAACTTTTCACGAGAAAGTTTACACCATACGCCCAGATGGCCGCACAGCCATGATTACTGGTCGTAACGGATCTGGCAAATCCACCTTGGTCGATGCTCTCTTGACCCTGCTTGTCCCCAACCGTGTGCGTAATTACAATGTTGCTTCCAGTTCTGCTGGAAGCAGAGAGCGTAACGAAAGAGATTATGTGCTTGGTGCGTACTCCGAAATCCACGACTCTGCCACCGGGCAGGGCCGCAAGGAAACCTTACGTAAACCGGGCGAAACTTACACCGTTCTCCTCGCTCATTTTTTTAATGAAGCTTATCAGTCCGAGGTAACCATTGCTCAGGTACTCTGGTGCTTACCTTCCGGTAAAGTTGACAAGGTATACATGGTGGAAAAAAGAAAGCTCACCATTGAGGAAGACTTCAATCAGTTGGGCGACTCAGATAATTTACGGAGAATCCTTAAGGAGCGAGGTTTCAACATTTTTGATTCTTTCACTGCATACCATAAAAAATTCGAGTCCATGCTCTTCCTGGATGCGGATTTGGGAACACGTTCACCCATGTCCATTTTCAATCAGGCAGTGTGTATCAAAGATGTTAAAGACCTTACCCAATTCATTCGTGAACACATGCTGGATGACGGTGGAGCTAAGGAAAAACTAATCGCTCTTCAGGAAAGATTTGATGATCTTCGCAGCACCCATCGTAGAATCGAAACAGCATCTTATCAAATTGAGCAGTTGGATGAAATCCAGAATACTCATGCCCAATTTTTGAATTCCATGAACCTCCGTGCTCATGCGGAAAAAATCAGACAAACCATCGAGCCCTTTTATGCCCAGGCAGAATTGGAGAGAAGAACAGACTGGATTGATGAACTAAAGCACCAGGAAGAGGCCGAACGTGCCCGACTAAAAACGGCGAGGGGTGAGATCGACCGGTACCGCGAAAAATTAAATCATTTGGAGCGTGCACTTTCAGATAGTGATGAAAATCGCAGACTTGAACAAGTAGGTGCCGAAATTGATCGTCTGCGCGATAAGCGCGAAGTGGTAAACAAGAGGGCTGCAAATTTTGAGCGCCATTTAAGTGCATGGGAAAAGGGATCCTTTGTGAAGCAGGAGGATGACTTTCTTACCCTCCGTCGGGAATTGGATACGCAGTTACCAAGAATGGAAGGCAAAATTGCCGAGCTTGATGAAAAAATTGTTGAAGTTTCCTACCAATTAAAGAAAGCGAACGAACGGGTTGATACATTGGAGGATGAGCGGAATTATCTTCTCGAGGCCAACACTAATGTTCCCCCCGAACTGGCCCGTTTGCGTGCATCACTAGCCACTGCTTTGGATCGGGATATTGCAGAACTTCCCTTTGTGGGTGAACTAGTTCAGGTGTTGCCAGATGAGTCAAAATGGACCGGTTCAATTGAGCGGGCCTTGCGTACCTTTGCTCTTACCATCGTGGTGCCTCCCAAACTTGCGGATGAGGCCGAAAAATTTCTGGAGGAAAATTATCTTGCCGATCGTCTTGCTTTTATCTGCCCAAGTTCCGGGCATTCCAAAGTGAAGCCGGATGATGATTCCTTGCTCGCCAAACTGGTGATCCGCTCAGAGATCGAAAAATCAAGACAGGCTTGGCTGAAGTGGGAAATTAATCGTAGATTCCCCCATCTTTGCCTCGAAGAGAGAAATAAGAGATTTGATGAAGTAGCTGACGCAATCACTCTCGAGGGTCTTGTTAAAACGGATGGTTCACTCCGTGAAAAGGATGATACCTTTTTTCTGGGCGATGCATCCACATGGGTCCTTGGTTGGGATCTTAGTCCCAAACAGAAATCATTGGATGAAGCACTTGGTAAATGGAGAGAAGAATCTGATAATGCAGGCCGCTCCATCCGGGAATCTGAGTTTGAGAGACAGACCTTAAGAGCAAAATTACGTGCCGGTGTTCAACTACAAGCCTGTGCCAATGAGTTTTCCGACATCGATGTGCTGGGTCTCTCTACGAGGATGGCTGATCTTGAGGAAGAGGAGCGCGTGATTGTGGGAGGCTCTGATGTTCTTAAAAAGTTGAAAGAGGATCACGATGCACTGGTGGATAAACTTGATACCCTGCAGAATACAAGAGATCAAATTCTTCAGCGCATTGGTGGAGTCGAAGCTCGTGCAGAAAGAAATGAAACCCGTATTGAGGCGATTCGTACATTACTCAAAAAATACCGTGTAGAACTCACTCCAGAATTAGCAGATGGAGAGGACACAGAGGACGCAAATGACAAAGTGGATGAGGCATTGGAGGCACTTTACACTCAAATAGAGGAGGAATTTGGTACGCCTCCAGAGTCTCCCGATGATATTGAGGAATCTGCTCGGGAAGCCACGCACAAAGTCGATGCCCGTATCCAGAAGCTTGAAATTTCCCTTGATAAATTGCGTGATAAGAATGTAGCGGCCATGCAACGTTTTATTGCAGACGGTCGTAATCAGGCATTTCGGGATGAACTCGTTCTCGATCTTGAAGAAGGTTACTCCGATGCTACCTATTCTTCTTTTGATCAAGTCCGTAAACAAATCGAGGAAGAGGATCTGGCTAAAAACCATGAACGCTTTGAAGAACTGCTCAGAGTACAGGTGCCCGAAGAGGTTTCCGGATTCAGTGAGGCTCTGGAGTCTCACCGGGATCGTATCCGAAAAAGAGTTAATGAATTGAATGAGCATCTTTCCAGGGTTACCTTTGACCGCAAGGAGCGTACCTACATCCAGTTGATGATCGAGGATGCGGGTGATGACGGAGTGCGCCGATTCAAGAAACTTCGTCGCCATGCTTTGGAGGGAGATCTGGAATCGGATGATGACGATGAGCGCCGCCGCGAACGCTATCATCGAGTGGAACAGTTTCTTGGCGAATTGGAACAAGATTTAAATTGGACTGAACGGGTTATTGATGTCCGAAATTGGTTCAAGTTCCGGGCGGACGAGTTCTACAAAGAAGAAGATACTTTGCGTCAAAGTTACAGTGGTGCTGCCGGGAAATCCGGCGGTGAGAAAAACCGCCTCGCTTCAACTATTCTGGCTACGGCCATTGCATATCAGTACGGGATTGATGTGGGGGGCAAGCAGACGGAGACCTTCCGCTTGGTCGCGGTCGATGAAATGTTCAGTAAAACAGACGACGAGTTTTCTCAGTATCTACTGGATCTTTTCAAAGAGTTTCATCTGCAACTTTTGATTGTTCAGCCCCTTGATGCAAAGATTCATGTGGTGCAACGCTATGTCGAACGCTACCATGTTGTGGAGCGAAGGGAAGGGGAGTCCTTCGTTGGCGATCTTAGTGTGCATGAATACCTAGACCAAGGCAAAGAAGAAGAGGGCGACCAGTCTGTCGAGGATCAGCCGGTGGCTGAGTCGGCCGATTCCTGATTTTTTTATCCATCCTTTGATAGCTGAAAGATGACTTCAGCGAGCCCACCCCCATCGAGGTACGATAGTCGCATGCCTTATCGCAAGTCTGGCTCATCGGGCCTCAAACTCCCCTTATTAAGCTTGGGATGCTGGCATAATTTTGGAGGAGATTTAGCGACCGGTAGCCAGCGTGAAATGATTCACTGTGCATTTGATGGAGGAATTACCCATTTTGATTTGGCTAACAATTATGGCCCTCCTTATGGTTCCGCTGAGCGGAATGTTGGTGCAATTTTACATGATCTTCCCCGTGATGAAATCATCGTCTCCAGCAAGGCGGGTTATGATATGTGGCCCGGGCCCTATGGCTCGGGCGGATCCCGCAAACATCTTCTGTCTAGTCTCGATCAGTCTCTTTCCCGGACCGGGTTGGATTACTTTGATATCTTTTACTCCCATTGCTTTGACCCTGAAGTTCCCCTTATGGAAACTCTGGGGGCATTGGATTCAGCGGTCCGCCAGGGTAAAGCTCTTTATGTTGGAATCAGCAGTTATTCCACCAGTCAAACGAGGGAGGTTGTTGA
>Ga0255776_10002867_pt1 | contig 18995 bp, 20 predicted proteins | sample 071ome_19_FD_179974 | JGI IMG/M metagenome (GOLD analysis project Ga0255776, IMG submission 179974) | Coastal salt marsh microbial communities from the Groves Creek Marsh, Skidaway Island, Georgia - 071413AT metaG (version 2) | ecosystem: Environmental > Aquatic > Marine > Intertidal zone >... | reverse complement strand
CGAATCCATTGAGCACCGTATGGTGACCAACGCCGTTGAGAAAGCACAACGCAAAGTCGAAGGTCGTAATTTCGATATTCGTAAGCAATTGCTGGAATACGATGATGTAGCCAACGATCAGCGTCGCGTGGTGTACGGCCAGCGTAATGATCTGATGGAAATGGGTGATATTTCTGAGGTCATTAAAAACATTCGTGAAGACGTGGTGAACGAGGCCATTTCGGATTACATTCCGCCGCAGAGTCTGTCAGAGCAATGGGATGTCGAAGGTCTTGAGCGTCACTTGCCGAGCCAGTTTGCCATTGAATTGCCGATTCAGCAGTGGCTGGACGAAGACAGCAAGCTCTACGAAGAAGTTCTGCGCGAACGTATTCTGGGTGAAGTGACGAAAGCCTACGAAGAAAAAGAGGCCGCGCTGACGCCAGAAGTGATGCGTCAGGTTGAGCGTCAGATGATGCTGCAGGTACTGGACAACCTCTGGAAAGAGCACCTCGCGACCATGGATCATCTGCGTCAGGGAATTCACCTGCGTGGTTACGGCCAGAAGAATCCAAAGCAGGAATATAAGCGTGAAGCCTTTGGCTTGTTCGAAGAACTGCTGCGTAACATTAAGCACGACACGATTCGCGTGTTGAGCCACATTCGTTTGCGTCGTGAAGAAGAAATTCAGGAAGAAGAAGAGCGTCGCCGCCGCGAAGCTGAAGCGCAAATGGCGCGTGCACAGTTCCAGCACGACGACGCCAGTGCCGCCTTAGGCGAGGGCGAAAATGCCCCGGCGGATGAAGATCCTCAGGCCCAGCCATTCGTCCGCGACGGCGACAAAGTGGGTCGTAACGATCCGTGCCCATGTGGCTCGGGTAAAAAATACAAACACTGCCACGGACAATTGTCCTGAGGTAACCAGAACGTAAATGGCCGTTAACTTTTCAGTTTTTGAAGATTTCAATGCAGTGAAAGGGGTGCGTGTTGGCGTGGCCCAGTCTGCGGTACGCTACAAAGACCGCGATGACATGGTGATTTTTGAATTAGCCGAGGGCACGCAGGTCGCTGGGGTATTTACTACCAACCAGTTCTGCGCAGCGCCGGTGCATCTGTGTCGTCGTCACCTGGAAAAAGCCAGCCCTCGTTACTTGCTGATTAATACCGGCAATGCCAACGCAGGCACAGGCCCGAAAGGCTTCAAAAACGCCGAGCTCTCTTGTCAGATGTTGGCCGATGCGACGGGCGTCAGCCCTGAGCAGGTACTGCCTTTTTCTACCGGTGTCATCGGTGAGCCATTAAATATGGCTGCGTTTGAACGCGGTATTCCAGCGGCACTCGACAACCTCGCCGAGGACAACTGGGCGCGTGCAGGGCGTGGCATTATGACCACCGACACTCTGCCAAAAGGCTACAGCAAACAGCTCGAGATTAACGGCAACACCGTGACCATTACGGGCTTGTCGAAAGGCGCCGGTATGATCATGCCAAACATGGCGACCATGCTCGGTTTTATCGCCACCGATGCCGAGATTCCTGCAGCTCTGATGCAGGGGTGGGCGCGTCAGCTGGCGGATAAATCCTTTAACCGCATTACCATCGACGGTGATACCTCGACCAACGACTCTTGCATGCTGATGGCAACAGGACAGGCCGGCGTGGTGATCAGCGAGGGCAGTGACGAGGCCGAGCAGGTATTTGCCGCCCTCGAAGAAGTCTTCCGCGTATTGGCGCAAGCCATCGTGCGTGATGGCGAAGGAGCCACCAAGTTTGTCACCATCGACATCGAAAGCGCGGCTCATACGCAAGAAGCGTTAGATGTTGGCTACACCGTAGCGCATTCGCCCTTGGTGAAAACTGCGCTGTACGCTTCAGATGCTAACTGGGGACGTATTCTGGCAGCGGTGGGGCGTTCAGGCGTAAAAAACTTTGATCTGGATAAAGTGCAGATTTTTCTCGACGACGTACAGATCGTGGAAGACGGTGGGCGCTGTGACAGCTACACCGAAGAAAAAGGCGCAGCGGTGCTGGCGAATGCTGAATTTACCATTCGTATTCAGTTAGCGCGCGGTGATATTAATGAGCGATTGTGGACGTGTGACCTGTCGCATGACTACGTGTCCATTAATGCCGACTATCGTTCCTGAGCAGCGTTGAGTTAACCATGAAACAAGTCCATGTGGCCGTTGCGGTGGCTGTGGTAAATGAGGACATCCTCATCGCTCGCCGTCCCGACGATAAACACCAGGGCGGCCTCTGGGAATTTCCCGGAGGCAAAGTCGAAGCCGGAGAAACAACGGCGGAGGCACTGGTGCGCGAACTCGATGAAGAGGTCGCGTTACCAGTTACAACTGACCACATGTCACCTTTGATGGAAATTCCTTTCCATTACCCGGATAAATCCGTATTGCTGGACGTTCTCTGGGTTGATGTGCCCATGAATAACGCCTTGTTGGCACACGGTGCCGAAGGGCAAGAGGTGCGTTGGGTACATTACTCCAAGCTCGCGGAGTTTCAGTTTCCTGAGGCCAATGGGCCGATTCTTGAGGCTGTTATTGAACGTTTTAGCTAGAGGCTGGGTCGTTCACTTTGCAGCAGGGCTATATTCAAAACGCGATATCTGGCAGGTCAGTCAAAGGCGCCTAAAAACGGCAATACGGACAGACCAATGATGGCACCGGCTCCCACTAGTGCCAGTAGAAAACTGACAGGACGTTCCCGGAAACGCTCACCCAGTGTCTGAGTCGGGTGATGTTGAACCTGCTCACGCCAATCCTCCTGAATCTCATCCAACAGCGCACGTGCGCTGACGTAGTCATCTTCATTCGCAAGCCAGATGGCGGCCAGAGAAATCCCCCAGCGACCTTGGTCAGTTTCGTAATAAATCACACCGGCTTTATCGAGTGATGCCCGCACGAAATCGGCTTCTTCCTGCGTGACTCCGTTGAGTTTAAATAGCAACTTGGCCATCAGAGAATGTCCCTTTCGGTGCCGGTTTGACGACGATGGATAATAAAAGCGGCAAAGGCCGTGGCAAACAGCAGACTGAGCAGCGGCGACAGGCCGAAGGTCATGTAGGGCGTATTGCCCTGACGTCGTTCAGCGACCGCGGCAAATCCGGTGCGTTCGCCGACCGGGATTCGTTCTACTATCTCACCGTGATGATTGACCAGTGCTGAAATGCCCGTATTCGTTGAGCGAAGTACCCAGCGGCCTGTTTCCAGAGCGCGCATCTGTGCCAGTGCCATATGCTGTTTAGGGCCAAGCGAATCACCAAACCAGGCATCGTTGCTGATGGTGACCAGTAAATCGGCCGCACCGGCGTTAGCAGCCACGAGATCCGGGTAGGCGATTTCATAACAGATAAAGGGCGCTACCAGGGCAAGGTCTGGGTCTTCTCCTTCTTGAGTGACCGTCACACGTAAAGGTGCTTGTTGAGCGTCGCCCGAGCGGAAACTCGACATGGGCAAATCAAAGAAGGGGATTAAGCCACGGATGGCACTTTCCAGCGGAATATATTCACCAAAAGGGACCAGTCGCTGTTTGTGATACAGGCCTTCACCGGCACCAAACGCCACAATGCTGTTGTGGTATTGGCCCTCAAGCTCGGTGCCCAGCGGCCAGCGAAACGGAATTCCGGTGATCACAGTACTGTGGTGGGCTTGCAGCTCGTCTGCAAACAGATTCATGTAGGGCTGATAACGCTGGTACAGCAGCGTTATGGCGGTTTCTGGCCAGAGAATCAGATCGCTACCCAGCCATGGGCGAGTGTCGTTTTGGTAGCGTTCGATGGTCGGGAAGATCTCTTCGTTAAGCCATTTTCGATCTTGTGGCACATTGCCCTGAACCACTGCCACGCTCATGGTGCCTGTGGAGTGCGTCCATGTTTGCTGCTGCAATAGCAGACCGGCGGGCCACAGTAACAGGGGCAACAGATAGGTAAGTCGTTTGGTGGTTGCCAGTGCCATCAATGAGGCGGCGGTCAGCGCCAGAATGAAGGAGATAACGTACGCTCCTGATACGGGTGCCCATCCAGACAGCCAGGTTGCCAGGTGCGCGTCGCCAGCGAAGAGCCACGGAAAACCGGTTAAGAACCAGCTACGACACCATTCCTGCAATACCCAGTAGGCGGCAAAGCTGATGACGCCCAGTGTGTGGCCACTCAGGTGCTGTCGTAGGGCAAACCAGCAGGCAGGAATCAGCGCCAGAAAGCCCGCAAAGAGGCCCACGGCCGGCACGGCTAACCACATGGGGGTGCCGCCATGATCGTGCATGCTGACGTAAATCCAGGAGACGCCGGTGGCAAATTGGCCAAAGCCAAACAGCCAACTGCGGACAAAGGCGGACCGAACGGGCTGCTTAGGTTTGGTGGCGGGTTGGTTCAGTGCCCAATACAGCGCGGCGAGGCTGACCAGCCCCAGCGGCCACCAGAACAGTGGCGCCAGAGCGAGTGGAAACAGGGCGCCACCGAATAAGGCGATCCATGAGGGGAGGGCCTTAGCGGAGCGCATCAATCAGTCTTCGTCCAGATGGACTTCGAGCAGATTGATCTGGCGGCTGGTGCCGTTAATCACACGGAATTTCAGGCCTTCTACGCGGATACTTTCGTTGCATTCTGGCACACGGCCAAAGTAATGTGTCACGATGCCGCCAATGGTGTCGAAATCCATGGATGGCAGTTGAGTGCCTAGCGCTTCGTTGAAGTCGGCCAATGGCGTCAGCGCTTTTACGGTAAAGATGCCGGGATCGACTTCTTTGATGTTGTTTTCTTCGTCATCGAAATCGTGTTCGTCTTCGATGTCGCCTACGATCTGCTCGAGGACATCCTCAATCGTCACCAGTCCGGCCACGCTGCCGAATTCGTCAACGACGATGGCCATGTGGTTACGGTTGGAGCGGAATTCACGCAGCAGTACGTTCAGGCGTTTACTTTCCGGAACGAAGTTCGCCGGACGCAGAATGTCGCGCAGTCGGAAATCTTCGGTGTCGTTCTTGAGTACCAGTGGCAGCAGATCTTTCGCCAGCAGAATGCCACTGACTTCATTGGGATTTTCGCTGATGACCGGAAAACGCGAGTGCGCCGATTCAATGATACGCGGCAGATAATCTTTGAGCGTTTCGTTTTCCTGAATGGAGGTCATTTGTGCCCGTGGGATCATGATGTCCCGCACCTGCATGTCTGACACCTGCAGGGCACCCTCGATGATGGTGAGCGTTTCGCTATCGACAATGCTGCGGTCAGCAGCCGCTCGCACTATGTCTTTAATGTCCTGACGACTGCGTGGGTCGTCGGTAAACAGGTCGCTTATCTTTTCCAGCCAACTTCGGGGTTGGCCCGATCGGTCTTCGCTCATGGTATCTCTTGGGTTGGGTTTGTGTAGTCTGAGCCGTCCGCCTGGTATGGGTCGGGATAGCCCAGTGAAGCCAGCAGGTCGCGTTCGATGGCTTCCATTTCTTCGGCTTCGTCGTCCTTTATATGGTCGTACCCCAGCAAATGCAAGCAACCATGGATCACCATGTGTGCCCAATGTGCAGCGGAGGTTTTGCCCTGTTCCTGGGCTTCGCGTTCGACCACAGCTACGCATATGATCAGGTCACCCAGCAACTCCAGCGGAACATGCTCGGGCGCTTCGAACGGAAAAGACAAGACGTTGGTGGGTTTGTCTTTGCCGCGATATTCAAAATTCAGTGCCTGACTTTCTTCGGCATCGGTCAGACGAATGGTCAGCTCGGGGTCGTCAAAGTCTGTGCGCCCAGTCAGGGCAGTGGTTGCCCAGAGCGTCAGCTGTGCGTCACCGGGCAGGTTGGCTTGCTCAGCGATGCTGTCGGCCAGCTGAATGTCGAGATGCAGATTCATTCGCCGTGATCTTCAGCACTGGGGTTGTTTGAATCGGTCTCGTTGGCGAGAGCGGCCAACGCTTTTGCCTTGGCTTTTTCCGCGGCGCGACGAGCGTCTTCTTTCTCATCGTGCTTGTCATACGCATCAACAATGCGCTGAACCAACGGATGACGAACCACATCGCGGTTGTTGAAGCGGGTGATGCCAATGCCATCAACGCCGTCGAGTACTTCCAGACCGTGTTTCAGACCGGAATACACACCACGAGGCAAATCGACCTGAGTGACGTCACCGGTGATGACGGCTTTTGAGCCAAAGCCCACACGGGTCAGGAACATTTTCATCTGTTCTTTGGTGGTGTTCTGGCTTTCATCCAGAATCACGAATGAATGAGACAGCGTACGGCCACGCATATAGGCCAGCGGCGCAATTTCAATCTGATTGCGCTCAATCATCTTGGTCACTGTCTCAAAGCCCAGCATTTCATAGAGGGCATCGTAGAGGGGACGCAGGTACGGGTCGATCTTCTGCGCCAGGTCACCGGGCAGGAATCCGAGCTTTTCGCCGGCTTCTACCGCAGGACGCACCAGCAGAATACGCTTTACGTCGTCACGCATCAGCGCTTCAACGGCGGCGGCGACGGCGAGGAATGTCTTACCCGTCCCGGCTGGGCCAATGCCGAAGTTGATGTCGTGCTTGCGTACCTGAGCCAGATATTCGAGCTGGTTATCACCACGTGGCTTAACCACCGCCAGCGGCGTTTTAATGATGCCAGTGTCGGCATCATAGCTACGTTTGCCACGCTGTGAGGGACGGGCGCTGTCTTCCTGTAAAAACAGGTGGATGAGGTCAGGACTGATCTCAGTGCCTTTCGCCGTTTCGCGGTACAGGCGTTGAATCAGCTCAGCGGCGCGCTTGGCCGGACCCACTTTGCCTTCAACCTGAAAGCGACTGCCGCGGTTAAATATTTCCAGACCGTAATGGTCGGCAATCTGTTTCAGGTGGCCATCCAGATGACCACACAAGTTGGCCAGGCGGCTGGCGTCATCTGGTTCAAGTACGAAGCTGACAGAATGTTCCGACAAAGTGACCTCGATGTTTCGGCTTCAGTAAGCCTGAGAGGCGTCAAGCAGCAGGCCTCTCAAGCTATTAGGGTAGGCGTCTTCGATGCGTACGCGGGCAAACTTACCGATCAGACTGTGATCATCACACTTGAAGTTCACCACACGGTTGTTTTCGGTACGGCCCTGCAATTCGCCCGGATCTTTCTTGGATACGCCGGTGATCAGAATGACTTCTTCCCGGCCGACCATACGGCGGCTGATTTGCTGGGCGTTCTGAACGATGCGGTCCTGCAAAATCTTCAGGCGCTGCTTTTTCACACTTTCTGGCGTGTCGTCGTCGAGTTGCGCTGCGGGAGTGCCCGGACGCGCGCTGTAGATAAAGCTGAACGACGTATCAAAACCAATCTCTTCGATCAGTTTCATGGTGTCGAGGAAGTCGTCTTCGGTTTCACCGGGGAAGCCAATAATAAAGTCCGATGAAATCGAAATATCCGGACGCAACTGACGCAAGCGACGGATCTTATCTGTGTACAGATCAATCTCATGACCGCGTTTCATGGCCGCCAGAATACGGTTGGAGCCACTCTGAACCGGCAGATGCAGATGGCTGACCAGCTCAGGGACCTCGGCATACACGTCGATCAGGCTATCGCTGAACTCAACCGGGTGTGATGTTGTGAAGCGAATGCGGTCGATGCCATCAATCTCGGCGACCTGAGTAATCAGTTCGGCTAAATCGGCAACGTCATCGTCGTGGGTATCGCCGCGATAGGCGTTGACGTTCTGGCCCAGCAGGTTGATCTCACGAACGCCTTGCGCTGCCAGGGTTTCACATTCTTTGATGACATCGGCCAGAGGGCGGCTGACTTCTTCACCGCGCGTATAGGGCACCACGCAGAACGTGCAGTATTTAGAGCAGCCTTCCATGATGGAAACGAACGCTGAGGAGCCTTCTGACTTTGGTGCGGGCAGATGATCGAATTTCTCGATTTCCGGGAAGGTAACGTCGACCACCTGGATCGCATCTTTGGCTTTATCGACCATGTCAGGCAGGCGGTGCAGCGTCTGCGGGCCAAAGACCATATCAACGAAAGGCGCGCGTTTCATGATGGCATCGCCTTCCTGAGAGGCAACGCAGCCACCGACACCGATCTTCAGATCCGGGTTAGTGTTCTTCAGTTGCTTCCAGCGGCCCAGTTCGTGAAACACCTTCTCTTGTGCTTTTTCACGAATCGAGCAGGTGTTGAGCAGGATCACGTCGGCGTCTTCCGGATTATCCGTGACAACCATCTGGTGACTTTCACCCAGCATGTCGGCCATGCGTGATGAATCGTACTCGTTCATCTGGCAACCGTGGGTTTTGATGTAAAGCTTTTTCACCTGGTCTGTCATGGTGCTGCGTCGGGCCTCAGTGGCGTTCAGAAAAAGGCGGGCATTATACTGTGCCTGCTTACTTCTTCGCCAGTGGTGTGCATCAGCGTTGCAGCTCTTCGACGCCTTCGGCGAGCAGACGTGACTGTTCATCCATGGGGAGATGGCGAATATCTGGGTAACGCAGGGCCACGGCAATGTTGTAGAGCCAGCGCTCGGTACGTAACACCATGGATTCCGCCGTCTCGGGACTGGCCTTCAAGGTTTCGTTGACCATCGACAGAATCACCTGTGCATGATCCGCTGAGGTATTGGCGCGGTCTTTCATTTTGGCAATTTCGGCCGTTGCACGCGGTGTTTTGGAAATCAGGTCCTCGGCCGCGGCCAGGGTTTTCAGCGCGGTACTGAAACTGCGAGGAATCAGCTTGCGGGCATCCGCATCGTCCATATTACGGACCTTATCGCGCACTTGCTGTAACTCCACAAAGCCGATGGTACTTACCTCCAGCGCGTGCATGTCTTCCAGCAACTGTCGCTGAGTCTGGCTGGCACTGGCGGGGGCGGCAGTGGTTTCCAGCGTATCGATGATGGCGTTCAGGTCCTGTTCAATGGCCTGATAATCACTGGGGTAGTAGGTCGCGGCGCGAATACTGTTGAGCACCTCAAGGTGTGCCAGCGCAGGCGCGAGGACTTCCCGTGCGGTGCGGGTGTGAGCGGTGGCCTTCTCATACGTTGCCACCGCAGCCAGCGCATGACGGCGAACCTCATCATCGCCACGGCCTTTCTGCTGTTTGCTGCGCGCTTCACTGAGTGAGTCGTCAGCGGCGCTCGTCAGGGCAGGGGCAAAGCGATACGTTTCCTGAGCACGGGCATCGGCCTTCAATGATTCGGCTTGTTGAATCAGTGTCATACCGGACTGTGCCGTACTGATGGCATCACGGTTGGCCTGGTCACGCAGAGCGTCTAAGCCCTGTGGTTGAGAGGCACAACCAGCCAAAACAGAGGACATCAGACCAAGACTAATTACTAAGGTACGCATAAAAATTTCCATCAGGTGGCTCGTATGTCAATGCGGTGTAAGCGTATCACAGGGCATTGGGTTACTGGCCGCTTTGACCTATTTCTGTGTGATTTGTGCCCGTTTTACAAAACACGGGGCTTGTGTGCCAACAGGTGGGTTGCTATACAGATAAGAGAGCATTGCAATACAGGGGATTCTTCGTCGTGACTGCCCGGCGCGGTTAGCGCGGGATCTGCCCAGCGAATTCGCGGGCCAACACTGAATCAGGTGAATAAGGAGCCACCCTTATGAACGCAGAGATGCAAGCGCTTTACTGGCGTATTCAGAACAACCTCAACTCCGGTCTGGATGCTGTCAGCCTCCTCATGCCCGCCGCCGACGGCGAGCCAGATACCGTAATGCCTACCGAAGTCAGCTATTGTTCGCGCCGCTCAGGGGCCGCTGCCAAGCAGTTTGATGTGCGCTGGTCTGATGAAGATTCTGATCTGTTTCTGAGCTTGCTTGACCGTGTTTCTAATCCCGAAGACGCCGAGGATGATGACGGCATGGTGCTGGACATCAACGACGGCGTGGTTCAGGGCATCGTACAACTGGTTGCACTGGCGCGATTTAAAACGCCTTGGCCCAGTGATGAGTTGGTTGCGGGCGACATCAATACGGTACGTGAAGAACTCGAAATAGGTGATTTAGTCGCGGTACATACCCGGTACGGCAGCCCAATGGCCATTGTCGTCGGGCAGGACTCCATCGATGTTACCTGCATCCTGTTGGAGGATATTGTGCGCGAAGGGCGATCCATCGTGCCGGATCATAGCGTGTTTGTGGTGAATCGGTGCTGCGTGTTGCCTCCGGCCTTCGCCGAAAGCGACAGTGGTGAGGCGGCGGTCTTTCACTAACGCGAAAACACCCAACAAAAAACGGAGCGTAGGGCACACCCCGACGCTCCGTTTTGCTTTTTAAGCCACACTTTATGAACCAGATAGGAAAGGTTCGTAAAAGATCACACGCCAAAGACCGGGCAATTGCCCTAACTACAGTGGCCCATTGCCAGATCCGTGAGACGGACTTAGCTGTCTTATTTGGTCGGGCGATTGGCCGCACGCTGCCGTTTGCGCTCCAGTGCCAGATGACCAATCAAATCATAGAAATCGATACGAACTGGCGCTTTTGCATGCTCAGTCGCGTGAGCGGAGACGACCGGAGTGCGCTTGGGGGCTGTCGCGGTGTGTGTCATATTTTCTCTCCTCGTGGCGTTTGAAACGCCGTGCGTTGATTGGTTCATGACGGATTCCCGATACTGCCCCAGCAAAGTTGCAGTAACGTCTCATCCGCGACGTCATTTGTGTTCAGACCGGGTTGGTTACGCTGACTGCGTAACAAGGTCGACAACCCGCCGTACACATAGATCCCTAATACATCATTAGGAATGTCGCGAATCAGTCCATCTATACGGCCCTGATCCAATAATGGATGTATGCGCGCCTGTAACCGCGCCTTACCCGCCAACTGCAGTTCCTCGCGGATAGTCGGAGCCACACTCAGCTGATCCAGTAGCGCCGCATCACGCGGTGTTGTGCGTAGGTAGTGATATACGTTCAACCACATCTGACTGATCTGGTCACGAATGCTGGCGCTCTCGTCCATGTCGGCCAGACAGGCTTCGGTAAAGCGATCCATCAACGCCAGATACACGGCTTCGATGAGTACCTCTTTGGTATCGAAGTAACGGTAAATGGTGCCAGCACCACAGCCTGCTTCGCGGGCGACCAGTGAAATCGGCGTCGCCGGTAATCCGTTGATCGCAATCAGATCTGAGGTGGCTTCAATAATGAGTTCGCGCTTTTCCATACACACTAACAACCGGAATGAACGTTCATTCTGGGGTACCTGAGTAAAATACTCAAGGTTTCACCGCCCTGTATTGTTCTGTTCAGAGCATCAGTGAGTTTCAGCGAGGTTGTTATGTTCCGCTTTTCGGGCACTTGCGAGAAAGAGCAACGCCAGCGTGGCGGTTAACAGCGAGACCAGCATCATGGGCCCGGGGGTGTGATCGTGCAGGTGACCCCACAGTAACCCCGCGAGTGCCCCCCCGGTAAACTGGATTACGCCCATTAATGCCGTGGCTGAACCTGCCACTTCTTTAAAGTGCTGCATGACGGTGCCCATGGTGTTGGCGGTGATGAGCCCGAGCGAGCCGACGTACACCATGAGCAGCGGGAGCACGACAGGAAGAACAAAGTACGGCGACCAGGCCAGAGCAACCAGCGCTAACGCGGCGGCAAACTGCAGGCATACGCCTAGCGTCAGTAACCTTTGGGGTGACCAGAAGCGTAACCACACCATGTTCATGCGGTTCATGACCATGATGACAATGACGTTGGCACCAAATAGCCAAGGGAAGCGCTGCTCGCTTTGCCCGAAGTGCTCGAGATAGAGGTAGGGGGAAGCGGTAATAAACACGAACATACCGCTGTATGCACTGGCTAGCATCAGAATATAGCGGCGGGCAGTGACGTGTGCGAGCACCGTCTGGTAGCCAGCCCAGGGCGCTCTTTTCACCCGCTGATGGGGCGGATGACTCTCCGGCAGTTGCCACAGCAGAATCAGAATCAAGGCGGCACTGTACAGACTGAGTACCAGAAAGATGGTTTGCCAGCTTGCCAGTGTCAGAATCAGGGACCCGAGCATGGGGGCCAACAGCGGTGCCGCCATCATGATCATGGCCACCATGGAGAGTACCCGGGCGATGTCGCTGCCATCAAAACGGTCACGCACAATGGCGGTGGCATTGACCACCGCGAGGCCTCCGCCGACGGCTTGCAGAGCACGCAGGCTTAACAGGGCATCGAGAGAGGACACCGAGGTTAGCGCCAGACTGGCCAGACTGAAGGTCAACAGGCCCAGAGTGATCACGGGGCGACGTCCAATGCGATCCGACAAGGGACCGCCGACAATCTGACCAGCCGCGAATCCCAGTAAGAACGTGCTGACAGACAACTCGACATGATGGATATCGGTGTTCAGCGAACCGGCCATGCTGGCCATGGCCGGAAGGTACATATCGATGGCCAGTGGTGCCGTGGCAGCCAGCATGGCAAGAAGCAGAGGTAGCGGCAATGACATAAGGGCTCACCTGAACGTACACATCAACGTGCACCTGAATGTAGAGGGCTAGTGTAGTTGTTTCGTATGTTGAATCAGAAGGAAGTTCTTTGGATGGATTGTTTCAAAAATCGGTAGAAACTAAAAAGGCCTCACGGACAAATCCAATGAGGCCTTTTAGTCATGTCACAGGGAACACCGGTGAATAGCAATGATCAGTCAGCGGTGAACCAGCATCACTGGCTCCACCATTTGCTCAACTATTTGATCCACCCAGTGTGTGTGGCTTATACGTTAAAGCGGAAGTGAATCACGTCGCCGTCTTTAACGATGTATTCCTTACCTTCTAAGCGCCACTTACCCGCTTCTTTGGCGCCATTTTCACCGCAGAATTCGATGAAGTCATCGTAACCAACGACTTCCGCGCGGATGAAGCCACGCTCGAAATCGGTGTGAATAGCAGCCGCTGCACGCGGTGCCGTCGCGCCGACTTTGATGGTCCAGGCGCGAACTTCTTTTACTCCAGCGGTAAAGTAGGTCTGTAAGCCCAGCAGTTCGTAACCGGCGCGGATCACGCGATCCAGGCCCGGCTCGTCCATGCCGACCATCTCCAGGAATTCGGCTTTTTCTTCGTCTTCCAGCTCTGAAATTTCGGCTTCGATTTTGTTGCACACCACCACCACGGATGCCCCTTCAGAAGCGGCAATTTCTTTTACTGTGTCCAGGTACGGGTTGTCTTCAAAGCCTTCTTCAGAGACGTTGGCGATGTACATGGTTGGCTTAGTGGTCAGCAGGTGGAACGTGCGTGACAGACGCAGTTCATCGTCGCTCATATCGAGCATGCGCGCCGTTTTGCCTTCTTCAAAGTGCGGAATCAGTTTTTCCAGCAGGGCTTTTTGCGCAATTGCATCTTTATCGCCGCCTTTGGCGGTACGAGTAACACGCTGAAGCTGCTTCTCACAGGACTCCAGGTCGGCCAGCACCAGCTCGGTATTAATGATGTCGATGTCAGCGGCAGGGTCGACGTGGTTGGCTACGTGGATAACGTTGTCGTCTTCAAAACAGCGCACCACGTGGGCAATGGCGTCGGTTTCGCGGATGTTGGCCAGAAACTGGTTACCCAGACCTTCACCTTTTGATGCACCAGCAACGAGACCTGCAATGTCCACAAACTCCATCGCCGTTGGAATCACTTTTTCCGGGCTTACGATGGCGGCCAGTGCATCCAGACGCGGGTCAGGCATATTCACCATGCCGGTGTTGGGCTCAATGGTACAGAACGGGAAGTTCTCAGCGGCAATGCCTGACTTGGTCAGTGCGTTGAAGAGAGTTGATTTGCCGACGTTGGGTAAACCAACGATGCCACATTTAAAGCCCATGTGAATGTCCTGAAGTTCGGTTTAAGTTCGTTAACGTTGGCCAGGTAGAGCGGACTCAACCGGGCGCATCGGAATTTGCGCGCTATTTTACCCTTTAAAGCTGTGAAGTCGATTCATTGCCTTGGGTAGATCTCCGGCAATGGCATCGGGAAGCACGCGCAAGGCTTCATCAATCACCGCATCAATGGATTGTTGCTCGGCTTTACTGGGGCGTCCAAGGACGTGACCCGTCACCAGATTTTTATCGCCCGGGTGACCGATGCCAATGCGCAACCGATGAAAATCTTTCTGATTGCTCATGCGGGCAATGATATCGCGAAGACCGTTCTGACCACCGTGACCGCCGCCAGTTTTGAACTTGGCGACGCCAGCAGGCATATCGAGTTCATCGTGAGCGACCAGGATTTCACTTGGTTTAATTTTATAAAAATTGGCCAGTGCGGAGACGGCCTGACCGCTACGGTTCATAAAGGTCGTCGGCAGTAACAGGTAACATTCCTGCCCACCGATGCGGCCTTTGCCCGAGCGTCCAAAAAACTTTTTATCAGGAGACAGTGAGATGCCTTCCTGGCGTGCCAATTGTTCAACCAGCCAGAAGCCAGCGTTATGGCGGGTATGTTCGTATTCTGCGCCGGGATTGCCAAGTCCGACGATCAGGCGGATAGGGTCAGCCATCGTAGGTGTCTCATCAGAAAAACGAATTAACAGACAATAAAAAAGCGGGGCATGCCCCGCTTTTTTGCGACTAACGAGGAGTGATTACTCTTCGCCAGCTGCTTCTTCACCGCCTTCTTCGTCGGCTGCGTCACCTTTAGGTGCAGTCACAGTCACAACAGCAGTGTCGTGCTCTTCGCCGTGAGTCAGCGCCAGAGCTTCAACGCCTTTAGGCAGTTTCAGGTCTGACAGGTGGATAACAGTACCCACTTCAGCGTTAGCCAGGTCGATTTCGATGAACTCAGGCAGGTCGCCAGCAGCACATACGATGTCCAGGCTGGTCATCTGGTGCATGATCTTACCACCGCCCAGTTTCACGCCTTTGCAGCTTTCTTCGTTGATGAAGTGCAGTGGAACGTGTGCTTTGATCTTGGTGTTCTTGCTTACGCGCAGGAAGTCAGCGTGCCAGATCAGTGCTTTCGCAGGGTGACGCTGCAGATCTTTCAGGATTACAGTTTCTTCTTTGCCATCAACGGTCAGAGTGATGACGGAGCTGTAGAAAGCTTCGCTTTCCAGAGCTTTGTTCAGCTCGTTCGCTTTCAGAGTGATAGAAACTGGCTTGCGGTCGTTACCACCGGCTTTACCGCCGTAAACAACAGCAGGAACGCCATTCGCACGACGCAGGCGGCGGCTCGCACCTTTCCCTTCGTCAGTACGCAGTTCTGCAGCGAGAGTAAATTCTTGAGACATGGTGTCTTCCTCATTTCATATATAAAAACCGCCGGAGTTTGCGACCAACCCCGGCGGCGCTTTGAGGCAGCATTGTTAAATACTGCCGGTATTCAGTACGTGGTTCCTTAACGGAACATCGCGCTGATGGATTCTTCGTTATTGACGCGGCGAATCGATTCGGCCAACAGACCTGCAGTGGTCAGCTGACGGATACGACCAATGGCACGTGCGGCTTCAGACAGTGGGATGGTGTCAGTCACCACCAACTCGTCGAGCTCTGCATTGGCCAGGCGCTCAATAGCGGGGCCGGATAGTACAGGATGTGTACAGTAGGCGACAACTTTTTTCGCACCGAACTCTTTCAGTGCTTTGGCTGCCTGACACAGAGTGCCAGCGGTATCGACCATGTCATCGACCAGTACACACGTACGGTCTTTCACATCACCAATGATGTGCATGACTTCGGATACGTTGGCTTTCGGACGACGCTTATCGATGATGGCCAGATCGACGTCCAGCTGCTTAGCAATCGCACGGGCGCGAACTACGCCACCAATGTCTGGAGAAACGATGATCAGATCATCAAATGCCTGACGCTCAATGTCGTCGAGCAGAATAGGGGAGCCGTACACGTTATCTACCGGGATATCGAAGAACCCCTGAATTTGGTCGGCGTGCAGGTCAACGGTCAGAACGCGGTCAATGCCAGCGCCTGACATCATGTCGGCCACGGCGCGTGCAGAAATAGGCACACGAGCACTACGAGGACGACGGTCCTGGCGAGCGTAACCGAAGTAAGGAACCACCGCAGTAATACGACTGGCAGAAGCACGACGCAGGCCATCGGCCATCAGCAGAACTTCCATCAGGTTATCGTTGGTCGGAGCACAGGTAGGTTGCAGGATGAAAACATCCTTGCCGCGCACGTTTTCGTTGATTTCGACGGTGATTTCACCATCGCTGAATTTACCAACGGTGGCTTCACCGAGGGAGAGATCAAGGCGCTCAACAACGAGCTTGGCCAGTTCCGGATTGGCACTTCCGGTAAATACCATCAGCTTAGACACAGGTAACCCTTTGATGCAGTAGTTTTCAACGATGGAGAGAAAGAATTGGCTGAGGTGGCAGGGATCGAACCTGCGAATGACGGGATCAAAACCCGTTGCCTTACCACTTGGCGACACCCCAGCATCAAGACGGTCTGAATAATACCTTATGCGTTTTTGAAAGGTTAGACCCTTTCGCAACAAAGGCTACATAATCAGCCGGTAACTGGTCAGAAACCTGTCTGGCTTCTGTCTCAGAACCGAAGCTTGTGAATATGCAAGCTCCAGTGCCCGTCATCTTAGCAAGAGAAAATTTATTTAGCAAATTCAATGCGTTACCAACTTCTGGGTAAAGCATTGTGACAACTTGCTGGCAGTCATTTCTGCCCCCTTGCCTCAACGCGGTGCGAATATTAATGGCGGCCGTGTCGCGGGTCAACCCCTCGTGTGAGAAAATTTTTCCAGTATTAACATGCACTTGCGGACACACGACTAAAAACCAGGGTTCATCGAGTTCTGGGGTGGGGGTCAGTTGTTCGCCAACGCCTTCGGCAAAGGCGGCCTGACCACGGACAAACACCGGCACATCGGCACCCAGAGAGAGTCCCATGGCGGCGAGTTCGTCCAGTGATAAACCAAGGTGCCAGAGTTCATTCAACGCCAGCAGGGTAGTGGCTGCATCGGAGCTACCGCCACCGAGGCCGCCGCCCATGGGCAATATTTTCGTTAACTGGATGTCTGCCCCGACGGGGTGACTGGCGCGGGACTGCAGCATACGGGCGGCGCGGATAATCAGGTTGTCTTCAAAATCGACGCCTGCGACCTCAGGGGTGAGGCTCAGCGTGGCGTCATCACGGGCGACGAACGTCAGCTCATCGCCATAATCCAGAAACTGAAACAGGGTTTGCAGGTTGTGATAGCCGTCTTCACGGCGGCCAGTAATGTGCAGGAACAGGTTCAGTTTGGCAGGCGCCATTAATGTCAGGCGATCAGTCATGCAAAGTCCACTCGCGGATCGAAAAGGTAAAGCGAAAATCGTGTCCGCTGACTTTTACCAGTCCTGGCAACCAAACGCCATTCTGATTGGAGTAGCGTTTGTAGGTGACGACCCAGCCGTATTGCTCCAGGCGGCTGAGTAATCCTGCATCATCGAACTCAGTTACAGCCTTGCCATTGGGGCTCGGTTGCCCTTTAACCCAGTAACGAATGTCCGATACCGGGAAGTTCCAACCCAGATACAGCAGCATGAGTTCTTCTGGGGAGTCTGCATGGCGTGGCTCATCCCAGCCGGGCAGCGTCAGGCTGGCGCTATCTGCATCACCGCTGAGTCGCGTTGCACCTTGTCCCAGTGGTCCGGCAATGTAGATGTCGAAGGTGCGTTGCTCCTGCTTCCAGTCGAGGTAGCCGGTGGCGCCATCGTCTGGGGTGCGAACGGACATTTTGCCGCGAACCTGCCAATGCCCCACATCATCGAGCTGGGCTTGTAGGGCATCGGTGCCACCTTGGGGCAGCAAGCTGGCGCAGCCGCTAAGGCCCAACAGTCCAAGGAGTAATATTCCGCGGAGCAAGCGAGAGATAAGATCAGACGTTGAGACGGGTATTCGGGAAAACGTAAGAATAAGGTTCATAAGATCAGGCTGGGCGTAAACAGTGGCAATGATAATGTATCGTCGATGGGTATGACTCAGACGCGGCGATTTTGTTCGCTTGGTTTTGGTCGCGTGGCTTTATACGTCGGCGCTGGTCTGGTGTCAGGTAAGGCTCCGGGGGCAGTTTCCAGACCTGACCTAACCCCAGACAGCTCAACTTCCAGACCAGATTTCAGACAGCTCAACCAACTAAGACAACCTGCCAGTTGAGCGACGTCAACGCTTACAGGGAATCCCTGTCCACCTTAAGGCGTTCGAGGGTTTCAGTAATGATGCTGCTCTCCGGGTCATTGTCGTAACCTGCCTTCCAGATGGCTTTTGCTTCTTCGGGTTGGCCGGTCACCCAGTACCATTCTCCCAGATGCGCGGCGATTTCGTGATCGGGCATTTTATTCCAGGCGTCCAGCAACAGTGGGCCAGCTTCGTTAATCTTACCCTGACGGAAGTAAAGCCAGCCGAGGCTGTCAATGATGGCTGGGTTGTCCGGCTGCAGGGCCAGCGCTCGTTCAATCAGAGGCTCGGCTTCTTCAAAACGATCGGTCTTGTTGGCGAGACTGTAGCCCAGCGCATTGAGGGCTTCGGCATGATCTGGGTGGGCCTCTAACAGGCGTTTCAAGTCCATCTCTAATTGCAGCAGGTCACCCATCTGCTCAGACACGATGGCGCGGGTATAGAGTAAATCAGCATCCGTGGGCGCATTTTCTAAGGCGCGAGTGAGCGCATCGTAGGCTTCCTGTTGGCGACCGGCCTTAATCAGCAGGTCGGTTTCAATGCGCAACAGGTTAGCGGCGTATTTGGGGTAGGCGGTGGCGCGCTCATCTAAATAAGCCACCGCTGCGTCCACGGTTTGCGTGTCATTCAGGATGCGGGCAGCGGCCAGCTGGCCGGCCATGAACTCGCGACTATCGCCGATGGCACGATAGTGGGATACCGCCAGTTCCGGCTGCTCTTCTGCCGTGGCAATGCGGCCGAGGTAAAAGTGCGCTTCATTGGCTTTCGTGCCTTCGTCGATCAAGCCCTGAAACAAAGGTTTAGCGGCGTCGTAGTTTTCCAGTTCTTCTTCAAGCAGCGCCAGTGATAGCAGCACCTGAGGATCATTCGGGAATTGTTCATTGATATCGATAAAGGCGTTACGTGCGCCCTTGGTGTCGCCGTTCTG
>Ga0255776_10002864_pt1 | contig 19004 bp, 13 predicted proteins | sample 071ome_19_FD_179974 | JGI IMG/M metagenome (GOLD analysis project Ga0255776, IMG submission 179974) | Coastal salt marsh microbial communities from the Groves Creek Marsh, Skidaway Island, Georgia - 071413AT metaG (version 2) | ecosystem: Environmental > Aquatic > Marine > Intertidal zone >... | reverse complement strand
GCTTTCGCGGCTGCTTTCTTCGGGTTATATCTCGGCATCTCTTCTCGAAAGTTCTTCGTATTCTTCTTCGTATTCTTCTTCGTATTCTTCTTCTTCTCTCTCTCGAAAATTCCGCGCGTTTGTCCGTGGCGGCCGGCGTCTGCACGCAAAATCAAACGAAAGAAAAACGCTCTCAAAGTCCTCCAAAGCGCCGCGCGAAGAGAGAGAGACAGACACACACACACACAGAGACAGAGAGAGAGATGCGGAGAGAGCGAGCTTGATAAGTGTAAATCCAAAAAGCTTCTTCTAATTCTTCTTCTTCTTGTTATTGTGTGGTATAGTGTAGGGGTGTGTGTGGAACTTTCGCAATACTCCCCTATGTACATCTGTACATACGTATACGAACGTGATGAAAACTTTCGGCTTATTAATTCCGTGGTGAATTTGATGATGGGAGATTTTTTGGATCTTTTTCCATTTCATCCACATCTCTCTCTGGGGAAGAGCTCCGTAAGTAGCTCACATCTCGTTGCGATACTCTCACGTTCGCTTTCGATAGAGAGATCAAAACTAACTACTCCACAACACAATCACAAAATGATGACGACAACGCCAACGAGCAAAGTGGCTTCTTTGGCGACTACCGCGGGGGTCAGATCGACTGCGTCTTTGAGGAAGATGAAGCGGTCTTCTTTATCTTCTTTATCTGTTTCTTCTTCGGTGCGAACGAACGCGATGATGAAAAAAAACGACGACGATGATGATGATGTCACCGCGACGACGGAAAGCAGCGCGGTTTCTTTTGCGTCGCGAAGAAGAAACGCGGTGCTGAGCGCGTTCGCGGCGGCGTCGTTACTTTTGGTGAACCCGGAAGAGGCGGAAGCGTCCGCGCCGGCGGAGTTTGCCGAGGAGACTTTGAAGATGATCAACATGACGAGAGATATTCTCAACGGCAAAGATTACGACTCGGCGAAGAAGGCGTACGACGCGGCAAAGTTAGCGGAGTTTGAGGAGTATCGCACGTATTGGTTCGATAAGTACCAGTATCAACACGGTAAGTCGTTTTACGGGTACGCGAACACGTGGAACGCGCAAGCGAAGGTTGGGTTTCAGATTTCCATGTCGAGTAAAGAAGGCGCGAAGAGCGAGTACCCGAACGGGTTCGATCCGGAAAGCACCGCGTATAACAAGGCGTATTTGCTTAAAATTTTGGATAAAGCGGAGGATGAGATTAAGGACTACGATAGCAGAAACGCGTTTTAATTGTTACTATTTATTATTGTTTGTGTATGCATGCCTTAAAAAACGTTGTTGTTCATGATTCACCCCCCGGTCGTACTCGTCGTCGTCGTCGTTTCATCGCGACTTGCGGATTTTAACTACGCGAACTTCAAACAAAAGCGGTTCGGTACAATGCGCCTCAATCTGTCGTCTCTGCCCGTACTCCGGTGGCTGCGGTTTCAAAGTTTTCGGCGCGCTCGCATACCCAAACTCTGGTTTCACTAAAAACTTCCTCACTTCGCCTTTCTTCATCCCGACTAACATCTCCGGAATGGTATCGACGAACCCGTCCGCGATGGCCCACCGCTCCGGGTCCCCGTTGCCGCACCCGATGCCACAATCGGCGTTCGAGTAAATGAAATACCCGTTCGCGCGTCGCATGACGTAATCCACCTCGACGACGTCGTTTATTTCCACTCGCTCGTCCCCGGAGCCAGACGCGAGGAGCTCGTATTTCAAACCCAGTCTCTCCGTTTTCTTTATGATTGGGTCCGTGTTCGAAGGAGGAGGAGAAGCTAAACCCGGCGCGCTGCCGTCGTTCAAACTCGCCCACTCTGACGACGATGCTCCTCCCGTCGCCGCGCGAGCAGCATCAAAAGCAACGGCGGCGGCGAATGTCGTCGTCATCGTCGTCGTCGACGCCATCAGCAACATCTGTCTTCGACTCCTATTTCTCGTCGCGTCGTCGCATTCCGATTCCGTTAAAACGACGAGGTCGTCGTCGTCGTCGTCGTTCTTCTCCGCCGCTGCTGCTGCTCTCGCTTTGAAGACGACGGCGCGTCTGTTGCTGCTCCTGCGCGTTCTGACTCGCACATCGCGCTCGGAAACGCGAAGAGCGAAAGGTTTCGTCGACGACGTGCGCGCGAACATCGCGTTCCTGCTTCTCGTGTGGTTTCTCTTTTGTCTCCGAGAGAAAAGAAGTGAGGGCAAAACGCATCTTTTGACGGGGTTCGCGCGCGTGCGCGCGAGGCCAGCTCGATTCTTTTTATTAATAAGCGGTGATGATTTCGTGTACTAATAGTGTTTCAACTAAACTCTCCTACACGCACACTCTCTTTCTCTCTATGTACATATTATATATGTGCTTCCTATTCTTCTCTAGGCAAAGGCGCGCAATAGTCGTCTGCAAAGGCTAAAATTGAACTACGCAACGAGTGATTCAACGTCAGTTTTTTCTGCGCCAGTTTCTCCCCGGTGATGGGACTCGTGTCGTGCTTTTCTAACCATCTCGCGATGGAGTTTCGATCGTACGAGTGACCGTCGCTCGTAATGACTGGTTCTAACATAACTTCGCACGTGATGCAATCGTAAAACTCTTGCGGCACTTTCATCGTCGCCGAGGCGATTTTGATTTTCGCCGCAGCTTCCACCATGATTGGAGACGGTTCTTTTATGCTCGGTTCTTCTTCGATGACGGGGACGAGATCTTCCACCTCGACTTCAAACAAACCGTCGGAAGCCGAGTAACCGTGGTATAACGTTTGGTTTTGATGCAAGAATCCATCTTTGCTGGGAGATCTCGCGTGTCCCGCTCCTCGCGAGGAAGAAAGCGGCTGCAACGGAGGAGTTGGACTATTATTCTGCGTGCCATTCGTATTCGTCGACGCCGTTGACGTCGTCGACATGTACGCTACCGACGCTGCAATTCTCCTTCTCGGTCCGAGAGGTAATCCTAAGGATTCTAAGTCGCGTTCGCGAAGCAAGACTAAATCACTCATAACGATGGATTCTCGTTCGAAAATCTCTGCGAATTGTTCCAAATTGAGCATGCGAAGCCACTCTCGAACCTCCGTATTTGTCGGCGTTTTTTGCGCCGCTACTACCCCAGGCTGCGATGGTGGCGGACCCGGTGGTAACGGTGGTTGCGCCATTCCATTCATTTGGTGCGCTTTCGCGGTATCGTCCTCATCGTCGAATGGGCCAAACACGTCGTCGCCCAACGAGGAAAACGTCAATCCTAAAACGTCGTTCAACGCTCCATCAGAAGCGAACGAATCCGTGCGCTGATGGACGAGCAAGTGCGCCGGCTGCTGACCTTCAGCCCCAGATGGTACATGCTCGCCGCCTAAGATATTATTAAATCCAGGAGGTGGCCCAACTGCGGATCTAGAAATTTCTCTCTGCGCCGCTTTGTCTTTGTGCAACTCGTCGAGATGAATCGGCGCCATCGGAGGTAACGGCGGCTCGCTCATCTTAGCAGATGCCGCCGCCATTTGCTGCTTGGCTTTCATGGCACGCACGACGTGTTCGGGTGGAGGACCTGGAGGCGGTTTCGGCACGTTAAAGTGTGGCGAAGGAATTTGTTTCGGACTCGTCGGTCCTCCTCCTCCTCCGCGGTGTTGCTGATACATTTGCGTCGCAGCCGCGTGATGCTGATGGTGCTGATGCATCTCGTTGTTATTGTAACTATTCTCTTTGGCTTTGTTCTTCGCCTCTTCTTCTAATTTTTTCTTCTCCTCTTCCTCTTTCTCTGCTAACCTCTTCAACCGCAACTTCTCCAACTCCGCCTCGTGCTCCAACGCTCTCAATCGTCTCTTCTCAATCAACTCCTTCTCCTTCGCTTCTCGGGCGATTCTCTCCGCCTCCTCTCGCTCGAAAATCATCCTTTCTCTCTCCAATCGCTCGTTTTTGAGACGCTCTTGTTGCAATTTAAACTCTTCCAAGGCTTCGTCGTCGATCTTCACGTCCTTCGCGCCGCCTTTGTTCCTGCTTCCTTTCTTACCGGATGACGTACTTTGAATCGCGTTCGACGCCGGTTTCGAAACCGACGAAGAAGGCGGAGTCATCGGCGAACCCGGTTGAGACGATTTCCCGTTGTTGTTGTTGTTGTTGTTCTTGATGCTACTGTTGCTATTCTCCTCCTTCTTCTTCTCCTCGCCTCCGCTGTTGTTGATCTCCCCGTCTACTCCTACTCCTACTCCGCCCGCGCTACTCGCAGCCTTGTAGTCATCTGTCGCATCAACTTTGTCTTTCCCAGCGGTAGCTCCTTTCCTCATCCTCTTCTTCTCGCGCAGCACGAAAACCGTCCCGCACACCAACGCAGCGCACGTCGAGAGCGTCACTCTTCCTCCAGTCCCAGAGGCCAACGACGACGACGGGCCGGAGAACTTTTCAATCCATCTTCGAAGAATCGAAGCGCCTTCGGCGGCAAACATCCACTCGGATGAAGAAGAAGAGAGGATGAAAACGATCGCAAACGCGAGCGCGGAAACCGCAATCGTCGCCGGCAGAAGAGTCGAAAAAGACGTTCGTTCCTTCTTCATCGCGAGCTCCATCTCTTAAAAGAGAGTCGATATGAAATCCCTCTCTCTCTCTCGTGTTTCTTTCTCACACGCGGAGATTGATCTCTCTCTACAATTCTTTTTTTTTCCGTACTTTGCGCGGCGTTTTAACAAAACAGAGGAAAGAAGTATCAAAGAAAACGCTTCTCTCTAAACGCGAAGCACGCACACGCACGCGCACTTACGACGTATCTCTCTGTTTCTTCTCTCTGTCTCTGGCTCTGGCTCTCTTCTCCGAGACAGCAGAAGTCCGCTTGTCCCCTGTGCTCTAGAAGATGTGTCGTGAAGTTTTTGAGTAGATTCCACACACGTGGCGAACACCTGTGGGAAGAAGGCAAAACTATCAAATTTAGGGTTTTCATACATTTTCAAAAGACACGCAGAGAGACTAAAAGCAGGAAAGTTTCGACGCATCATCCATCGCGCACGATAACAAGAAGAAGAAGAAGGAGAAGAAGAAGAAGACACACGCGACGCGCGAAGAGAACGCTTTATTTAGAGGGAAAAAGATCAAATCGCGCAAAGCGTTTTAATTAAACAGAACATGTCCAGATACGTGCACAAAGCGCGAACGCTCGCGCTCGAAGGCGCCAGCAAAGTCACCGAAACCGTCCTACCGACGCTCAAAAAATCTCTCGAATCATCCATCGCGAAAAACGCGGAATACGTCGTCAAAGATGAAGTCGCGGCTGGGAAACTCCCGAAGCAACTCTTGTACACGAACCTGGCGAGAGTGCCGCGAGCGATCGAGGTGGCGGAAAAAGAAGCGAAAGTGGTGAGAGAACAGTGGCAGAAAGTGGACGAGATGAGCGTGAAAGAGTTAGGGGTGGCGGTGTTGTTCGGTTTGGAGACGTACGCGTGGTTTTGCGTGGGTGAGATTGTCGGGAGAGGGGGGAGTTTGACCGGGTATTAGAGGCGTGATAGAGAGAGGGCTCACGCACGCACGCACAGAGAGAACTATACGACCCGAGCACGCGATCATGTAAATATAAATAAACGAGTTTTACACGCGTTCAACACACGAATTTTTACTACATCCATCTACCTCAGCGCTGTACCTATTGGTATATATATATACATATGACTAGTCAAACCCTGGCGGCGCTTGGCCGGGTGGAACGTACGCGTTCGGATCGAATCCAAAATCTTCTTCGTCTCGTTCGTCTTCGGACGACGAAGAAGAAGAGGAGGAAAAATCGTACTCGTCCGCTTTGCCGCTTTCTATGAGCTCTAAAGCCGTTTCCATGGCTACTTCGAACTCTTCCGAGCTGAAGAACATGTTCAATTGTCTCTGCAACTGCCTCGCGTCGCATTCGCCGATGCCCAGGACGTTTCCCAAGACGTGACGTAGTCGCTTCGAAGAGACGCCGACGGTCGAAGAAGCGGTAGTTTCTTTCTCCTCTTCCTTCTCTGCGGCGGCGGCGGCGCCTTTTAATCCTCTTCGTTCGATTTCTCGCATGGTCATCCATTCCACGACATCCGATGTTCCTTTACTATTAACTATCCTCGGTGCTCTCGCTTCTTTCACCGCGACCCGTATCGCTCCATCCGTCGCAAACTCGACCCCGCAATCGTTCACTTCGTGCCACCGCGTCTTCTTCTTGCACCGCGCTCGATATCGCGAGACGAACGCGTGTTTCGCCCGAGGTAAATATTGGATAAAGTTTTGCCTGTACTGGCGTCCAGCCACGTCTGGATCGGTAAACACCACCACTTCCGCTTCCTTTTTCGTTTCTTCTCGCTCTTTTCTCACCAGCAGCCATCCGGCGTTCCGTTCCACCGTTTTCACCACGTTCGCTTGTATTTTCCACCGGTTCGCCTTCGCGTCGAAATACGACCCTCGCATCGCGAACACCGCGTTCGGGTGCGAGACGTTCAGCGCTTTTCGAACGCGCTTGGCGTCGTTTATGCCCTCAACGACGACTATAATCGAAGGCGGGGAGTACGACTTTTCGATGTTCTTTTCTTCGTTTTCTTCGTTTTCGTTCTTTTCTTCTTCTTCTCTCGTCGCGCGTCGTCGTCGTCGTTCAACGGTATTTCTTCCGATTCGATTTTGCCGCCAAAACCGCTTCGTCGTCGTCGATGTAGTCGTCGTCGTTGGCGCTGAAGAAGAAGAAGAAAAAGACGGGAACGCGCGCATGACAACGACGAGAGTTTGTAAATAAAAAAGGCGGCTCGAGCGTCGAACGCGTTTCGATTTTATTATTCGTGATGACGGTGTGTTTTTATATTGCAACTTTAGTATTATATATTAATATTGTACAGCAGTTTTTTACTTTTCGTCTTTCGCGTTCCGACGGCTGAACACTCTGGCTAACTTTGTCCCCAAGCTCTCGACCACGTTCTTCTTCTCCGCTTTTTGCAAGTTTTTGACGTGCAGTTTGAGGAGTTCGTCGTGACTCTCTATCTTACGTCTGGCTTCTTTCTCGTCGAAGTCGCTCTCGGTGTCGCTGTTTCCGTCGCCGTCTTCGTCGTCGCCGGAAGTCGTGCTTTCGCCGAAGGCTTCGGTGTCGTCGGTGTCGCCGTCGCCGTCTGCGTCGCGGGTTTTGTCGCGGATCTCTTGCTCGGCGAGCCTTTTCGCGATGGCTTCTAAACTTTCCGGTTTCGGCTTCTCTTTCTTCTTTCTGTTCTTCTTTTTGTTCTTCTTCTTTTTGTTCGCGTCGTCCTCTTCGTCTTCGCTCTCGACGACGCCGCGTTTCTTCCGCAACTCTTTTTCGTACCTCAGTTTCGCCGCCGCTCTCGCTTTTCGCATCGCAATCATTCGTTGCACTTGCGCGTAATCGAAAATCTCCGCTTTTTCTAAAATCTCTCCGTCTTCGGAGGTTTTTACCACGTTCCCGACCCGGCGGGCGACGTGGTTATCCCAAGCGAGACGGACGAGTTTGAACCTGTATAATGTTTAGGGTTTCAAGGTCAGGTTTGGAGCTCTCTCTCTCTTTAAGTAAAGATTTTACGACGACGACGACGACGAAGGAGAACGGCGAGATCGCAACAAAAGAAAAGGTAATCGCAACAACAGAGCGTCTATTCATCATCGTTCCCGCGTTCGTCAAATTTGAGCGCGGAGAAGAAACACTCGCACCGAGCGGGCGCGTTCGGGGATTGATTTTTTCGCGAGTTTTCTAGGAAGAATATATCTCACGTACCTTTCCTCGTAACTCGCTCTCTTCGCTATCGGTTTCCCGACGTGCCTGTCCGGATGAAACCGCAAAAGCGCTCGCTTATACACCGCGGGCACATCTCTCGGGTCCACGCGTTGGTCGAGCCTCAACAGGCGCTCCAAAACGACCGCGATGTTCCCTTGCGCGGCTTCGGATTGTAAACCGGATTTCGCGATTTCAATTTTTTCCCGGTCTTTTGCCGCGGTGTACGCGCGCTCGAGCTTCGCGTTCGGCGAAGGTGGCGGGGAAGACATGACGACGCGATGATGCAGATATCTTTCCTTCTCGTCCGCTGAGACGACGGATCTCGCGTCGAGAACGAGACTCCGCAGGAGCGAGAGAGTCGCGCGAGAGCGCACGCGCGCTTTTGAAAAATGAAGAACGTTTAAACAATTAAAAAATAAGTTTGATGTGCAAAATCTGCTTCCGATGAGATAAAATTTTTCAAAACTAAGCAGCGCGATGCGAGTCGTTAGTATTACCGGTACCGCATCGGTAGTAGTATTGATAGTAGTGTAATTATTATTATAATATTAGAATTTAAACTTGATGGTACACCGGCAACCGTCGGCTTCCGAAGGCTAACAACAAGTTCCGCCTGGTGAACTCAGCGTTGACGACGGGGCAATTTTTCGTGCGAAAGGTTTTCACCGGTGCAATTTTCGGGACGATACCCGTCACTACGGATTCTAAACCGTCTTTGTGATCCCAGATGCGGACGGTGTCATCGGCGCCCGCGGAGGCGAGGACTTCGCCGCCGCCTCCGGAGTAGTTTAAGCTGTAGACTGCGTTTTCGTGGCCGAGCATGGTTTTGAAACATCGGGCGGAGTCCAAGTCCCAGGAGTGTATTATGCCGGAATCGTCCGCGGTGGATATGGATTGACCGTCTGGGCTAAAGGCTAAAGCGGTGACACCGGTGGTATGCCCGGCAAAGAGGCGGGTGCATCGACCGGTGCTGACGTCCCACAAACGAACGGTTCTATCGGAGGAACCGGTGGCGACGTAGTTGGAGTTTGGATGCCAAGCGACGCAGTCGACGTCTCCGATGTGGCCGCTGAAAGCCCGGATTGGGGACGATAACTCCGTCGTCCAAATTCGACAGGTTCTATCATGCGATCCAGTGGCGAAGTAGTTACCGCACGGGGCCCATTTCGCGCACCAAATTGGAGTTTGGTGGCCTTTGTACGCACAGAGGGGTATTTCAAGTTCGCACGACCACATGCGCGCCGTGCAATCTCTAGAGACGGAGAGGAGGTAGATGCCGTCGGGAGAATATTGAACGTCGTGAACGGGCGCAGAGTGACCTATGTATTCTTTCACCTTCATAGATTTACCAACCTTGTCGCCGCGTTTATACACTTTTTTCTCTTTTACCTTATCGGCGGCGGCGGCTTTGGTCGTCGTTCCGTCCGTTTCTTTTCCTTTCGCTTCCCCGTCGTTGTCGTCGTCTTTTCCCTCATCTTCGTCGTCTTTTTCACCAGTCGTTAAATCCCACGTTCTCACCACGGAATCGGAAAAGCCACCCACGACTTTTTCCACGTCTGGCGACATGCTCGCGCAAATCAACTTGCCTTCCGCGTGCGTAAACGTAAAGAAGCAGCAGGAAGGTAAATTGTCCGACGTCACTTTCACTCTGTTGGAGAAGTCTTCTAAAGCTCTCAACCCGTCGTCGTAATCGTATTCGGGAATTGGTATCTCGCTATCCACTAATCTCGGATTTCTTAAGCGACTGATGGTCGGGGGCACGTTCGGCACGTCGATCTCTCTTCTCTTCAAAACCTTGTATCCGTCGACTTCGATAGTTTCTTCCTCTAGATTTTTCTCTCCTTCTTTATCGTCGTCGTCGTCATCGTCGTCGTTTTCACTGTCCGAATCTTTCTTTTTCCTCTTTTTATAAATCTTCTTCGGCTTATACGCCGCAACTCTCGCGTCTTCGCGTTTGATCGCCTCTTCGTGTTTTGCTTCGATTTCCCGAAAAGCTTTCTCCGCTTTGATTTCTAAAGACTGTTCGAGTAAACCAAATCTCCCGGGTCCGCTGTTATACGCGGCAATCGACGCTGTCGTCTCCCCAGTCACGACGCCACTGAAAATTGCATCAGTGTTTTTCTCCTCTTCCTCTTCGACAAATATAGAAGGCGAGTCCCTTTGCGTAATTTTAACGCCGACGTTTTCGTTCAAGATGGCTAAGCACTTCGTCGCGCCGCTCCCGTCCGAGGCTCGTAAAAACCTCACCAACAAATCGAACGACTGAAAGCACATCTCGATCGAAAACTTGTGCTTCATAAACTTCACCGCGCACGCATCCGTCTCTAAGTGCTCCGGAAGCGCGATCGCGCTCAAACCTCTCACGTCGTCGCAGTGCGCTCTCACGTGGTCCTCGTGAAACCTCGCGAAGAAGTCGCGAGACTCTTCCACTTTGTTCTTCTTCACCAAAGTCAAGTAACAGTGCACGAACATTGGAAACAACACGCGCATGAGCTCTGGTTTGTACATATCGAGCGCGCCGAATATCCACTCCCGCACTCTCGAGTACCCTTCCACGACCGCGTCCGCGTTGAATCCCTTCTTTTTTTTTCCATTTTTTTTCTCCTCTTCCTCTTCCTCGTTCTCGTCCTCATCGTCGTCTTCCACCGAGTGCAAAACCAACAAATCGCTCAGCGTCGCGTTCGCGCCCAACGCGACCAGAGACATCGAACTCGTCGCGTCTTTCGATAATTTCGCGTCCACCACCAACGCTCGCTCCGCGTTTTTAAACCCTCTCTTTTGGAGGTACTTTAAAACCACCGTGTCTAAAGGTTGACGCTTTTCTTGTCGTTGTTGTTCTCCTCCGTCGGTAACAGTTGTCGTCTTGGTTTCCGCGTTGGCGGTCATCTCAGATGCACGCTTTTCTCTCTCTCTCCGCTACACACGGACAGATAGATCAGACAAAGTGCTCTCGCTCTCTCTCGACGCGACGAACGCAGAAGAAGAAGAAGGAGCGCGGTTCGACGAAAGAGCGCCGCTCTCTCAATCACAAAAGCGCGTTTTTTGGGGGAAATTTCGATCCGAATTTTCTCCATTTTTTCCCCATTTTTTTTAAAAAAAGAAAAGCAAAAAATGTCTCGAAGCATCGTCTCGACGACGCTCGCGTACACCGGCGGGTACATATTCCTGGTCCTCTTGGCGGTGTGCTTAGCGACTGGTGCGTTCTTCTTTTTTTTGTTTTCTGTCCTTGAAGTCGCGTCGCGCGCGCGCGTGTATCTTCGTCTCGCGTCGATAGATATGTGTGTCCGTTTTGGATTTTTCTCTCTCTGTCGCTCGTTGGAGTCTTTCTCTTTTATCGATTTCGAGCGTTACCGCTGACGGATTTCTCTCGCTCTGCCGTCAACTGCTGCTGCTGCTGCTGCTGCTGCTTCGCGACGACGATGGTTTGTATTCTCAGGTTTGTATTATCTCGCGGAAATGGTCGAGGAGTACACTCGATTCGCCAAAAAGTTTCTTCAAAACGCGATCAAAATCACCATTGGCATTCATTTGCTCCTCTTTTTCGTGGACGGATTACCGTTCACGGCGTGTCTCGTGGGAGGTGCGTCGCAAATCGTGTACTCGAGATTACTCAAGAGATACCCGTTTATTGAAGTGCAAACGGTGGAATTCGCGCTTTCGGTGGTGATGTTGATTTTGACCCACGTGTTTTGGATGCGATACTTTCGCGAGGAGAGATACTCGACGGAATACGCCATGGGATTTTTCTTGTGCACGACGTGGTTGGTACCGTTTGGATTTTTCATTTCCTTAGCGGCGAACGAGAGCGTGTTACCGGGAGGCACGAGTGGGATTGGGGGTGGTCCTGGAGCGGCCACCGGGGGTATTAGTGGGACCGGCATGTACGGTCCGGGATCGAGCGGAAGTAATAGCAGAGAGAAGAAGAGAAGCAACGTGGTGTTGCAAATTTTAGACTGGGTAAAGATGAAGTGGGAGATGCTGGTGAGAGTGGTGTTTCCGAGAGGTGTCCAAGCGTCGTATAAGAGCGGGTTGCACACGTACTGATAGCAATTTATTTATGCATACTACCTCTTTGGAGAGAGGAGGTGGGAAGCAGAAGCGCAGCGCGTGTATGCATTTCAGAAAATAAAAACGACTTACTCGGGATTAAAAAAGAGTTGTTTTAGTGTACAATTTAAATACTATAATTGAAAAGATAAACTACAGAGCCAACAGAAGGCGTTCAAATCAACATCGGATCCTCTTTTCCCGTTTGAGAAGGAGGAGCGCTCGTCATCGACCCTTTCAAGAGCTTCGCGTTGATCTGTCTGAGCGCCTCCAAGCTACCGCCCTTCACAAAACAACTTCTCATAGCCTCTTGCGCCGCACTCACCGCATCTCTCTTCCTCTCGTCGTTAAAATTCACCGCATCACCGCTACTTAAAAACGCACCAGTCTCCGCGATCCTCTCCGCTTGATGTAACAACGGCTGTAACCTCTTTGCTGTCTCCACTACCGATCGACACGCCTTGGCGCCTTCCCACGCGTTTTCGTTCGTCTCTCTCAAAGCCACCTCTGGGATCTCTCCTAACTTTTTCGTCAACTCCCCGTGCATCTCGATTTCCTTCGTCAACCCTTTCAACTCAGTTTTACTCCTCATCGTCACCGCTCTCGATTTTGCGATTCGTCTTCTCAAGTTTTCCAAGCGTTCGTCCAACGCTTTCTCTTCCTCCACCGAACACGCCGGTAAATGCTCCACCGCGTGCATCGTCTTCTCGCTAAAATCCGACGGTAACTTCACAATCTCGTGAGGAACCGTGAAGCACCTGCTCGACGCTCTCGAGCTAAACTGAGAAAAATGTTTCGTAATGTTCCTCTGCGCGTGCTGATAGAGCGAGTCCAAGCCTTTTTGAATCCTCTCCTGGTGCGCGTGATTCCCACCCTCCATCATTTGCGTCCGAATGCACTGTTCGAGCGTATCGAAGCCATCCGCGGCGTACGTTTCAACCTGCGATACGTGTACACGTAAAAGCAAAAAACGGTGAGATACAGAGAGAATAGCGGCGTTTCACGCGTTCGATTGAGCGCGCACGACGATGCATCCATCCGCGAAAGAATCCTATATTCGAATGAATTCAAAATTTTCCCCAGAGCAAAAGGGGGGAAAAGATTCAAAAAAACAAAATGAGAGCAAAACACCTACCGCGTTCAAAACGTCGTCTAAAACGTCCTTCGACCGTAACTTTTCCTCTCTCACGTTCTCTGGGTTTAATATATCCTCTTTCGTGCGTCGCGGTCGGAGAGAAGCCTCGATAACATCTTCTTCTTCCCGCGAAGAAGGCGGTGATTCCGTGGCATCCATTTGCACCATTTTTTGAAAAAAAAGAGTGACGAAAAATGCAAAAAAATTTACGAAGAAGTCGAGTATGTGAGTCAGTTTATACCGCTTGGAATAATAATCCATACGCGAGATGTTGACGTGCGCCTCTTTTTTTGGCAAAAAGCGTCAATAACTTACTCCACAAGTCACACATGCATAGAAAATGAAGAAACGCAAATCACCCGCAAAGCCGTCGCCGTCTGACCATCATCATCCCTCGAAACGCGCCGCGAAAGAGACGACGACGACCCAACGGCAGCAGCAGCAAAATGAAGAAGAAAACGAAAAGAGAGCGACAAAAAAACAACAGCTGGACGTTTCGGTGCTCCTCCCGGTTCGCGACGCGAAGCCGTATTTATCCTCCTGCCTTCTCTGTTTACTCGCGCAGCGCGGGTGCAATTTGGAAATCATCGCGGTGGACGACTCGAGCGCGGATGGGAGTTTCGAGATGATGCGGGAGTTTAAGAGCGCGTACGAGAAGTTGGGAGACGGGGAAGGCGGTGAAAAGGAGGCGCTTGGAGTTGGTGGTGGTGATTCGGAGCCGTCGGAAGAGGACCAGTGGCAATCGGATTGGTCGTTGAGACAGGAAATCGAGGAGTTGGAGGAGAGTGGGAACGTGGACGGTTACGAATCGCTCGTGCGGAAATATTGCGTAGGCGGGAGGCATAAAATGATCATTCGTAAATTGGAAAGAGGTAAAGAGATACGATCTGGACAAGGTTTAGCGTTGAATCTGGCGTATAGTTTGTCCACGTGCGAGTACGTGGCGGAGATGGAAGCGGACGACGTCAGGCCGCCGCGTTGCTTTAAGATGTTAGCGCACGAATTGAACGAATGTACGCAGTTAGACGCGGTGTTTAGTGGGATTGCTTTAATTGGTGACTTAGTTTCGAAAAGTGCGCCGCAAGAAGGATGGGTCGGGATGCAACGGTTCGAACAGTGGCAAAACTCGTTGGTAGGTTATGACTTAATGGCGAAAGGGCGTTACATAGAGATTCCTGCCATGCGAGCGAGCGGATGTTATCGGAGGACGTTTTTAGAGGAAAAAATGAATTTAAATGAAGGAAATAACGGAGGCGTTAGAATTTATGACGATTTGTGGAGAATAGGAGAAGAAGTTGTCGATCTTGCCGTTCCAGACGATCAAAAATCGAACGGCGAGGGTGACCAAAAATCAAACACGGCGTCGAAGAGAGATCCCAATCACTGGTGGCCAGTTGACGTCTCGTTCCTCCATCGCGCGTTTAATAGCGGCATGAAGAGCCTTAAACTTGAACATCGTCTGTATTGGTGGCGACAATACGCTAGTCAGTCCACGAAAATACACGAGAGGTGCAGCTTAGAGCGCTTGCGAGCGGCAAAGGTACACTACATGTTGAAGGAGGATGGACCGTTAGGCTTTGACGCTTTGTTTCCCACCGAAGCCGACGCGGATGGCATAATAAAGAAGCCTGAAAAGCAAAAGAAATTGATCATCCGCGTGTTTGGCCGGGGCGAAACGCTCAACGGCTACGTCGACGACATCAATCGCGAAATCGAAATCATCCAGGCGAAAGAGAAAAAGAAACGCGCGCTAGAAAATCCCGCCGCCGCCGCCGCAGCCACCGAAACCGCCGACGCGAGCAAAGAAGCGTACCGACCCAAACTCATTTACGTCGTCGAAAAGCGCGACGAGATGCCCGGCCTTCCCAAACGCAAGCGTCTAAAAGAAAACTTGGACGAAAACACCAAACTCGCTCGCCTTTTCGCTTTCGGCATGGCCAAAGCTCGCGCGAAGGTTTTGAGAGTCATGCGCGACGATTTCGACGCCGGCGGGTTAGATTGGTTTGTCGCTTAGCCTCGTTAAAAGTTTGTAGATAGTGCATTCATAATCATCGATTAGTCACGCGTTTCAATATTGGTCGCGTGCAAAAACATATGTAGTTTTATTGGCGCGTCGCGCGCGTTTTTTGTGTGTTTTTGTGCCAATTTTTTCTCTTTTCTCTCTCTCTCAGTCTCTCTCCCGCGCGTGTGTCTGTCTTTTCGACAATTCAATTTTGTTCCAATTCGCCATTTCAGATTGCGCTTTTTTAAAAGCGCGTGCGAGAGAGCAAACGGTCGAAAGCACGCGACCCAAACGCCTTTATCTCTCGCGCTGAAACATGTCGAGTTTCGACTGGTCTTCGCGCCAGTCTTTGATTCAAACCCTCTCTTCTTCCGAGTTATTAGATGCGCTTCTCTCGAATCTCCTCGCCGGGAACCAATCCGTCAAAGGACAAAAAGCGGTGGAGTTTTTGCGCCCGTCCGGTCTTCCGGACGCGATTTTATCTAAAGTTTGGCGAAATGGGACGAGTGGTACCGGAGAAATTAGCGATCGGGACGGGTTGCGCCGGGTTTTGACGTTCGCGAAGGAGGCTTTGGAGGAGGAGGAGGAGGCGACGAGAGGGCGTGCCGGAGGCTTGTTGAGCACGCCGGTACCGTCGTCGGCTTCCGCGATGATGGGAGGATCTCCGGCAACGAGCATGAATATTCAAAGTAAACCGATGTCGGAGAAAGATAAGCGGAAGTACGAAAAACATTTCGCGACTTTAGACGTGAATAATTCCGGGATGGTGACTGCGGAGAACGCGGTGGCGTTCCTCGGTAAGGCGAGTTTGCCAGAGAGAGAGATTCGGGAGATTGTTCGGAAACGGTCGAGAGGAGCGATGAGCTTGACGTGCGACGCGTTTTCGTTGGCGATGCACGATGTGTATGCCGTGATAAAAGCGAAAGGAAGTGGTGGACACGGAGTGACGCCGATGGTTGGTAACGGCGGCGTCGGTATGAACTCTACCCCCGGGAGCGTCATGAACGCACAATTCGCGAGTCTAAACACGCCGCAGAATCCGAACGACATATCGTTGGATACTTTTGTGACCGCGGCTAAAAACAATAACAATACTACGAGTTTGGCGCAACTAGATACTCCAGACACGTATTCGAGACCTCCTTTAGATTTGGGATTTAGCATGGATAACGCGGCGGTGGCGACGCCGGCTGACCCGCGAGAGCAAGCCAAACTCGAAAGAGAATTGAAACAATATGAGAGTAAATTATCGCAAAGCGAGCAAAGAAACCAGCGAGCTAGAGATGCCATCGAGAGTACTCGCGCAAAAGTGGATAAAATGCGAGAGGCTGCGGAACGCGCGGAGAAGAACGCGCAAGAAGCCAAACGCGAGGCGCAAAGTGTCATCGAAGACGCCGAGAAGAAACGCGAGGAATACCGCACTCGAGCGATGACAGCGAAGGCTCGCGCGGAAGAGCAAATGCGCGAGAAAGAAAAGCAAATGCAAGTCGCGAATAGAGATTTGGAAAAGCTGCGTCAGAAAGTCGAACAAGCGGAGTCGGTGTCTGCGTTGCCTTTGAAATCGATGGAGTCGAAGCTGCGCGCGTTGCAATTTGAAGTCACTCGAGTGAAGACAGCCGCAAAGAATAGGCAAGACGCGTTATCGGCTGAACTCGTGAAGAAAGGTGTCGAGATTCGGGAGATGGAGCGCGCGAAGGCTGCTGCGGTTCAAGATGCTGAAAACATCGAAAGACAATTCAAGGAAAAGCGAGAGCAAAGCGAACAAGCTTTAGAGCGAGGCAAGCAAGCTTTGGAAGCGGCGAAAAAATCAACCTTAAACGCGGAAAAGCAACACTTCGAGCGCGTGGAGCGGGTTCGAGAAATGCTCGTCGAGGCAAAGAAAGAGTACGTGAAAGAAAAGGAAGCACTCGTCGCAGCAAAGAAGAAGCACGAAAGCGAGCTTGCGAAACTTGAAGAAGAGCGTTCCCAAGCCGCGCAAGAATTTGAGAACCAACGCGTTCTCACGAAAAAAGCTCGAGATGCGCACCGCTTGCAGCTGCAAAATAAACGCGTCATGTTAGAAGAAGCGTCTGATGCTCTGAAAGATGCAAAAAAGCAACGGGATGTCATCGAGTCTGAGCATAAAGCTGCGCTGGCCACGGCGAATGAAAACTTTCAGCGAACCGAAACTCGATTGAACGCTGAGAAAGCGAAACTACAACAAACCGAGGAAAAACACAAAGACGTTTTAAAAGACATCGAGAATAAAATTGAAACCGCAGAGTCGACGACGGAAGATATCATTCGTCAGATTGAGAGTGCCGATCGCGATTTAGAAAAGCGAAAGAGTGAACTTGAGACGAGGTTGGACGTCGCGACAGAAAGCTTGGAGAAGACGGAGGAGGAGTTACGCAGCACAAAGTTGAGAGTCGACGCGCAAAGAGAAGAGCTAGAGTTGCGAGAACAAGCGTGCCGTGAAAAAGAAGCAGAAGCAGAAAATGCCGCGGAATCGTCGAAATCATTGATCAAGTCCATGGAAGAGGACGTGAATGAGTTGAGAGCAAAAATTGAAGCGGAAGAGAAACGCATCAACGAAGAAACCACCGCGGTGCAAAGAGATTTAGAGGCAAAACGCGCGAATTTGGAATTGGAAACTACCAAATTAGAGTCTGCGTTAGATCGTGCGCGAGATGTCTTCCCGCGTGAAAGCGCCGCCGCTCAGCAAGCGTACGCTTTAGAAGCTATGATTGCAACGACGGAGTCGGCGAGAGAGGAGGCTGAACGATTAGCGGCGGAATCTGAGGTACAATCGGAAAAGAACATGGCGAGGTTGATGGAGTTGGCAGAGATTGTTGGTAATGCAAACTCGGAATTGAAGAGTTCTTCGCAATTTACAGCGGAGACATTTATTTCTAACGCCCAAGAGACGACATCAACGAGTTCCTTTGAGTTTGCAACCTCAAAGGAGCTCAAATCGGAGAACGCGTTTGATCCCCAGACATCTGCCATGTCAGACGCGCCAGAACCGTTCACTGGTGGATTTGCCGAAGCCGAAGACGCTTTTTCTCCTCAAGTGATGAAGAAATCATCCTCCGCTGACGCGTTCACGTTCGATGATGGCGGCGATGCTGACTTTGGCGACGAATTTGACGCGTTCGCGAAACCGTTAGCGTCAGCAAACACTGAACCTCCCTTATTCAGCGCACGTTCTGCGCCAGCGGCGACCGAAGACATCGACGGCGACGACCCGTTTGACGTCAATTTTGGTGCGAACGACAAAGCTGCAGCCGAGGATAGTTTACGCAAAGAGGCAAAAGAAGACGACGCGTTTCCTTCAAGCAAAGATAATGTCGAGTGGTTCGAAGACGGTATGAACAATTTCACGGATCAAGAGCAACAACAAAACGATTTAGACGATGAGGATGACGATGACATATTCGGTAGGCCAATTGCAAACAATGAAAGAATGCCTCCTGAAGACGATCTTGCATTTGAAGAGGAAGATTTCTTCGCGCCGATTGCTCAGAAACCTGTGCAATCGTTCGAGGATTTCAACAACACGATTAACGATAAAGAGCAAAAGCAGCAGCAGCAGCAGCAAACGAATAGATTCGACGATGCGAACGATGACGATGCGTTTAAGCAGTCTCGCGGAGGTATGTTCGACGACAATGACGACGAAGCGTTCAACGACGAGTTCTCTGGCGATTTCAATTCTCGAGACGATAACAATAATGACGATGGATTTTCGGACGATTTTGGTGACTTTGAGTCGTCCAGGCAAAGTGTCGGAGTCGTTAATTCATTTACGAACAAGCCGCTAGCAAGTAACGTTGACGCGGATACCACTTTCGACGATGACGCCACGGATGATGATGAACCTTCCTCTCCGAATCGCCAACAAACTTCTGTTGCCCCCGTTGCCGCCGCCGCGGTACCGGAAACTACTGAAGAGATTGACGATAAAGAAAGAGATATTCCGCTACAAATCAATCGTGAGGATCTAGAACGTTCTAAAAATGCTTGGTATACGCTGAGGAAATCCTTGAATGACCCGCGCGCGCTCGGCGTTACCGGCGCACAAGTCGCAGCCATGGCAACGAAAACTGGTTTGCCAAATGAGAAGCTCGCTGGCATGTGGAACGCAAGTT
>Ga0255776_10002862_pt1 | contig 19015 bp, 42 predicted proteins | sample 071ome_19_FD_179974 | JGI IMG/M metagenome (GOLD analysis project Ga0255776, IMG submission 179974) | Coastal salt marsh microbial communities from the Groves Creek Marsh, Skidaway Island, Georgia - 071413AT metaG (version 2) | ecosystem: Environmental > Aquatic > Marine > Intertidal zone >... | reverse complement strand
AAGCCCACCGGTTCAAGGCTCTTCTTCTAACTAACGCACACACCAGCCATGTACCAGCCGATCCTTTTCACCAAGTGCAGCTGCACAATCAAAGGCGACGTTTGGCTCCACGCACTCATGGAAGAGATTGATCCCGACAACCTGGACCGAGTGCCTGACAACCTCCCGAGGCCTGCAATGGCTCTCATCCCCCGAGACAAGTTCCCGCCCGACTTCAACCCCAAGGTCCATAGCCAGACCAAACTCTTCGAGGTGATCAACGGAGACTTCCTATTCGCAGGTTGCGAGTGGATCAAATCCGAAGAGGTTGCCAAACAACGTAAGGGCGGCTGGCTTCGCATCAACCAATGAGGCACACACCAATGGTCAACCACATCCTCAGCCTTACATCCCAAGAGCGCACCGCTCTGATCAACATGCTCCAGGAATACCGGGAGCACCAGGAAGAGCTCTACGACTACCCGGACAACCCGGAGAACCTCTTCACCAAAGCACAGCGCCAGCTGTTCACCCGCTTCGATGTCATCTCAATCAAGAAGGAACAAAGCTCATGATGGACTGGAAAATCACCTACGCCCGCCGTTGGGACTCTGCAACCAAGAGCTACGCAGCAGCCGAGATCGAAGAACGCTTCGGTGATGACATCGGCGACGAACTGATCGCCTTGATTCAGCAAGCATTCAACGACGGCATCGAGATCCAAGTGGCTCTAACTGAACACGATCCCACCCCTCAATTTCTTTTCGATAATGACGGAGGCGAGCCACCAATAACGCTCGACGAGATGTACAAACGAGCAGTGGAAGAGAAGCGCCTGGCCCATTCATGACTCAGTTCCCCTGGGCCGTCTCAATACTGCTCAGCCTGGGTCTTCTAGGCACCGGCTACATCATCGTCTACATCCTGATCCTCGCTTCCAAGGAGTAAGCACCATGTCCAACGCACGCGCCACCAAAGAAGAGCTCCAAGCTCGCTACGAAGAAGCAGCTGACCTCCTGGCCGAGGGTTTCCCTGGCCGGGTCGTCGTCAAGAAGCTGAGCGAGAAGTTCAGCGTCACGCCCCAGCAAGCCCGCGCCTATGTCCGTGAGGGCGAGAAGCTAGCGAAGGAAGCAGTGCCGGTCCACGATCGCGCCTTCCTCTTCGCCCAGACCTTTGCAGGTCTTCAAGCGGACCGGATTGACGCCAGGGATGCAGGCAACATCAACGCACAGGTCGGAGCATCGAAGCAGCTTGTGCAGATGCTGAAGCTGATCAGCGACATCGATCCGATGCGCGATTTCGAAACCGCATTTATGCATGCTGCGGCACCAAGCCTCAACAACAATCGCGGTAAGTTCGAGCGCATCTACACCAGCACCGAGGAGGCACCCTTCTGATGTTTGAACTCATGGAAGACTACGACTGCCTGCCAGAGCTGCAGCAGAAGGCCATCAACCGCTTCGTCAAGACCTATGCGACGTGGCACAAGTCAATGAACATTGATGAGCTCCAGGAGGCCCAGGACGACATCCTGCAAGCCTTCGACAAGGTCCACGGCCTGTGGCTCCAGCATGCAGCGACGTGCATTGACCCGATGAAAGCGAACTGAGGTGCGGGGCAGAGCGGAGGGACAACTGACCTCCAGAGTACGCTCCCTACATATGCCGGTCACTGCTCGGGCTAAGTGGTGAAACGCTAACGGCCTCTATGTTGTCAAGGGTCCCGTCGAGGAATGCAGGTGGTACCGCCTCTATGAGGGATAGGCCTGCATCAAGCGTACGCCCGTAAGTCCCCGCCCCTTTTACTTTCGTTTTACCTGTTTTAGTTTCGTTTTTCGGTAACCCCCTCCCTTGCGGACTGGGCGACGGCAAACATCATTTGCTTAGCGGAACGCACCAGCTTTTTCTTCTGAGCGATGAGGTGAACGATTAATGCAGGTGTCATTGTTATCAATTCTGTAGCTATTTATACAGTAATTGATTACTCTCAGACGCGTAGTTCCCTCCGTAACACTCATGAAGCTCAACCTCGAAGCACGCCTCGCCTCCCTTCTCCTGCAGGCAGTGTCAGCCATCTCCAACCCGACCGAGAACGGCCACCTCATCAACAATGAATTCGTCAAGGAAGTCGACGAAGCATTGCAAGAGCATTTCAACGCAAGCCTCTTCCTCTTTGATACAGAACTTGATGTTGATAGAGAGCAGCAGGGGGAGGCCTAGGTCAAAGCAAACGAGAATAGAGATATCTCTCTTTCTCGGCCATGAAATACAACATTTGGAACGCAGTCGCATATGAAGTAACTAATCTCCTCATCGACATGGACCCCAGGTGGGAAATCAATAAGTGGGTGAAGATGATCCGCTCTTACTGCTTCCAGGATTGGGTGGAGTGGAAGACCGAAAGAACAATGAAGCGCGTTGACAAGCAAGTCGACGACATCCAGCAAAAGTGGGAACAGGAAGACCGCAAAACCTACATTGACCCTGTGGTCATCGAGCACGAACCAGATGGCTCCAAGGCTCAGGAATTGTTAGGAGGAACACTTCAAATCAGCGCTCCATGGGCTAAAAAGGACTCAGAAGAATAAGGACGCGTAAACTGCAGTGAATTTGCACACAGTCGTAATTAAGGCGATGAAGAAATCTGACGCTCTAGCAAGTCATCACGAGACGATCGTGACCAAGCTCCAGGAGCTGTACTTCGAGATCAAGGATCTGATGGAGGATCCTCTCTTCATCGATAACATTCACGGCGAGCAAGAGCTCAGTTTGGATCAAACGTTAGAGTTGCTTATCGGAATCATGGCTGAGTTTCAGCCTGCACCACCAAAACCTGAGCTACCATACGGCTACGAGCTTCAGCAGTTCGACGCTGACTGAAGGCTTGGGCGTTACCTACGCCAACTAGGTAAGTAAGTCCCACCACTGTTCAATTGCACACACCACCATGCTTTTCACTCCCGACGATCAGCTCAGGAATATGCTGAGCGCACAAGTGGGTGAAGCCCTCAAGATGGGTCCAAACGCATCACCACTGGACAACGTTGCACAGATCGTTTCGCTCCAGGGATTGCTGGGTAACCAGCCCACAACACCCATGCCTAACAGCTTTCTGAACGACGATTGGCTGGACGACGACTTCAGCTTCTGACATAAGAGAGACTTAACAATCTCTTCTGTTTTTCTTCTCAGAACCATTGCTACCTTGGGACGTACAAATCCCAGTGGTGGCAATGGTTTTCAGCATTTCAGGGGGCGACAAAGTACAGGTTTATGCCTCACATAATTAGATACGCGGACAAAGATAATCACCATGGAAAGCGGTGCAATTCAGACCAACGGACGCCTTGCTTGGGCAGTCTTAGCGCACACCCCGAGTGGACGCAGCGAAGTCATTAAAGTGACAGATTACGAAGATGCGGATCGAACGATCCAAGACAACCCCGAGTTGTACTACAAGAGCGGGCCATTCGTCTTAGCGTAAGTTTGCTGATACTCCCCAGGACTTAAGGATCTCTTAGGTTTTGGGGAGTGGAAAAGCAGCTATATTTCTCTCGTCTCAAGGCATCTATGACAATCCCAGTCACCTCTCACTACGTGGTGATGGTCTACAACGAGGACATCGGCGCATTCGCTCCAGCGTTCCCCTCGTTAGACGAAGCAGAAGAATTCTCCAACGCGATCCGTGCTGTAGTCGGCGACAAGCTGGCTGTTGCGGAACCCGTCCCAGTCATCGCCACGGAAAGCCTCCAGCTGAAGAAGCCTGTCTGATGTACGAAGACTTCTACATGGGACAGGTCATCTGGACTGCTTACACGTTCAAGCAGCGTGGGTGGATGCTGTGCGAAGGCCAGACCATCGCGATCAGTGAGCACCAGGCGTTGTTTGCGCTGCTCGGCACTCGTTACGGCGGAGATGGAACATCGACGTTCTGTCTGCCAGATCTACGCGAGCGAGGTGTATGGCCAGCTAATAAGCCAGTCGCTCAAATCTGTGTGGAAGGTTTGTTCCCAGGTCGTGACTGAGTTCTCAACTTAATAACCACATAGAAAGACCGTGCTATCTTTATGTGTAGCGTAATCTTTTTATATGGCTGTTGTTGTCAGCGTGTCAGTGCCGGAGGCATTGCATAGCAGGTGGAAAGAATCTGATCTGAAGATTAGTCCTTCCGCACTGTTCCAAACTGCACTCGAGACTGAACTCGACAAAACTAATCGCCACCTCGTGTATTGGAGCTCCAGGGCTTTGAATGCAGAGAAGAAGCTGAAGATGATTGAAAGCTTGATCAGCGCGGACGATAAGGACGTGAAGAAGTTCTTGTTATTCGAGAGCGAACGTTAATGTTCATTTAAAACATTCCTGTGTTCAGTAATGTCTAGAATGAATAGAACATTGCAACTGGACAATGTCGGATAATTCTGCAAGGCACTGGGTAACGTTTGAGGTAGACGCGGCTGATGTACTGAAAGCATCGAGCCTGATGTCCGATTTACGGGATCGCGGCATTCTGAGATCGAACGCAAATCTGAATCACTTTTACAAGGAGTGTATGGCACGAGGCTTTAACGACTACTTGAAGGACCTCCGGGAAGCCGACTGAAGGCAATCCTAAAGACAATCTAAAAAATCAAATAAACAAACGATTCTATTTGCAGCAGGGGTGATTATATCTACCTCCTGCCAATTTAAAATCGCAAGAAATAAACGAGACGAGTTAAGGCCGCCGCCAGGGGTTTATATATAATAGAAGTATAAGAATTAATCCCTATGAAAAGAGACTATAGAGAAGAGTATAAGGAATACCACGGAAAGCCCGAGCAAATTAAAAGACGGGCTGCCCGAGTCATGGCCCGACGCCATATGGAAAAGAACGGGCATGCTCGTAAAGGCGATGGAAAAGACGTAGATCACCGCGATGGCAATCCACTCAATAATAATCCTGACAATCTAAAGATGAGAAACCGGAGCGAGAATCGCGGAGATAAGACTAAGTAGTCTCGTCGTTATCTTCCTTCTTGTTGAAGCGTTCCGCATATTGCAACATCTGACGCCGGTAGATCGTTACCGGGTCTTCTTTTGTTACTCGTGATGTCTCTTGGGCAACCTCCCAGCAGATCTTGCTGTACCGGTTGTACTTCTCACGCTCCTCTGGAGTCATCTCTTTGCGGTCTCATATAGTCCTAGCACGGGTGTATTAAATGAGACGCAAAATAGGGGTCAAGGGCACCACCCCCTGACCCCACTTTGCACACACGCGCAAGGCTACAAATCAGCCATGCACCAGTTGCAATGTAGCGATAATCCGCTATTCTGTGCAAGCAATCGGGACACCCCGGAGCACACACCGCACCATCAAAATGAAGCCCCTCGAATTCCGCGAGATCCGTAAACTCGAGATCTGCGACGAGCACGATCCCACCTACACGATCCGTGGTGGGAACATCGTGTTGACCGCTACCAGTGACAACACTGAGTACGAACTCGTCTTCCCCAGTGCAACACTGCGGACGATGCTGATGCAGCCGAAAGCAACCAAGGTTGCTAACCAAGGTATGCGTCGTCACCAACCACGTCGCAGGATGGACGTTAAAGAAGGTGATCGCCGCATCGGTGAGAAGAGCCACAAAGCAAAGCTCACCGAAGCAGACGTGCGTGAGATCCGCGCCATGGCAAAAGACAAGGGCTACATGGCTGGGTTCGGTAGCAAGTACGCCGCAATGCTGGACCTGAGCAAGACGTACAAGATCCACGTCACTCAGATCTACAAGATCGTCAACAACCAGGCCTGGAAGACTGTCTCTTGAAGATCGTTAAGACGTTCAAGGTGCGGGTTTGCCTGGGAAATGGCAAGCCCGTAGAAACCAGCATCAAAGCGGCCAACGGGCCGGAAGCGATGGACAAGGCGAAAGTCGAACATCCAGGAGCACTTCAAGTGCATGTCCTGGGTTATGCGGCACCGCCCAAAGTCGTCACTCCGGCCAAGCCGAAAGCCAAACCAACTCCTCCCCCACCGCCGGTCATCTTCGACGACGATTCCAACATCCCTCTGGAAGTTCGGGATTGCCTTCGAATGCACAAGCTCGGTCTAAGCCTCCGAGCAATTGCAGCTCAGCTGAACATCGGTAAAACTACCGTTAGCAACTGGCTGAAGCTGTACGGCGCAGAAACCTACTCCCTCACCGAAGATGTCCAAGACCCCGCAGATTTTCAAGATTGGGGATAGGGTCGCCGAACGCCCCAAGGCGACCATCATTCCTGGCCTGCGAACAGAGGTGCAAGAACGCATCTCTAAGTACAAAGGTCAGCGCTACGGCGAAGTCGTTGGCATGGTCGAAAAGGTTTCCAAAGACCGTAATGGTCGCACTCACCGCCAGAAGTTCCTTCAGATCGTCTGGGATGGAGCCGTTCGTCCGTGCGAACACGCGCAAATGCGAATCTGCCACGAAGCTGAGCTGAATCGCATTCTGGATGAGTACTGCACTGTTCTTGGAGGCTGATGACCTTCGGTCCCCAGTTGTCTCTGTGCCCCAGCTGCGGGTATTTCAGTCTGCGAGTAATTGAAAGTCGCCACAGCAAACTCGCAAAGCGGAGACGTTCTCAATGCGACAAATGTGAGCATCGAGTAACAACGCACGAGGTCACCGACGAATTCTTCCAAAAAGCGAAAGCTGATGCGAGAATCGTGGAGAAATTACAACTCCTGGTCGGTGGCCAAGGAGCTGCAACTCAGGCTTGTGATTGCTACACCTGCAAGAACAATGTCAATGACACCTGTACATTTGACTTCCCTGAGTTCGGCACTCTAGAGGCAGCAGACTGTAACCATTACGAACAATGACCGTAGAAGGCGCTCCTGAGTTCAGCTTCAAAGTCGATGAGGCCGTCATGGAAACCTACGCGAAACAGCGTTACAACCGGCTAGTCGATTGTCTGGCAGATTACATGCACGACAAAGAAGTCGAAAGACTGATCAACGACATTCAATCAGCAACGATTGAAATGGAGACGTACCACATCGTTGAAGCGAACGCTTGGCGCCAGATACGAGACAAGCTCTTCATTAAAAACAAGAAATGCAATCCGTTCGACTGATCTGGACTACTCCAGATGCAGAGGAGATGATCGTCCGAATGGCGAGAGTCTCAGCACCAAGGAATCAGGACAACATGGAGACAGCGCCAAAGCTGCTCCGGTACCTGATCAAGCACAAGCACATCAGCCCATTTGAAATGGCGAACATGTGCACTGAGATCAACACCACCAGGGCGATCGCCGCGCAGATCTTGCGTCACAGAAGCTTCAGCTTCCAGGAATTCAGCCAGCGTTACGCCAACGTCACCGAGATCGGGCTGGCAACCGTCCCACAACTCCGTCGCCAAGACACCAAGAACCGCCAGAACTCCATCGATGATCTGGATCCTGCTGAAATCAGCGGTCTTTATCGCCGCGCTAGTCAGCTTTTTGCAGATGCTGAAGACCTTTATTCGGAAATGGTCAGTAAAGGCGTCGCAAAAGAGTGTGCTCGCTCTGTCTTACCGCTTGCTACTCCGACCCGGATGTACATGAACGGGACACTCCGTTCGTGGTTGACGTACATCGCGCTGCGTGAGAAGCACGGCACCCAGATGGAGCACATGCTGATCGCCAAAGACGCGAAGAAAATCTTCTGTGGTCAGTTCCCTACAATCGCGGAAGCGATGGGCGGTTTCGCGACAGACTGGGAGGTCTGAATCAGAGCAACGCCAGGGGTGGAAGCTCCTGGCGCTGTCGTCAACCTCGGATTAGGTAAGGCTTCACGAGGCCAGACCCTAACCAGAACCGAGAGTCCGGGTAACGCTCCATGAAGATAAACATGGAGATTTCACTTTAAGTCATCTCATGTACTGCGAATGCGCCAATTGCGTCTACTACCGTCGACTCAACGACAGTTACGGAGAGTGTCGCTACCATGCTCCGACACCAGAAAGTACTACTCTGGAGCGACGGGCAGGCGAACGCGCCAAGTGGCCCATTGTTAAACGAATTGATTGGTGCGGCAAGTATGACGGCAGGGTTCGGTTCACAACGCGAGACGACTAGAACCACGCGCTACTGGGTTTCCTGCTACGAGCAGGGCAACGAAGACGAAGCTCACATGGTTGAGCGGATCACTGTCCAGTATTTACCAGGGCAAGACAAAGACAAGCAGATGCTCAAGCACTGCTACAAGGTTTTCAAGGAGAACCCCAACACCTGGGAAATCCTGGTGCACAAAGGCCCTTCGGAGATTCCTGCCAGCGGTGACGACATGATCGCTCGGCTCTGTCGGGAACCTTTCGATGAAGCAGAGGAGCTCACCGTCTAAAAAATGCTTTATAATTTCTTTGGTTCTGCAGACCACTCGTGCGCACGAGTTCCGTAGCCAACCTCGTCCCTGGCTACAACTGTCGATTCGGTGGGTGGAAGCACCGAATAACACGACGATGAAGCTGAACTAAAGACAACAAGCCGACTTGTTGTTAAAATCCGTGAATCCGGAATCTTTAGTTCTTCCACCAATAATGAAGCTGCAGGAACAACACGAACGCTACCCGTTTCTCTCAATGCTGGAGGAGAACTGGGAAGTAATCAAAGAAGAACTTGAGAACCTGCTCTACAACGAGGCAGAGAACTATAAAAGCTATTTCATCGAGTGGCCAGAGACCGACATCTACGAAGGACAATGGGATGTCTTCGGTCTGTATGCCTGGGGTGAAAAGCTAGCCGACAACTGCGTTCTCTGTCCCAAGACCACCGCCATCGTTGAGAAGATCCCAGGAATGACAATGGCTGGCTTCTCAGCCTTGGCTCCAAACACTCACATCCGTCCACACTACGGATACGACGGTGATGTGTACCGCTGCCACCTGGGACTGATCGTTCCAACCGAGCTCCACACTTACGCCAGTAAGTCGATGCCGCTGCTGAGCTCAGGGGTCTGCGCGTTACGCGTTGAGGACCAGATCTTTCAGTGGAAAGAAGGTCAGGCCTTCTACTTCGATGACGTAAAACAGCATGAAGCGTTCAACTGGGGCGATCGGACTAGGTATGTCCTGCTGGTCGACTTCAAAAAATCGACCGAGCAGGCAACCTTCGAGAGTCAGTTCTTGGAGAAGTGAGTAGCAGCCTCAGCGTTGTTCTCGCAGGGACGATAGTCGTGGCCGCGATACATGAGACGCACGATGGGGTTATGGGCCAGCACCCACCAGTCGTGGCTGGTCTTAGTGTTGGCTTCCTTGACGTAGCGATTACCGCGATAGGTGAGTTTGGTCATGGTGGATCCGATATGCCGATAAACCAATAGTAATCAAATCACAAAAATGTAGTAGTTCATACAGAAACAAAACTAATTTTCATATACTGAAACGTATAGCCGTGAACACATAAGTAGAAGTTACCAGTGTAATTAGGTACTAAACTGTTAGTAACTGAAAACAAAGATATGCTGAGTACACAAACTCGACTCAAGGTTGAGTTTATCTGCGATCGTATTCAGCAGGGTGCGCCTGTCGAATTAGCAGACATGGCATGGATCCAGAAGTGGGCTGACAGGAATCCAACCGTGGCAAAGATGCTGCGCCAGGCAAGAAGAGCAGCCGTCCAGCCAGAGCCGAACGAGCTAGATAAGTTCTGTCAGGCACTGGACCTTGGTGATCCTGATCCGTCGGAACACTTAAGCGGACCTCAGGACCCCACCACATTGGCCGAATGGTTCACAAAACGGCAGAAGTGGTTCCGAGGAGACAATTAGATGGGGTGGGGCCGCACCGTGATCGGCGGCAAGGCCCTTCAGTTACCCGGCACAGGAAACAGTAAAAACTGCACCGCCCCTTTCATCATGGGCCTGACACTGTTCTTCTTCAGCCCGCTGATATAATAAGCTCTATGTGCTTAGAATTCGTGTATCGTGATTACCTTCCTCAAGCCCAAGTCGATTGGGTCAGTATCCTGTGATTCCGGCCAGGTCACTCTCGTTGATCCGTCTCATCTCACAATTTCTGAGACCGGTCAGGTATGTCTTCCTCATCGGGGCCTCTGCACCTCAGTCGACACTGAGATCGGAGACGGTGAATTCACGGTCTATGAGCAAAGAGACCGGAAGGGTAGACTGAGAAGGATCGTCATCGAGCTGGAATGAAGTATATCGATCCACGCAGAGATCCAAATAAGTGGATTAAGTTGCTGCTGATTCATCTGATCGACGAAGATACAGAAGAATCAAAAGAAATGGTGAAAGCAGCGATCAAGGGTATGGCGGACTGGTTAGAACCCGGCCTGATTGATCAACTATTTGCAAATTGGATTGGTCCATATTGTGAGTCCTTGGATAAACTCCAAAGCACTCGAAATACCGATCACCCTGAGTGTTTGCTAGAGGATCCAGAGGAGTCCGAGGGCTGATATAAAAATATTTCCAGATCTCATCGTCTGCATATGGCGGACGGTGCCAGAAAAATTCCTTGGTGTCATCATTGACCGTCCATTCGGGATGATATCGACGCCACCAGGAAAAAGCTCGGTATTGTTTATCAGGAAACGCTGACGTAGAGTCAATAACTAATACGTCTCCAGGGGAAAGATTCCAGCGCAAACGTAGGACTTCGTGGAACCCACGGCGGATCGCTTTGATGCCGCAGGAACCGTTCATGTGATTATCGATCGAGCGCCTTCGCTTGTTCTGCCGCTTCCAGTACCAGTCGTTCAGCTGCCGACGGGACTTACCGATCGCGAATCCTGTATTCCAAAGAAAGAAACCAGGGCGATATTCGCCGAGGGGCTCCAGAAAGACTTTACAAAGCTGCCCATCGACACGAAATGTAGAACTTGTAAACTTGCGGCAAACTCTGTAACTCATTTTGGAAGAATTACTCAGTCTGATTCAATCAGACCCGGAGCTCTGGGAAATCTTGGAGCAACTTAAGCACCAAGACGAAGAACCATCCGAGTTCATTCTCAGCGTAGCGCAGATGTTGGCAGTTGAATTCGAAGAATTACACCGTACTGACCTGAGTGACAAGCTGGCCGCTCTGTTCGGCGGTCTGCCCGAGAAGGCTTTTGTGATGGTGCCTCTTCTGATCCACATCGCTCTGGACATCTTCCTGATGCGTGCCATCCCCAACCATCAGGCAATTCGGGAGTGAGGAATGCAAACGGGTTATGTTCTGTGTTCGCCTGACCTCCTAAAGGTCCTGTGCATCACTCAAGACAAGCAGGGGGTTCAGTTAGTCCCACTTGAGAGCACCAAGACTCTCAATAAATGTATCTGTCTGGCTGATTTGACTGAAGCGAAAAATGTAGCCGATAGGCTACAGACCTCGGGGCATGCCAGTGGCCTCGATATTGTTAATGTCGCCCGCCTCTACAAGCGTTTCTTCTTCTGATTCATGTTGCGTCTCGTCTTCGACTGTGAGACAAACGGGCTCCTCCATGAGCTCGACAGAGTTCACTCATTAGTTCTGCGAGACGTAACTACTGGCGAGGTCCATAGCTGCGCGGATCAACCTGGCTACAAGCCGATCATGTACGGCCTGGAGCTGATGAAGCAGGCGGACCAGCTGGTGGGGCACAACACAATCGCCTTCGACTTCAGGGCACTGGCCAAGGTTTACCCAGGGCTAAAGCTGAAGCGTGGCTGCGACATCGTGGACACCCTGATCCTGAGTCGGGTTCTCTGGCCAGAGCTCGAACCCCTGGACAGCCAGAAGTTCGGGTACATCGAACCGAAATACAAGGGCCGTCACTCGCTAGCAGCGTGGGGCGAAAGACTGGGAACTGCCAAAATCAAGTTCCAGGAAGACGCCAAGAAAGACCCAGGCGTCACCAACATCTGGGAGAATTGGACCCCCGCCATGCAGAAATACTGCGAAGGGGATACCCTGGTCTCGCTGGATCTGTACAAGTACTTCCTAACTCAACCCCTCGACAAGCGCTGCCATGAACTGGAACACGAATTCGCCAAAGTCATGGCTCGCCAGGAGGATTTCGGATTTCCTTTCAATGAGAAAGCGGCCTTCGCACTGGTTAACACGCTCAAAGCTCGACGTGCTGAAATCAACGATGAGCTCCAGCAAGTTTTCCCGCCTATTACAGAGGAGAGAATCTCCGCTAAGACAGGCCGCGTACTCACCCCAAAGGTCACTACGTTTAATCCCGCTTCACGTCAACAGACCGCAGATCGCCTACAGGAGCGTTACCCTGAGATTACGTTCGATCAAACCGACAAGGGCAACGTCAAACTCGATGATGACGTTCTGGAAATCCTTGGTAAAAAATATCCGGAAGCTAAGCTTCTAGCAGAATATCAGCTACTGAATAAGAGACTTGGCCAAATCACGGAGGGCAAAGAAGCGTGGCTCAAACACAGCCAAGCTTTTAAAGACTCTCGAATCCACGGCGCAGTTATCACTAACGCGTGCATTAGCGGTCGTTGTAGCCATAAACGACCCAATATGGCCCAAGTTCCTTCTGTTGGGCATACTTATGGCGCTGAGTGTCGGGCACTCTTCCATGCCCCCGATGGATATACGCTAGTTGGTGCTGACGCCAGTGGTCTTGAGCTGCGGGCTCTGGGAGCTTGGTTGGCTCACTTCGATGGTGGTGAATACGCCAAGTTGGTTAGTACTGACGGTTTCGATATTCACACATATAATGCAAAGTTGTTTGGCATCTTTGACGGAAATGGTGATATTCCAAAGGCCACAAGAGACCTCTCCAAGCGTCTAATTTATGCCCTACTTTACGGGGCTGGTGCGAAGAAAGTAGGCAGCGTCATCGATATAACTCTGGATGAGTTTGCGCAGTCACGATTGGGCCGCAAAACAATCGAGACGTTCTACCAAAACCTGCCTGCAATTAAACAGCTGAAGGATAAAATTGACGAGCGAATTACGCTGAAAGGTTATCTAGTTGGCATTGATGGCAGGCGTCTTCAGATCCGCTCCAGGCACTCAGCGTTGAACCAATTGCTGCAGTCCACTGGTGCTGTGTCAGTGAAGAAGGCGACAGTGATCCTTTATCAAGACCTGATCGCTGAAGGCTTGAAGTGGGGTAAGGACTTTGCTTTTGTCGCGCACATTCACGATGAAATCCAGGCTGTCGTCAAGCCTGAGCACGTCGAAGTCTACAAGAAGTTGGCGATTGATTCCTTCCGAAAATCAGGTGAGTATTTCAATCTCCTCTGCCCGTTCACTGGTGAAGCCAGGGAGGGGAAGAACTGGATGGAGACTCACTAATCACTCAATCACGAACGTCAAAAAAGCCGTGACTGAATGCTGGATACCACAGGTTGAAAAGATGCTAATAGTATCCAATGGCGTCAGGATAATGCGATAGGGGGTTAGGTCAACCGTCTGAGTACTGTTGCTGGCCGCAGTGAAACCTGTAATTATTTTGCCTGTATTGGCTGTGTATTCGGCAGTGTTCCTCGCTACAGATGCGCCATCAGCTGAAGTAAAGAGAAAGTTGACAGCTGAAGGAGTCGCAGCTCCATCGTTGATCGAAGCGTTCTTAATAAACTGAATAGTTGCGACGTTGCCTGCAGTGGCAGTCACCCCAACAGAAATACTTTTCAGCAAAACTTCCCGTTGCTGAATAAGATTTGTTGTTCCATTTACAGTGATTCGATCATTCTTAAGAGTTAAAATATGATGCGTGTCATTCTGGGACAACGAAGCGGCAGTACGTGAAACACCTGTATTTTGAGAAATAGCAGGTATAACACCTTCAATAGCACCCATAATCGAACCCCCACGCACAATCACATCACTGCCAGTTCCCACTCCAGGTGCAGCATTTGCGACCCCGTATCCAACCCGCATAGACGGGTTAGAGATAGAAGGAACTGTGTTCCGGTTTGAATAATGTTCAATATGAAAAGGAATTAAATTCCCACTAATTGCATCTTCGATAGACCAACGAATAATGCCTGCACCCAACCAACGGAAGTCAATCTGAAAGACATTCAAGTTGGCTGGATTCAACGTCATTCCAGATGGTCCCGTACCGTCAAGCCGGTCAATATTCCAGTTATCCTGAGCAACCCAATTGTCTGTAGGGTTAGCACCGTTTTGTGCTGTCGTTCCAGTCGCTGCAAAGGTGCCTCCAGCCGTAGTGTTAGTGACTGAGAATGTGCCGGTCAAATCGCCAGGGACGCCATCACTGAGGAAGTAAACAGTGGTGCCTACATAGTCAACAATCCACTGAGTGTAAGCGGCACTCCCGATTTGAGCTGCGTTAAAGGCTGCCGTACCCGATGTAACAGCCACTGTAAAGGTTGTGCCATTCAGGACAATATCAATTGACTCAGCGCCACTAGCGCCAGCAGTGACATCAATTTGATAAATCTCACCTTTACCGTTGTACCGACGAAGAACCGAGAACTGAGTATCTGCGGTAGGGAAGTTATAACCAACGCCGATGATGTCACTTTGGTTAAGAAAACCAGCTACTTGTTGGTAGCCTGCCGTATGTCCAGTTGGGAACATGGCCGTGAAACGGCAAAGCGAACCTTGCCCAGGGCGATAGCGGACTGCACGCCGCGTCCTAAGCGTCGAAAAGGCTCCAGAACCTGTACCCGAAGAGACGGTCATCAACCCGTCTGTTGTTACGGATTGGGTGCCAGTACCGCTCGAATTTCTCTGAAAAATGTCAGTATCTGCAATACCGTAGAGACCGTCAACCTGAACAACAGGATTAATCTCAACAATCCCTTGCTCACCAAAGACACTACGGGATGCGTCTTCAACTGTTCCGCTGGTAACTAAACCACCGATCGTCCGATCGTCGTTCTTAATTATGACAACTTCGTAACGATTGTCGTCGTCTGCAATAACGGTGGCCATCTGTTCTAACGAGCGGAGAAGCTAATGCGAACCACAGCGTCAGTTCCGCCTAGTTCGGATAAGAAGTTGCCACGGATATACCTCACCGGGCTTCCAGTAATATTGTAAACATATGTGCCATTCCGGTCGATCGTGTTCGAAATCAGCGGACCAAAATTGGTTCCGTCGATGCTGCCATCAAGACGAACCACGACACTGGTATTAATGTTCGTTACAGTTGCAATCAGCGTGTAGTCATTAGTGGAAAAGTAGTTATTTTCGTAGACTAAGACTTCTGTTGTCGTCCCAGGGGCAGTCAGCTCTCCGGCTTCGAAGAAGAGGGTGTCCTGGAAACCGGTATACCTAGTCACATTTAACAATATTTTCCTCTTGACATTTTAAAGCTTCCAATTACGCTGGCGGCGCACCCACGCTTCTCATGGAACCCCAACGCCTCAAGGACATCAAAGAATCTCTCACCGAGATGAATATGGATGAGCTCGAGAGCATGTACAAAGATCTCAATGATCTGGTGCAGGTGCTCGTGACTCGAATGGTTGCAGTTGAAGACACGATCCTTGATCGGCTGGAGGCTGCGTTCCGTAAATGACGCCACAAGAGCTCAAGTGGCATCACCGCTTTTTAAAACTCGCAGACCAAGTCTCAAGTTGGAGTCTTGATCCATCCACCAAAGTTGGATGCGTCCTAGCTAAAGACAAGCGAGTTATTTCAACCGGTTACAACGGCTTCCCGAAGAACATCTCCGATAACTTCGACCGTTTAATGGATCGGTCCCAGAAGTACGAAATTACTGTCCATGCTGAGGTCAACGCTGTCACGACTGCTGCCCTTCACGGGGTCAGTACTTCGGGGTCTAGTGCTTACATCACTCTCATGCCATGCAGTCGCTGTGCTTCTGTACTTATCAACGCTGGTGTTGATGCCGTCTATGTGGCAGGAGGCACCACCATCCCAGATCGTTGGCTCGAAAACTTCATTTTGGCCAGTAAGCTACTTGCCGAGGCAGGTATTACTTACGAAGTCATTGACCCGTCCTAACCTCTGACATTGAAATGAATCTCCTTACGATCTCAGCCGACCTGCTCGGCGATCGCGTGACTGATTCGGGTCTACGCGTGCTCGAAATTCATCTTCCGCTTTTCGGGAAGCAGGGGGGTCATGCTCCTCTGTTTGTTGTTCCAAGCCTGGCTTGCGGTGAAACGTTTGGTGCGTTTGCGCCTGGTACGAAGCTGCTGGTCAACGGTCGGTTGTATCCCAACCGTAATGACAACAAGATGTATGTGGTACCAAACCAGCCGCTGCAGGCTGTCCCTAAAGAGGTGAACCTGAATCAGGTAAACCTTGCAGGTGGTATCGGATACATCAACGATCCCAAGCTGGAGGAGCTGTTCGAATGCTCCATCATGGTCAAGGCTCCCTCCAACAAACTGCTGAGTCATTCCTGGCAAACCAGCATGGGTTTCCGGATCGAAGGCTGGCAAGAGGACGCACGACGTATGCGGCAACTCTTTTACAAGGGTCGGCAGATTGCAGTCGGCGGATCGCTGCGCTACAGCAGCTGGCAGAACGACGAAGGGGTACAAAAGGGGTATTACTCCATTCGTGTGCGGTCTCAACAGTATTCCGTCTTCGGGAAAAATCAACCCAAAGTCGAGGAGACCACACAACCTGCAGCCTCTGCCCCTGTCCGACCACCCCTGCAACAGGATCTGGCGCCATGCTCGCTGGAAAGCGACGACGGTCTGCCGTTCTGATCCGCAAATAAAACCAAAACCACTTCCGCAGATCGAAAAACCGGTCTAGATTTCGGGCGGTGGAACGGAGGTCACGTGACTCCTGCGTGGCCTTTTTCTTCCTTGGGTCGGTACCAGTCAGGCCTTTAAAGCCAGAGCTGTTCGGGTTCGACTCCCGTTCCAAGGGCAACTCACTGCACGACTGCAATGTCTGTTCTCGAACGGTACCTAAACGCCGAAAAGTATCAAGGCGAAATGCGCGATCTGGTGATGGCCCAGATCCTCAACGACAAATCCCAGTGCGGCCTCTTCCTGAAGGACACCGCTCTGGCACGTATCGGTTGGTCCGGTGATCCCGATATGTTCCCGAAAGCCGAGGAGTACGTCCACACGTACAACAACGGCGACAAGAACGAAGGCATCTTCTTCAAGACGCCTCGCATGGTGATCCTCCACTGCGGCTTCAGCAAGGACATCACCTTCATTGAAAACTCCGACAAGGGCGGCATCGAAGGCCAGTACCCTCGCGATTCCCACCTCTATGACGAGTGGGAAGAGCAGAACCCTGGCAAGCCCTGCCCTTACAAGCGCCGTCGCTTGATCCTCATGTTCCTGGTGGACAAGAACGGCGTCGCCCAACACAAGAAGCCCCTGATCCTGTCGATCCACGGTGGTGCATCCAAACTGTTCTGCGAGGCCTACGCCACGTTCGTCGAACAGCTGGAATCCGCCTTCGCAGATCGCATGGGCCTGAAAACCGCTGCTGGTTTCGACCCCAAGCAGGCAGCTGCTGCAATCTTCACCCCTACTTTCGGAGCTCAGCTCTACGGTGGCGAGAAAGCCAAGAGCTGGATTGCTTACCCCGAGAAGTGGGTTGTTCCTACCGCTGAAAAAGTCGAAGATTTCTTCCCCAAAGAGGAAGAAGATATCGATATGATTGAAAGCGTCTGGGACACCTGTCCTCCGACCGTGTATGCAGCCAACTTCTTCCGTCAATGCGAGAAGGAGATCGGCTTCCATGCAATGAAGGAAGGTCTGAACTTCACCCTGCCTCCTGTGGAATCCAACAACAGCTCCAAGGTTCTTCTTGGCGCCAGGGATCCTGAAACCGGTGAGATCGAACTCTGATGAATGTTCTCGTTAGCCTGGCTATTACTTTGGCGGTCTTCCTACCGGGTGCCGCCTCCTCCCATCATGGCGAGGCCACGACACATCAGATGGTAGACAACAGCTGCCATCACCACTAAGATTCCCTTGGCGAAACCTTGGGTTACAAGCCGGGCCTTCGGGTCCGGTTTTTTTTTATTCGTCGTAGACCTTGGTGATTGCGTCACCCTCGAGCTTTGCGACTCGTCCAACCAAGCCACGGATAACAGCTTGACGGTGGACCGCTAGTTGTAGGAGTTTCAACGCTGCTTCCTTCAAAATCTTTGGGTCGTCTACAGCTTCGATCTCTTTTGAGAGCCGTGCGATCATGAATTCGTCTTCCAGTTGCAAACTGAAATCGTCAGGATCAAACTGAAACTCAATTAGCTCAAACTTAGACATAGAGCCAAGCCATAATGTCCACTTTAGCTATAAGATTTGTATCAACAGTAATTTAAAATACAAAGAGATTGTAAAGAACGATAGATTTCCGTTATGATTAGCGGGTTCTTAATTCACTCAAATGGCTAAGAAGTCACCAACCGGGTCCAGCCACAAAGAAGGTGTGCCGAAGAGGACTTCGATCGGCCACGGTCGTCGCAAGCGGGGTTCATTTAAGACCCGTGGTGAGAAGGCTTATCGCGGTCAAGGTAAGGGTTAGTAGCCGCAAATACGTCCCCCTGGCAAAAAAGCAAAGGGGGACTAACATAGAGCAACTGCTTACGACTGTTGGACTACCCTTCGCTCAAGCTCCAACGCTTCAACGGCACAAGTGTGCTCCTTTCAGTTGTCGGCGGATATTCGGCTGAGCATCCAAACCTCGACGAAAGCTGGACAGGCAATGTCAGCGAGGATGGAGTACTGACCATCCCCGACGAAGTTTGGACTCGCCTCGGCTGGCAAGTTGAAGACACGGTCGAATGGGTCGACAGTGACGACGACGCTTTTTACCTTGTCAAAGTCGATGAGCAAGCTGACACCGGAGATGAAGGCGCTGATGTCCGCGATGATGCGGCGTAATAAGGAGGATATAGAAAAACAATGGGCATACATAAATAACGCACACACCCAATCACCACCAGACACCACCAATGGACAAAGCCAAGCTTGACTACCTGATTCAGCAGGCCGCACACGAACAACAGCGTGAACTCGGCTGGGTTGGCAACGTTTATCGGCAGCGGTTGAAAGAATTGCAGAAAACTAACGAAAAGATGAAGGCCTGGGAAGAAGAAAACAAAGATTAGGATCGATAAATTACTGGGGTAGTTTTTATACCTCAATTATGAGGACCCAAAAG
>Ga0255776_10002861_pt1 | contig 19025 bp, 17 predicted proteins | sample 071ome_19_FD_179974 | JGI IMG/M metagenome (GOLD analysis project Ga0255776, IMG submission 179974) | Coastal salt marsh microbial communities from the Groves Creek Marsh, Skidaway Island, Georgia - 071413AT metaG (version 2) | ecosystem: Environmental > Aquatic > Marine > Intertidal zone >... | reverse complement strand
CAGTTGTCCACACATTATAGCTCGATCTCCACCTGACAACTGTGCGTTTGAAGGCACAAGACCGGTTTTCTGGGGATTATCGACCCCTTTGTGATACGCTTGTGAATAATCTTATGTCTTTCTTCAGTCTGCAGATGCGACGTTTTTGTGAGGATGTGGCGGTTCTGAAACGGAGTTACTCAAATGACCTGCCCAAGGCATGAATTGTATTTCACCTGGCCAGACTCTTTGATTAGCATGCAACCCACATGAGCCAACGTCGTAAAAAGAAGAGTCGCTCCAACCCTTTGGCTAGAGCCTTTAAGCGGCAGGCCAAACAATCGGCCTTGTTGACCCTCATGCTGGAAAGCCCTGCTTTTCGCTATGTGATGCTGGGAATGGCGCTGGTTGCCTCGGTGGCCGCTTTTTATGTGGCTCCTCTATGGAATGTGGCACCCCCCCATTTGAAGAGCGCGCGCAGCAGTCTCTACTCCATCCATCAGGTAAGCCGCCACCAGGCCGCAGCGCTCGAGGCGATGCAGTCCGGACTGGCGCAGCAGGCTCATTATCAACTAATTTCTGCTTTGCGCAGGAATGCCTACAGCCCGGAACTTTACCGCATGCTCTTTACGAACGCACTCGCACAGGTGTCCTTGACGCAGGAAGAGGTTCTTCGGTTGACCGAGCGGGGAGATCGTCTCCTTGCGCTCTCCCTCACCAATCGCGCCGATTTGGATCTTCTACTGACCTTCCATGACCATACAGGCCAGAACGAGGTGTCGATTCGTCTCTTGCGTGGGCTGGATGACCCGACCAAGGAGGACCAATTCCAACTTCTGCAACGCCTCTTTGAGGAAGAAGATTTTGCCGCTTATCGAAAAATCCGTGGCTCAGATTCTTCGAAACTAACCGGTCTACCGAGCCTTCTTCTCTACGACGCGGCCGTGGATGCGATTGTCTCGAAAGACGACTCCGTGGTGGAAGCCTCTGAGCGCACTCTAAGCGCTGCGCTTTCAGAGGCAACCGCTCAAGGTGCCTCAGCAAGAGCCCTGCTTTTGGAGATGGCCAGTCGTCTGGAGCGCTTGGGAAGCTTTGAAATTGCTTTTCAGGCCCTCAAGGCTCAAGGCGAGGACAAGCCATGGCATCACGCTCGTTACTGGATCCTGCTACAGCAAAAAGGCCTGGAGCAGCGATCGAGGTTGGAGGCGGCTCAATACTGGCCCAATCTCATTCAGTATCACCCGCGTAACCTCAAGGAACTGTGGGATCTTTCCAATGGTTATTTTGCTGTAGAGCTTCGGGATCGCGGTCTTGAACTTATCCAAAAGGCAGCAGACCAATTTGGGTTGGCTCCCAGTTACTGGGTCGGTTTGGGGCAATACTTGCTGCGATCGGCGCGCTGGGATGACGCCGGCAGCCTTGCTGTGAGCATGCGAAGTCAGCAGGCGGGCGTCAAAGGGATCAAAGCCTTCTCCTATTTTCTGGAAGGGATGGCGCAAGTGCAACAGGGAAGGGATTTTTCGGCGAACAGTGCGTTTTCCCAGCTGGTGGAGCAGGGTCCTTTGGGAAATCCCTCGATGGCGCTGAGCATGGGGCAGAGCATGGTTGAAATGCATCAATCTGAGCTGGCTTTGTCTTTTCTACTGGGGCAGGAGACCCAACTGGAGGATCCTCAAGCCTTTTATTCATTGCTCTACGCTGCTGCCAGAGGGGCATGCAATGCCTCCGAACTCCAGCGAGCTCACAAGGCTTTGATTTCGGCTCAAGCCGATGGGGCTAAGGATGGCTGGCGGTCCCTGGAATGCTCCCTCTTTACAGGGCAAGGGCTTGAGGATTCGGCCGAGCGTATCCTTTCCGATCCCTCTCAGTTACCCAAGAGTGCTGAGCATGCCGTGCTTTGGGAGGCGGTTGCCCTTCAGTTGGGGCGCCCTGAACTCAGTCCAAAAGTGTTGGATGCTTTTGACGCGGAGGATTTGGATGAGGTTTATCGATCGCTTTATCGTTTGTCCCGATTTCAAAAGCTACTGGCTGCTGCCCAATGGAAGGAGGCTCAACAGGAACTTCGATCTTTGGATCAGACCAAGCTATTCTCGACTCAGCTGGCCCGTTTGGAAGCCTTTGAAGCGCAGCTCAAGGCAGAGTTGCCGGGGTCCTGAGACTTCCCCGCTTAAACGCTTGCCGGGTGGTGCCCCTATTTTCGAATCGAAGCTCACGGCAACGGGAGGACAGCCGAGGGTTGCCTTGGCCTGCAGACGTGCTTAAATGCCATTGACCATGCGTTGTCCCAGATTCATCTCTGTTTCGGTTTTCGCCTTATTCGGCAATCTATGGCTGGCTCCTTGGAATGTTCGCTCTGAGGCTCCTGATTTTGCCCGTCAGATCCTCCCCATTCTTTCCGACAAGTGCTTTGTCTGTCATGGGCCTGACACTCGGAACGACAAGGATCTTCGGTTGGATTCAAGGGAAGCGGCGACCAAAGATTTGGGGGGGTATCATGCGATTGATCCCGACCAGCCCGGTGAAAGCGAGGCTCTCAAGCGTCTTCGTGATCAGGAGGATCCCATGCCGCCTGTGGATGCCGACCGGCAGCTCACTGAGGAAGAGAAACGTTTACTGGAAGCCTGGATTCTGGAGGGTGGTGCCTATGCCAAGCACTGGGCCTTTCAAAAGCCGGATCGATCCAACCAGCCTCATCAGGAGGAAATGACCCAACATGGGCATCCCATCGATGCCTTCATTGCCAGGCAGTTGGATGCGCGAGGGTTTTCCTTTGCGCCTGAAGCTCCCAAACATGTGCTCGCTCGCCGGGCTGCCTTGACCCTGACGGGGCTGCCTCCCGATCCGGCTCAATTATCCGATTACCTGAACGACGAGTCGCCCGGGGCTTACGAGCGGTGGCTGGATCAGCTCTTGAAAAACCCTGCTTATGGCGAGCACCAGGCGAGGTTTTGGCTCGATGCCATCCGTTATGGTGACACCCATGGTCTTCATCTGGACAATCGGCGGGGCATTTATCCCTACCGCGATTGGGTGGTGCGAGCCTTCAATGACAACTTGCCATTTGATGACTTCATCACCTGGCAATTGGCTGGTGACTTGTTAGAAACCCCCTCCATGGAGCAGCAGGTTGCCACGGGATTTGTGCGTATGAATCCCACTACTGCCGAGGGTGGGGTGATCCCTGCCGAATTCCAGGCCAAGAATAATTTTGATCGCGTTGAGACTCTTGGCACGGTCTTTCTCGGGATGAGTATGGTATGCGCTCGCTGCCACACCCATAAATATGACCCGATTCCTCAACAGGAATATTACGAATTGATGGCTTTCTTCAACAGCACCTCGGAAAACCCGCTCGATGGCAACGCCTACGTTTACGGTCCGGTGCTTCAAGTGCCGGAAAATCAGCGCGCCTGGAAGGCATGGCACGAGCAGCAGGCGCAGAGAGACGCACTGCTCAGTGCGGCTGTAACGACCGTTCCCGAGGACTGGACGCCCGAGCAGGGAATGGGGGTCTGGGAAGCCGATCAATGGAAACTAAGTAAGCCTCAGGCAGTCCACGCAGGGCCTCCATCGCTGGAAACCATGGATGATCTCAAGGCCGACGCGCATGGGTTTGCTGCTGGCAGCCGTTCGACCTTGCCTTCCCTGGATCAAGCTCAATGGGTTCGCTTCGAGTTAAAGACTGCGCTTCAACAAACCCTGTGGATCACCTTTTCCGGAGGGCCTGCCTCGCAGTTGTACCTGGATGGTAACGCGGTGGCTCTTGAACCCAACGCTTCGCCTGATTTACGTCATCTTGCCCTCTCCCTGACTTTGCAGAAAGGAGACCATGAGCTCCTGATCAAGATGGCTGGTACGGAGGTGCTGACCGAGCGCAAGGTGCGGATTCACTCTCCTTGGGAAGGTGAGGAAACTCGGTGGCATGAGCTTTCTCCCGAGAAACAACTGGAAGGCCTGGCAGACCGCCAGGGACCCTTTGTAGATCATCCACAATACCAACAGGCTCGCTCCCTGGCCCACGACATGGTGATGGGGAAAGCCAACTTCACCACGACCCTCGTGGCCACGGATCTGGACAAGCCTCGTGAGACGCGTCTGCTCCATCGTGGAGAATACGATCAACCCACCGGTGAAGCGCTTGCACCGGAAGTGCTCTCCATCATGGGAGAGCTGCCCAAGGATGCGCCGAGAAACCGGCTCGGACTGGCCCAATGGTTGACCTCTGAGGAGCACCCGCTGACTGCGCGTGTTCTGATCAATCAACTGTGGCTACGGCTCTTTGGCGGAGGCCTGGTGCGCACGCCGGAAGATTTTGGGCTTCAAGGCCAGCAACCAACGCATCCCGAACTCCTGGATTGGTTGGCCGTGCAGTTTCAGGAAAGCGGATGGGATCTCCAGCACATGATACGACTGGTCATGACCAGTCGCACCTTCCGTCAGGACGCAAGCTGGCGCTCGGAGGTGCCAGACCCTGAAAACAAGCTGTTTGCCCGAGGGCCCAGTTATCGGCTGGATGCGGAAGTGCTGCGTGATATGGGGCTTTGGGCCAGTCAGATGCTGGATGAGCACATGGGGGGCGAGGGAGTCAAACCTTATCAACCTGCGGGCATGTGGTCGGCCATGGCGCACCCTGCCAGCAACACCAAGAAGTATGAGCGCGACCTCTCACAGCGGGTCTATCGTCGAAGTTTGTATGTGTATTGGAAACGCACCAGTCCCCACCCGATGATGACTCTTTTTGATGCCCCAAGTCGCGAGGCAAGCTGCATCCGCAGATCGCGAACCAACACCCCATTGCAGTCCCTGGGCCTGCTCAATGAAAATCAGCGCACGGAAATGGCCCGTTCCATGGGTAGACGCCTCATGGCAGAACGTCTGAGCGATGGGGAACGATTGGATTATTTGTTCACGCTTCTGGCCAGTCGTCCGGCGCAGGACTCGGAGCGTGAGGCCTGCATGCGCTTGCTTCACGACATCCGGCAGCGGTATCGGCAGACACCAGAGGATGTTGATGCCCTGTTGGGTCCTGAGGCAACGGTCGAAACGCCTCATGCTTCAGCTCGTCTGAATCATGCCGCCTGGACTCAGGTGGCTGCTACGGTGATGGCCAGCGACGCTGCTATTCTCCTTTATTAATTGCAACTCTAGCGGAATCAAAAAACCATTATGGAATCCCCCCATCCTCTGCGCGAAGCGGAATTGATGATGACCCGGCGTCAGCTTTTCGGGCGCTCGGCTCTGGGTCTTGGCACACTGGCATTGAGTGACCTGTTCTCACCCCCTGGCATGGCATCGCAGGAGACGCCTCCCTGGGTTGAGGGGACGCATCACAGGGCCAAGGCCAAGCGGGTGATCTACTTGTTCATGAGTGGTGGCCCAAGTCATCTGGATTTGTGGGACTACAAGCCCAAGCTCAAGGAACAATACAACCAGCAGTTACCGGATCATGTCCGTAGTGGACAGCGCGTTACCGGGATGACCGCCAATCAAAAAAGCGGTTTTCCTCTGGCGCCCAGCAAGTATGCCTTCACTCGACATGAAAACAATGACCGTGGGCTCTGGGTCAGTGAATTGCTTCCCCACACTGCGACCGTTGCCAAGGAACTGTGTGTCGTTCATTCGACCTACACCGAGGCGATCAATCACGATCCGGCGATTACCTACATTCAGACCGGTAGCCAGGTGCCGGGAAGACCTAGTTTGGGTGCTTGGCTCAGCTATGGCCTGGGAACCCTCAATGAAGATCTCCCAAGCTATGTGGTCATGCACGCCCGTTCCAAGTATCCCGAGCAAAGCCTTTTCGCCCGGCTCTGGGGGACGGGCTTCATGCCTTCAGATCATCAAGGCATCCTGCTGCGCAGTCAGGGAGATCCCGTTTTGTATTTGAATAATCCGGGCGGCATCTCCTCGGCAGATCGCCGACGACAGCTCGACGCTCTGAGTGCCCTCAATCAGAACCAGTATCAACAGTTTGGCGATCCTGAAATCCTGTCCAGAATTCGGCAGCATGAGATGGCCTATCGCATGCAAAGTTCGGTCCCGGAATTGATGGATCTCTCCGATGAAAATGAGGATACCTTCAACCTGTATGGGGAAGATGCCCGAGAGCCCGGAACCTTTGCTGCCTGCTGCCTCAATGCTCGAAGGCTTGCTGAGCGTGGGGTGCGCAACATTCAGATTTTTCACCGTGGATGGGATGCCCATGGCAATCTACCGGCGGAGCATGAGTCTCAATGCAAGGACATTGACCAGGGGTCAGCAGCGTTGATCAAGGACCTCAAGCAGCGCGGCATGTTGGAGGACACCCTGGTGGTCTGGGGCGGGGAATTTGGGCGAACGGTGTATTGTCAGGGAGGTCTGTCCGCAGAGAATTATGGTCGGGATCATCACCCGCGATGCTTCACCGTCTGGATGGCGGGGGGTGGTATCCGTCCCGGGATTACCTATGGCCGCACCGATGAATACGGTTACAATATTGCTGATGCCGACGGCAACCCCTTGAATCCGCAACCCAGCAAGGATCGATGGACGCCAGGAGCCATGCACATTCATGACCTCAATGCCACCATTCTTCATTTGCTGGGGATGGATCACAAGCGCCTTACCTACCGCTATCAGGGGAGGGACTTCCGATTGACCGACGTGCACGGACATGTCATGCACGATCTCCTGGCATAGATGGGCTCAAGCCGTCGAGGGGGTCCAGGCCTGAGGATTTTCAAAAACGCCAGGCGAAGGCTGAAAGATCCATGGGTGAGGGTTGGCCGATCGACACCTCTGCCAGGATCTCTCCAACGGCTGCTGAGTGCTTGAACCCATGCCCGGAACAGGGCGAGGCGACCCAGACATCCCGGGCAGCGGGGTGCCGGTCGATGAGGAAGCCAAAATCGGAAGTCACCGTGTAGGGGCATACCACCGAGTGCAGGCAACGCCTGCCGATGCGCAGATGAGTTCTCGTGATTCTGGCCATGACCTCGGATTCAGACCGAAGCACCTCCCGATCCATGGTTCCGGGGTGGCAGCTCTGGGTAAAAGACTCCGTGGCCACCTTCAGGCCACTACCCGGCCCCTTCACTTCAGGGAATCCATAGATCATCTCGTGGCCTCGATAGGGAACGCGAATGAAGACCGGCATCGTGCCGGGTTCGAACCATTCGCCGGGCCCCCCGGGTTCGAACCAATGAAGGACCTGCCGGTAAGGCGTGGCATGGCCCTTGAGAGCGGGGAGTGAGTCGGCGACCCATGGGCCGGTGCAGAGGATGAGTGTTTCGCAGTCAAAGGCGCCTTTGGCCGTCTCAACGCGATAACCGCCTTTGATGGAGTGCCAGCCCGTCATGCGGCATCCGGTGGTGATCGCGGCCCCCAGACGCTTTGCCTCCCCAAGCTGAACTTCGATGCATCGCTCTGGCATCACATAGCCCGCCTCGGGCTCGTAATAGCCTTCCTCGTCCCCTTCAAAACAGAAAGCCGGGAAGCGTGATTGCATCTGGTGGGCATCCAGTCGCTCATGTTGGATTCGATGCTGGCTGGCTACATCGCAGGTTGTCTTTAGGAAATCTGCACTTCCGTGGGCCTGCAGCCTCTCATGCCTGCCTCCAAAAACCAATCCACCGCAGGCATGCAGCAAGCGTGTTTGGGCCTGAGATTCCAGTGAGCGCCAAATGACATGAGAACGTTGAACCAAGGGTACGTAGGCGGCGCCTTCCCCTACGGCCAGCCGCGTGATCCGGGTCTGGCCGTGAGATGAACCCAGAGCGTGCGGGGGATAATGCGCATCGATGCCGTGGCAGGCGATTCCCCGGAGCGCCAATTGGTAGAGTGTGGCGCTTCCCACGGCTCCCAGGCCCACCACCAGAATGCGCGTGGTGGACACCCTGTCGGGTGCAGGGTTCATCCGGTGAGTGCTCCAGTGCAACTGCTGCCTGCACCTGCCGAGCAGGCGAGGCAATGGGCTCCAGTCGTGATGGGAAGCCTAGACCAGTGCTCTGGATCCACTTCCCAGAGATAGATGGGTTTTTTTCCAGCCAAGTGGAGCCCCAGCATTTGATTGAAGTCGCAATCAAAAAGTTCTCCCTGATAACCGACGTTGAGGGTGGAACGGCACATCAAGCCCTCGAGGGTGTCCGGATTGAACGCCTGGGCCAGCAGCTCCATGTAAGCTTCCCATTGCCCTTTAGCTTTTAAATCTTCTGCAAAGCGGGCAATGGGTTGGTTGGTTAAGGTAAGCAGGCGATCAAAGTGAACTCCGTGACTCGCCTTGAGTGCTTTGCGGTAATCCTCTTCGAGGGCTGCTTGAGGCCCTGGAAGGGAAGCGCCCAGGGGATTGTAGACCAGATGAAGTGGAAGCTTTCCGCAGCCATAGCCCACGGAGTTGAGCTTCAGGAGGCCACGAATGCTCCTGTCGAAAACGCCTTGCCCACGTTGCCTGTGCACGTTTTCAGGCTCGTAGCAAGGCAGTGAAGCAATGATCTCGACCTCGTGTTCGGCCAAAAATTCATGGAGGGTCTCGAAACCAGGCTCCTCGAGGATGGTCAGGTTGTTCCGGTCAATGACCCGACATCCGGCACCTCGAGACACCTTGACCAGGGGTTGAAAGAATTCACTGAGTTCAGGGGCTCCTCCCGTGATGTCCACGACTTTGGGGGGATAGCGTTCGATCCACTCAAAGATGCGGTGAGCCGTCGTGGCATCCATCATTTCACTCCTCCAGGGTGCCGCATCCACATGACAATGGCGGCAGGCCTGGTTGCACTTACGCCCCACATTGATCTGGAGCGTTTCCAAGTCGGATCGTTGAAGCCGTCTCTGGTGCTCCTTGAGTTTTTGTTCGAAAGGGTTCATGCTTTGGACTTACTTGCCGGATGCCCCAGGCATGGCATGTTATAGATGGTTTTTCATTCAGTGAAGGACATTTCAATCAAGTCTCTATGAGTCAGGAAACCCAATCAGCCACCCCCTCCAAACTGCTGGATCCCATTGAAGATGTGATCCAAGCCATCAGTGAGGGACAGATGGTGGTCGTCGTGGATGATGAACATCGCGAGAATGAAGGCGATCTGGTGATGGCAGGTCAGTGGGTCAATGCCGAGGCGGTGACGTTCATGGCCAAGATGGGGGGAGGTTTGATCTGTGTGCCGACAACCGAAGAGCGCCTTCGCCAGCTGGGTATTTCAGAAATGGTCTCGGATAATCGCGATTCTTTCCGAACCGATTTTCAAGTCAGTGTGGATGCTGCCAAGGGGATCACCAGCGGCATCAGCGGTCCAGACCGCGCCTTGACGGTGCAGGTGATGGCCAACCCCAGCAGCACTCCGTCGGATCTGGTTCAGCCAGGGCACATCTTCCCTCTTCGCGCCAAGTCAGGTGGGGTTCTGCAGCGAGCTGGTCATACGGAGGCCGCCCTGGACCTGGCACGCATGGCAGGTTGTCGCCCTATCGCCATGATTTGTGAAATCATGAACGATGATGGCACCATGGCACGGTTGCCTCAGCTCCTGGAGTTTGCCAGCAAACACCGACTCCGGATCTGCAGTATCGCGGACCTGATCGAATACCGACGTCGCAGTGAGCAGCTCGTCGAGGTCATTGAGGTCGTAAAAATGCCCACCGATTATGGTGACTTCAGGATGCACCTCTACCAATCGAAAATCGACGGCCAGCAACATGTCGCGTTGGTCAAGGGAGATGTCAGCGGCAAGGCAGGGGTGCTGGTCCGTGTCCACAGTGAATGCCTCACGGGCGATGTCTTTGGTTCCCGCCGTTGTGATTGCGGCCCGCAGCTGCAGAAAGCCATGGCCCGCATCGAGCAGGAAGGTGCAGGAGTCATTCTCTACATGCGCCAGGAAGGTCGAGGTATCGGCCTGGCCTCCAAGATCAAGGCCTACAAATTGCAGGAGGAGGGTTTGGATACCGTCGACGCCAATCTCAAGCTTGGGTATGGGATGGACCTCAGGGAATACGGCATCGGCGCGCAAATTCTGGTGGACTTGGGGCTCCAATCCATCCGGCTTCTTACCAACAACCCCAAAAAAATGGTAGGCCTGGAAGGTTATGGCCTCAAGGTGGATGAGCAATTGCCCATCACCGTAGAGCCAAATCCCCACAATGAGCGGTATCTGGAGACCAAGAAATCCCGCATGGGTCATATGCTTTAGCCGAGTTACCCGCTTGTTTGGCCAAGGTTTTTCATTCAATCTTCCTCCCTGCTATGCTTAAGGAAATCAAAGCTGAGACCCTGGAACCCAGCCCCATGCCTGTGGGGATCGTGGCGTCCCTCTACAACTCGCGTTTTGTCGACGGCATGCTGGAGGGTGCCATGGATGTCCTCAAGGGAGTCGGGATGCCTGAGGAATCCATTCATTTAATTCGGGTTCCTGGAGCCTACGAAATACCCCTCATCACCTCCAAGATGGGCGCCTCACGCCACCCTCGTTTTGGTGCCTTGCTGTGTCTTGGGGTTGTTATTCAAGGAGCCACCCAGCATGCAAGATTGATTACCGAGGCAGTGACTCATGAAATCACGCGACAACAATCGCATTTTGGGATTCCCATCATCCATGAGGTGCTTTTGGTGGAAAATGAAACCCAGGCTCAGGAGCGCTGTCTGGATGCCAAATTCAACAGGGGCGGAGAGGCTGCTCAGACGGCACTGAAAATGGCCCAACTAGCTCAGCATATCAACCATCAGTATTTATTAGAATAGCTAATACATTTTATGACTAAAATTGAGTTGGCTAATTGAATACTCCCGCCACTTCATCAGTCCAATGGAGTGTGGAGGGGCTTTGTGAAAAATTTCACAAATGACTTGAACCCTCTAATTGCAATGCTAACTTGTCCCTGTTGAGGGGATTATCCTGACTTCTCAAGCACCATGAACTTCAAACATCGTTTACTCACACTGGCAGCCTTGGCTGCCTCATCATTCGCTGCCTTCGGCGGAGACATCACTGGCAAAGTGACCCTCAAAGGGGAGCCTGCCGGGGAACTTAACTTGCCTCTGGACCCCCTTTGCAAGAAGACTGTCAAACCCGGTGTCACTCCGACGACTCGATTTTATGTCAAGGACGCCAACGGCGGTCTGGCAGACGTTTTTGTTTACCTTAAAAATGTGGATGCTACCAAAGCTCCCGAGGAAGCGGTGGTTCTCGACCAGAAATCTTGCGAATACTCTCCTTACGTGATCGGTGCTCAGGTCGGACAAACCATCAAGGTGCTCAACTCGGATCCGGTTCTGCACAACGTGCATCCCACACCCAAAAAGGCTGGTAAGGAGTATAACAAAGCTCAGCTTCCCAATGGTCCCGCACTGACCTTTTCGTGGGACAAACCTGAAGTTTTCCTACGCTTCAAATGCGACGTACATCCATGGATGTTCGCCTACGTGGGTTATGTGGAGCACGGGCACTTTGCGGTGACCAAAGCCGATGGCTCTTTCACCATTAAGGATGTGCCTCCAGGAACATATCAGATCGAAGCCGTTCACAGAAAGACTCACACCAAAGGCGTCGGCATTGCTTCTGAAGTGACCGTGACCGATCAAGGCGGTTCGGTAAACTTCGTAGTTGATATCTCTAAATAACGTTTTCCGTCCCCTGTGGCTTCTCGAGCCACGGGGGACGTCTTTCTTGATTCCCCGAAAAGTGACCACCCTGACATCCTCCGCATTTCGCTGGTTTGCAGTGTTGACCTGTCTCATGACATGGTTGCTCATCGGCGTCGGAGGGGTGGTGACTAGCCAGGGTGTTGGGATGTCCGTTCCCGATTGGCCCAACACTTATGGATACAACATGTTCTACTTTCCCTTCTCCCAATGGGTTGGAGGGATTTTTTGGGAACATTCCCACCGCCTGGTGGCCTCGGTGGTGGGTTTTATGACGCTCCTCCTGGCCGTGTGGGCTCAGGGTAAAAACGGGCGTCTGTGGTTACGCTATGGATTCTTCCCATTGGGGCTTCTGTCATCCTTGATAGTGTTTCTGCGAATCCAAGAAAACCAGGCGCAGCACCTCTCCATCACTTTGGGCTTTGCGGCTGTCATTGGGGCCGTCTCATTCTTCTGGCCTCGAATGGAGCCTGCCCCCAAGGCGATTCGTCGGTTGGCGATGCTTGCCTTGGGTTTGGTGATCGTCCAAGGGATGCTCGGAGGACTGAGGGTCACCCTTTACGCCGACCAAATAGGCATCTTTCATGCGACGTTGGCTCAGATCTTTTTGGTTATAACCGCCTCAATTGCCTTGCTGGTCTCACCTTGGTGGCAACGCCTCAAGTCTGTAGCATCCCATCACGGTCAGTCGGTGCGGCGGGTTTCGGCTGCCTTGTTTATCTTGAGCCTGCTGGTATTGGCTCAACTGCTCCTTGGAGCCACCATGCGTCATCAGCACGCAGGTCTTGCGGTCTCAGGCTTCCCTCTTGCTTACGACCAGTATTTGTGGCCGCCGACCGACCCTGCGTTCCTGGATCAAGTCAACGCAGAGCGTTTGGATCACCGCGAATTCGAACCCATCACTGCTTCGCACATTCATGTCCACATGGTTCACCGAGTCATGGCTGTTGGGCTTTTCATGGCAGCTTGTGCTTTGATGGTGTGGACCATCAAGCGGCTCGGGTGGCATCATCCCCTCTCGCGTGGAGTGACCGGTTTCTTTTCCCTCATTTCGCTCCAAGCCACATTGGGGGTCGCAACGGTTCTGAGCAACAAGGCCGCTGATCTGGCCACGTTGCATGTGCTGATCGGTGCATTGACCCTAGTAACGGGTTGTCTTATGGTCCTCGCCGCGCGGCGTTCGCTTTCACTGGCCAACGTTCCATCTCCGGTCCGTCTGAAGGCTGAAGTGACATCGAGTCTCAAACCCGAATGGTCTTCTGCAGGCGCATGAAATCAACGGTAGAAACCATGGAATCTGATACAGGGGTCGCGCGATCTGCTTGGAGTGTTTTCGCTGAATTGGTGAAGGCGCGCCTGACGGCCTTGGTGTTGCTCACCACCTTGTCAGGCTTCTACCTTGCTTCCTCGGGCAGCATGGATTGGTTGCTCCTCTTCAATACCCTTTTCGGGACCGGTCTACTTGCCTGTGGAGCTTCTGTGCTTAATCAATACATGGAACGTGATCTGGATGCTCTGATGCCGCGCACTGCCAAACGTCCCCTTCCTTCGGGGTGGATGATGCCCGAAAAAGCCTTCTGGTTCGGGGTGACCCTTTCTCTGGTAGGCGTTCTCTATTTGATGTGGAAGGTCAACCTTTTGACCTGTCTGCTTGGGGCATTGACTCTGGGCCTTTACATCTGTGTCTACACTCCCCTCAAGCGTCTGACGATTTGGAACACGCTCGTCGGTGCCATTCCGGGTGCGCTTCCTCCCTTAATGGGTTGGACGGCTTCGACAGGTTCTCTTGGGGCAGGGGGCTGGTCGCTGTTTCTGATTCTTTTTCTTTGGCAGATGCCTCACTTCCTGGCCATTGCCTGGATGTATCAGGATCAATATGAACAAGCAGGCTATCGCATGATGCCCCATGTCGACCCCAAAGGCACTCGAACGGCTCGGCATGCCCTGGCTTACGCCTTGCTTCTGCTGCCGATCAGCCTTGCGCCTGTTTATTTCAAAACCGCAGGTTGGTTTTATGGTGCCGCTGCCTTGATCCTCGGATTGGGTTTTGTGTGGCAATCCTGCCGCTTTTATGCGGTGATCGACCGAAGTAGGGCTCGACAATTGTTTTTTTATTCGATTATTTACCTTCCTCTGCTGTTGTTGGCGATGACCATCAACAAGGCTGGATAGCGACAGCATGGAATGGTAACGACGAAATGCATTGATTTGGGTGAGTGCGCTCACCACAGAAACTTGTTTTAAATAGCGTTTATCAAATAGTTATGGAATCAGCAGATCCTCAAGCACATCACGAGGCAGGTCACGAAAATCACGATCATGGGGAAGCCCATCATCACGACCCCGGTTTCTGGAGAAAATACGTCTTCTCCACTGACCACAAGATGATCGGTATTCAGTATGGGCTCACGTCACTTCTCTTCATGCTCCTGGGGTTTTTCCTCATTGCCATGATGCGCTGGTCGATTGCCTACCCTGGCCAACCCATTCCGGTGATCGGTTACCTGCTGCATACCATCATGGGGGACATGGCTTCTCCGGTGCTCGATCCGCAAACCAAGGAGTTGATCGGGTATGCTATTTCCAACGACCTTTACAACAGCTTCGGGGCCATGCACGGCACCATCATGGTGTTCCTTGCCGTGGTGCCACTGGCCTTCGCCGCCTTTGGAAACTATGTCGTGCCGCTTCAGATTGGAGCGCCCGACATGGCCTTTCCTAGATTGAACATGGCGAGCTACCACCTCTTCCTGCTGGGTGGGTTGGTCATGTTTGCAAGTTTCTTCATTCCTGGGGGGCCTGCTCAGGCCGGCTGGACTTCTTACTCGCCTCTGGCAACTTCCATTCCGACCGATGGTCAGTTCTACTGGCTGGTGGCCATGGTGATCATCATCACTTCCTCCCTCTTAGGGGCGGTGAACTTCATCGCTACCATCATTCAGCTGCGTGCCCCTGGCATGACCTGGATGCGCATGCCTTTCTTCTGTTGGGCACAGTTCGTGACGGCCTTTTTGCTTCTTCTGGCCTTTCCTCCCCTGGAAGTTGGCGCACTGCTCCAGTTAATGGACAATGTGGCGGGAACAAGTTTCTATCTGCCAACCGGGTTGGCTGTTTCCACTTTGAGTGATGTGAGCGGTGGTGGAAGTCCATTGCTTTACCAGCATCTCTTCTGGTTCCTGGGGCACCCTGAGGTTTATGTGCTGATCCTCCCTGCCATGGGAGTGGTTTCCGAGATCATTGCCAACAACACCCGCAAGCCGATCTGGGGTTACAAGTCCCTGGTTTACTCGGTGCTGGTTTTGGGTTTCCTGAGCTTCATTGTGTGGGCGCACCACATGTATTTGACAGGCATGGGCACCAAGATCTCCACGTTTTTCCAGACAACCACCATGATCATCTCGATTCCTTCAGTGATCATTTTGTCCTGTCTGTTTATCTCGCTCTGGGGCGGGAGGATTCGTTTCAACACGCCGATGCTCTTTGCCCTGGCATTCTTGCCCATGTTCGGGATCGGTGGTCTGACGGGGCTGCCACTGGGCTTCAACTACAGTGATATTCTCCTTCACGACACCTATTACGTGATCGGGCACTTCCACTACGTAGTGGCTCCAGGAACCATTTTTGCTCTGATCGCTGGGATTTATTTCTGGTATCCCAAAATGACCGGTCGCTACATGAGTGAGTTCTGGGGGCGGGTTCACTTTTGGTGTTCCTTCGTGTTCATGAACCTCACTTTCCAGCCCATGTTTGCCCAAGGGATGGCAGGCATGCTTCGCCGCATGGCGGATGGGGGTGCAGGATATTCTATCGCCAACAATCCAGACGCGATTGGTGGTTTGGCCGATCGCTACTTGCAGTTGAACGTGAACATCACTCTGGCGGCCTACGCCCTGGGTATTTCCCAAATCCCTTTCATCATCAATTTGTTCTACAGCATTAAAAACGGCAAAAAGGTCGAATCAGACAATCCTTGGGAATCCACGACCTTGGACTGGCAGACCCCGACCCCTCCTCCCCACGGCAACTTTGCTGGCCCCATCAAGGTCGTCAACGGACCCTATGAATACAGCGTTCCTGGAGCCAAGGCAGACTTTGTGCCTCAAAATCAAAAAGCATAAATTCTTTTTAGAAACTCAATTCGATGGAAGTTCCATACACAGATACCAATCGTCCAGATACGGGTCTATACAACGCCAAGGTTGGCATCTGGTTGTTTTTGGCCTCTGAGGTCATGCTCTTTGGCGCCCTTTTCTCTGCCTACATTCTCTTGAGGGTGGGTGCGATGGAAGGTCATTGGCCAACGGGTCTCCTGGATGTGGGCCCAGGCTTCGTCAACACCTTGGTGTTGATTCTTTCTAGTGTGACCGTGGTCATGGCTTGGGCGAGCCTGAAGCTCAACAACTTCAAGAAGTTCAAATTGTATCAGGGAATCACCGTTGTGTGTGCTCTGCTCTTCGTGGTCATCAAGTCTTTCGAATACAACTCGAAGTTCACGCATCACGATGTGATCCTCAACGACGGTATGCGGGTGGATGGCCACTTGGTGGAAGAAACTGATGAGTTCATTGTGTTGAGCCATCCGGTGTCCTATCCTGCAGAAAAAGGCATCGGGTATCGTCCCACCGCCATCAAGGAAGCCGAAGCGCATGCTCATGAAGCTGGTGACGACCATCATCATGCTGAGGACCGCAAAATCTCCAAGGAGGAGATCGACAAGCGAACCACCTGGGGGCCTTGGGCCAACACCTACCTGGCCATCTACTTTACCCTCACAGGGCTCCACGCCTTGCATGTGATTGCGGGTGCTCTGGTGATTGCTTATTTCTGGGGCCCTGGAAGCAAGATGTGGAAGACCCATCCAGAACAGTTTGCCAACCGAATCGAGGTTTCGGGTCTCTTCTGGCATTTCGTGGATTTGGTGTGGATCTTTCTTTTCCCAATCCTCTACCTCCTTTGACCCAATAACCATTTGAATTAAGAAGAAACCCTATGAGTGGACACAGTCCTGAAGAAATACGGAAATCGGTCAAAAGTTACATGGTCGTTTTCGGAATCCTGATCATTGGCACCATCGTCACCGTCCTAGCCAGTTATTTCGATTTCGGGTCCATGACCGCCAACATCATTGTGGCGCTGATCATTGCAACCTTTAAAGCCTCCTGTGTGGCGCTGATCTTCATGCATCTCAATGCCGAGAAGAAGACCATCTACATGACCCTCGCCTTTACCTGGTTTTTCTTCATGGGTTTGATGGGCCTGACCATCTGGGCCTCGGAGGACAAACCCAATTTCACCGTGGCTCCCAATGATATACCTGCGGTTGCCGCAGCACCTGCTGAAACCGATCACTGATTTTACCTTTTATGTCGCTTAAAGCCTTCCACCTGATTTTCGTGATTTGCACCACCCTGTTTTGTCTTTTCATGGGCTTATGGACAGGGCGCCAATGGCTGGCCGGGGAGACGGGTTCTCAATGGCAACTTCTTTATGCCATTCTCTCCTTCGCGGGGACGCTTCTCACCCCGGTTTACGGCTATTATTTTCTGAAGAAGCTGAAAGGAGTGAGCTACCTTTGATGCAACGCTTGACCACCTTTCTGGCTGTCTGTTTTCTGGCGGTGGCACAATCGCCATCCCTTATGGCATGCGCGACCTGCTACGGTCAGAGCGATTCCAAACTCGCCGAAGGCATGAACTGGGGCATCCTGACCCTGATGGTGGTCGTCTATGGAGTGCTTATGGGGATCGCTGGCTTCTTTGGCTACATCATTTACCGTTCCCATCGTCTTTCACTGGCTGCCGAAGCTCAGGAGAGTGCTCAGGAAACCTCTGAGTCGAGCGCCGACACCATTCATTAACTTTTTATTCTACCATGATCGATACCGTTATTGAAATCATCAAGCTCTTCGACCTGAACTGGATGTCCCATTTGCCGGTGGACGCCTCGGATCGCGCTCAGGATCTGGATGCCTTCATCCGCTACATTCATTACCTGATGCTGGCTCTCTTTGTAGGCTGGTCGAGCTATTATCTGTATGTCTTGTGGAAGTTTGGCATCAACAAACCAAAGAAGGCTGACTATCGAGGGGCTCAAGGCCACGCTTCGACCTGGATTGAACTTGCGGTTGCAGGGGTGGAGGTCGTTCTGCTCGTTGTGTTTGCCATTCCCCTTTGGGCCAAGGTGGTTGCTGATGTGCCGACCCCTGAGGAATCCACCCAGATACGCGTCATGGCTCAGCAGTTCGGTTGGAATTTCATGCACCCTGGCCAGGATGACTTGTTCGGACAACAGCGCTTTGATCTGGTAGATGAAACCAACAAGTTTGGACGCGATCTCGAAGATCCCAACGGCAAAGATGACATTTTCACGCTCAACGAAATCCATCTCCCAGTTGAAAAGGAAGTCGTTTTCCACGTTTCCTCACTCGATGTGATTCACTCATTCAAGGTGATTGCTCTTCGCATGTGTCAAGACGCTATCCCTGGTCTGAGCATTCCTGTTTGGTGCAAGCCTCTCAAGGAAGGTCGTTTTCAGATCAATTGTGCCCAGCTTTGCGGAAACGGCCACTCTGCCATGACAGGAGGTTTCCTCAATATCGATTCTCAGTCGGATTATGACAGCTGGTTGGCGGTGAACACTCCTGCCGATGGCGCTGCCGCAGGTGCGGGTGCTTTTGAATAATTGGCACGATCCATTTTTCAGATCTTGCTCACAAAGGTCTGGATGCGACACCCCTTGAGGGTGTCGCGGTTAGAGCTGCATGACTCTCATGGACTCACGATCCAACGCTTATCGGAAGCTCTTCCGCTCGGGTCTCGTCCTTGTGCTTCTGTTCGTGGGCTACGGCCTCTTTCTGATCAATCGGTCTGGTTCCGGTGGGAGTGAGGCGCCAAGCGCTGCCCCTCTGCCCGTGCTGCGAACCATCTCTTCCATGGACTTGGTGGATCAGGCGGGAGAGCCGGTCAACCTGCAAACCTTTCGGGGGCAACCTTGGTTTGCCAACATCATTTTTACCCGCTGCCCAGGGCCCTGCGCACGCATGACTCAGAAAATGCGGCAACTTCAGGAAGCCCTGCCTGCGGAGGCGAGTGAGGTTCAACTGGTATCGCTGACCACCGATCCTGACTTTGACACGCCGGAAGTCCTCTCCCAGTATGCTAGGAAATTTCAGGCCGATACCCGATCGTGGAAGTTTCTAACGGGAACCAAAGAAGAGATCGTGCGGGTCTCCACCCAAGAATGGCTGCTGGTGATGCTTGAAAAGGGAGAGGCCGAGCGGGAATCTCCCAACGATATTTTTCTGCACAGCACCTTGACCGTCCTGATGGATGGCCTCGGTAGGATTCGAGGCACCTATGAAATCCTGGAAGAGGGTCAGTTGGAAGAAGCCCTTGCCGACTTGCAACGGCTGCTGCAAGAGGCATCTTAATCCCGTCGAAAGCGA